>Ga0065711_1010021_pt1 | contig 20058 bp, 8 predicted proteins | sample Hoacrofraction12_FD_59098 | JGI IMG/M metagenome (GOLD analysis project Ga0065711, IMG submission 59098) | Hoatzin crop microbial communities from Cojedes, Venezuela - Epithelial fraction 12 v2 (version 2) | ecosystem: Host-associated > Birds > Digestive system > Esophagus > Crop | place... | reverse complement strand
AAAAAAAAAAAAAAAAAAAAAGAGGGAAAAAGCATTCAGTTCTCCTCTTCCACTCAATGTATCCAATGGAAGTTATCTATTTGTCTGTGCTAGTACCAACACATTCTGCTAGATTTTGCTTTAGTAATATAGTTAATGATAACAAAAAATTTAAAATTCAGAAGTTCAGAATGCACAGATGAAAAATGCAGAAAGTAAATTTAAGTGACAACAGGGAAAAAAGCTATCTTGCACTACGTTACCCATGAATATTTCATGTTATAATGGATAAAATATTTGCTGTGTTGAATACGGCACATGAGAGATTAAAACCCTGCATAAAACCTGCCAAAATAAAAAAAAGAAAAAAGAAATAGCTCTTCACCTGGAAGTTGGGCAAGCAGCCAGGCTGAGTTCCTAGTGACTGTGCATATTCATAGGCTTCTGTTCTTTGAATGGCTTCATTGGTGGCAAACTTTAAAAATGGCAAGCTGTTCGGGAATGGGAAAGGAAAAACTTTATTTAACATTGAGATTATATATGCTGACAACAATCACAAATAAAGCCAGAAACATAGCTCTGGTAGACACAGAGTATCAGTAACTTCTACTCCTCAAACAAGGACAAGGCATCAAATAGTTATCTCAAAATCAGCTGTGGCTAGCGATCATAGAGCCACAGAATCATCACAGTTGGAAAAGACCCTCAGATCATCAAGTCCAACTGTCAACCCATCACCACCATGATGATAACAGGAGCAGTGAGTCTCTCAAGCCACTTGCATCTAAAAAGCCATGTTTAAAAAAAAAAAAAAAGGAAAGCCAAACCTATGATTTGATCCAATTAGGACCAGCTTTGTTGTCTTCCTTGTGTAAACGCCAAAACCAACTTGGGCCATAAGGTAACAAAAATGAGCAGCATCCAGCAGGCCTTTAGACGCTGTAGAAAAATAAGCGACAGAACTCAGGATATTTCCTCTTGGTGGCACATTGTAATTCAGTGCCCCATATTGTTTTGACTTTGTATTCAACTACCTTCACAACAGAGACACACACATATAAAACTGTTCCACTTTACATTTTACATGGCAATTGCTTGCATTCAAAATCAGCTGAGTGATTAAAGTTTTCAGAAAGCTTTTCCTTCAGTCATCACCCTGTTCATTCCCCAAGAGTTACCAAGTGTGTCTCCCATGGTAGCAATGGTCCTGGATTCCAAGTCCACATTACTGGTCAAGTTGGATAACACCATTGCTAGATGAGGCCTCCAGTCTCCCCATTTCTCATCTCCACAGCACTAAAATTAGAAGAATTACTTAGTCAAATCAGTGACTGGAGCTCTGCATGGGTGTTTCAACCTAAAAAGGACCAAAACAACTTATCTGACATTCTAGGAAAAGCACACAGAAGGATTACTCTTGTGAACTACACTACTTGCTGCGGTACCTCTTTAAGCCTCAGCTGCAGCTCACGCTTGAGTCTTACCGTGGATGCAGCTGGCATCCTTCCAGACATGAGCTGGTAAACAGTCTGCAGAGGGTCATTAATTGGGAGACTGTTGGCAAATCTACAGAGACATTATACAGAAAAACAAAAAACAAACATGGGGTAAGCAGTTAAAATATACTTGAACACTCGGTGCTGGTCAATCTAGCTTAGCGTAAGAGAAGGAAGTGCTAGTTGAAAACACTACACTGAATAAGCAATTGTCCAGTAGATAATGTTCAAAGGCAAAACATTACCAGTTAACTGGATCTGCCACTCTGACATAGGTCAGTCCAAGCTAGGAAAAACCCTGAGATTCTCCCCATGCCAGCTGACGAGATTTAGCACAGAATTACACAAGCTCACGTGTCTATAGACAAAGCATGCACTAACACATCTGCTTCTTGCAGGCAAGGAGACTGAAGGGTACCACAGAGTTACTTGGCTTTAAGTTGACAGTTGGTTTTTGCACAGTTTTTTCCAAGCCTGACTAACAGCGACTGTAAAGCAAGCCCACAGATGACACTGCTCAAATATCCCTTAAATGGAAGGAGTGGCATAGAGTAACTTTTCAGATTTAAGTTTATGGCCAGAACACCCCAGAACAAAAAGTAACAGACAATAACTACAGATACAAGTAAAATTAAAGCGTAATTCTTGCATGAGCTACGAAGAGTAACTCATGATTGTGACATCAAGATTTCTGAGCACCAAGCCTCTAACTCATTAGCAGCATAGGTAGTCATATTGTACTAATCAACAAGCAAAACCGTACCTGGTCATAACTCTTGCATGTGTTCTGCTGTCCATTTTGCTGGCAAGCAGCAGAGCATGACCCCATAAACCATGCTTCATGGCAGACTCCAAAGCATCCTAATTAATACAGAAATTAGTTTCCTGGGAATAGCTTAACATACCACTCAGATAAACAATGTTTATTTTACACTAGCACTTTGTGACTGAATGAAGAAGTGTTTGTTTAGATCAAATGCTAACAGATGAAAATAATTTTATGTTATGAACTGTAGGGCACAATATTTTTTCCGTATCAGTGTAGTGCAGTGCCGTGAAATATTCTATGCACTGCAAGTTGCAAGAATCATTTTACGTGATGCCTAGAGCTTTAAAATCTGTGAAAGATAAGTAAACAAGACAGATGTAGTATTTGGGACAACAGTAGAATCATTCACCTTCTTGCGGCCGTAAAGCAGCAACTCCCTGAATCTCTCTGTCTCTTTCTCAAGACTGTCAATTGCGGTTATCAGACTATCAGTGAGAAATGAGAGCTGGGCTTCACCAGATTCCTCTTCCACCTGTTCCAAAGCCTCATTCGTGAAATCAATCAAATTTGCCTCATTAGGGGACTTCCCAGGAAGCCACACTGTTTTGTGGTCTCGGAGCAACAGTTCAGCCAGGTCTGTTCCCACAACAGTCTATACAGGTGGAGGGAAAAGAAGAAAAAAAAAAGGCCTGTTATTTCAACAGCGCCTTCATGTTATTTGTCACTTCAACAACAACGTTTGAATACCAGCACCTCCGAGCACCTACGGACAAGCGATCAGTTTACCTGTTCTGCCAGTCTGTGAACTATTCCAAGATACGCCACTATACGCATATTGCTGTCTTTTACATAAATACCACTTTGTGTATAAAATATTTTAGGACAGATGAAATCAAGCTGTGAGACATACCCCATTCTGCCTGCAGAGCAGTACAATAAAGTCCCAAAGCAGACTCGCAGATTCTTTGTCAATTAAGTTTTCATTCTTAAAGCACTGTGTAGCTTTCTTTTGTGCAAAATTAATAACATCCACTTTATGGGTGTCATCCCTGAAATAAAAAAAAGTTTTCAGTGAGATAAACGTCAACATTCCGATCATTATTGTGATTAGTAGAAGGAATAAATTTAAAGCTCATGTATTAGTTAAGCAGGTGGAAAGCCATAAATATTTTGAGTCAGTTTAAATCCTATCATTTGCAGACAAGTAAGAGTTTGATGAAGAAATGAAATTTGAAAGCATGAAGGTTATTTCTGAAGTCTGCAAGGACATACTTGGCAAGAGGACCAGGAAACGCTCTCATCTCTTCTTGCTCTGGAGAATGTTGTAACATAGTCTAAAACACAAATATAAACCATAAGAAACTCTTAAAACTATGAATTTTGCTTTTTGACAATAAAAACCCCAGACCTGAACAGTTTACAGTGCAATCAAACTTATTTCTCAAACAAAACACTTAGGGTGACTTGCAACCTGCACAAGGATAATAAATGACAAAAATCTACTTCACATGCAAGGCATTCTGTAGCAAAATAGAAAAATCTGCCTCACACCTCCTTAATAATTTTCCTGATGCTGTTCTAGTACTTGTGTACAATTCTACTCCCTTCTAGTGACATTTTGCCAATGAATTCTGCCCTCCTGTAAGCCCGTCCTTCCATATACACTACTAGAGTATTGCATTTCTCTGTAGAAGCACAAGGAGGAAACTATACCCATGATACCTCATCCCCAGCCCATCCAGATGACAAGCGGTCCTCAGCCCTGCAGAGAATGCACGAGGACAGTGTTGTCCCTATGAACAGCATCACATTAGAAACAAACCAACACAATTCCAGCCCTTCCAGGATGTAAGGATTTTACCTGAACAAAATTACAAGGAGCTGGATGATCTGATCATGACTATATTATCTCTCACAGGAAGACAATTTTTAAAGTTACTGTTCTACTTATGGTTACAGCCCAAACAGACAAATACATAGATACATGCATCGACATAAAAAATAGTCAGGAAGCTACAGATCCATGTTCTCTACCCCCCTTCCAAAAGCAGGGCCTGTATCCCACCACATCCCTTTTTTTCTTTCAAACTTTACCTCCATACTGTGTATTTCAACCAGAGCTGGCTGTCCTTCTGAAGGCAGGTTTGGCAGCACTTTTATTAAGAAGCCCCCAGGACCAAACCTAGCACAGATATGAGGCACTGAAAATTTCTCAGGTGTTGATGGCCTTAAAGGTGCTGAAGTGGGAAGAAAAAATATAAAATAAGAACAATGTAACCACTCTTGCAAATAAGTAAACTTGCTGACATACTTCTCCCCTTCAGTAATCCTGCAGTACTGCTGGAAAAAACCCCAGCATTCAATCTGGCTCAACTTTACAATTAATCAGTTCCATTATATCCCCAAAGATCTTCTGAAGATTTGAAACAACAAAACCAAAACTAGATTATAGAATTTTAAAATCCACTAATTTTTTCAGTGCAGGGGCTTTGATTGTTTGTCTCAGACCCATTTCTGTGATCTCTGTACAATTACGACATATCTTCAAAGAGCTAACGACACACTTCAGCATACTCTGGAAAAGCTTTGCCAAAGAAACAGTGTTATGTTCCACACCGAAAGGGTAAGAAAAAATTATGGAAAAATCTGAAGTTTATGTTAAACTTTAATCATTCCCCATGAAGCACAAGCAGCGTAGTTAAAAATCTATCTAAAAAGACATTTACAAATGGAAGCATGCAGTATTCAACAGCAAACACTGCCTAGCTACTACTGCTCTGTGATATATCCAGGTTTCAGCAAGCAAGTTATCCTTACACTGAAAAGGAAACAAAACTTACAGTGTATATACACATAAACAAAAACAGCATTTGTTTTCCTGTTAACAGGCTCAATGAATACATGAAAGGCATCTCATACACAATAAATACTAACAGAAGTGCAAACTACTACTGGTAGTCAACCTCACAAGCACAGTGCCTTCCCTCCTCCTCCCCCAGTGGTGCCAATACCTTGTTCTACAGCTGACCATCCAGTTTCAGTCGCGTAGCCATAATCTGTAAAAGGCTGTTGTCCATCAAAATTAGCAGCATATCCGCCATATGGATAATCTGTGTGGAGCGACACTGCCTGCGCAGTAGTTTCATACGTATTAACCGTTAGATCATGATTACTTCTATACAGCTGGCTCTAAATAGATCATATTAGTAATTGTTAGCGGAGAGCATGAAGTTACACAAAGCAAGAGATACTGCAAGCATGAGTTAAGACAGTAAGAGTCCCCCCCGCTTCGATTCTTTATACTGTTCGTAAGCCAGGCTTACTACATCACTGCATTGGAGAAAGCTATGCTACACAACACCTACAGCAACAGGCCATCAAGATAATTAATATATCTTTGTGTTCTTCCTCCATGTTTTTACTACCATTTCATCTGTTCACATCCAACTACGTTCAGTTCTCTCAAGACAGAATGCCTATGTGCTTGTGTGAAGAATAACATTATCGAAGACATCAGGTTCAAGTGTTGCTGGATCAGCAACTATGGATCAGAATCAATGTTCACCTCTGCTGCCACACTTCAACAGAAAATCTGAACTGATTAAACCTAATGAATGTCTAAATGACTTCAGGTGCCTCAAGATTAACGCCTAAACGATCTCCAGTACTACTTCCCCTATTACCGATTGAATTGGAGTCCAGACTGGAAAACCATCTAATTTTCAAGAAACATTATATACCAAGACATGAGATTACAGCTAAAATGACACATGCCACTAGCAAAGACTGTAACACAAAAATTACCTAAACAGTCTCTGTGTTTTTTCAGATATTGGGATAAGTAGGTGAGTAATCAGTTAGATTTGGTTTTTGCTTTTGAAGTCAAAATAGCATCATACAAATATGGAGTTAGTCTTTTAAGAGATCCCAAGTTCAGTAATAGCATTCATGCTTGTGATGAGAAAAACAACGTAACACTGAAAGCCAGACATTATCAACTACAGCCAAGCACAGTACAGGTAAAGTTCTAACAAACAGCAAATGGATTTGGTAGAGGAAATTCTCAATTTCTGTGTGTGCAGCAACTTGCACAGCTGAGTGCTGATTTTGGTTAAAGTTCTCTTGACAACTGCGATAAATATTAAGTTCAAAACTGTATTATTAAGCAGCCTTAACTTACAGAATAAAATTTTTCAAAATATATATTACTCAAAATAAATCCAGAAATACATCCATATTTCTAATGTTACACCCACCCCTAACTGAGAAAGATGCAACTCAGCTGAAAGAATACTTGATGTGACCATTTAAAACTCACTTGCTGAGAGCGAGAGCTGAAACTACTCCGGTGACTGTGAACACTGCGAGAGCTACGGAGACTATGGCCAGAATGCTCACTGTGGACACTGCGTCTATCAAATTCATCACCATAAGGATCTCTATGGGGTTCAGATTCATCATCAAAACTTCCAGTAAAACGAGGATCGTATCTCCAGTTATCTTCATATCGGTCATGTCTGAAGAACAAAGAAACACACAAAGCAAAAATGAACACAGCCACATATATCCCGGAGGGAAATGACTTCACTGCATACCTGTTAAGAAGAAAAGTGTACCTAACTTCAGAAGGGCTTTTAGATTATTTCCTAGACTGAGTTTTTTTATCACAGTAAGCAAACTGGCATTTCTTCAAGAAGTTAATCCAGAATATTCAAGATGACACACAAAGTCTATTCTAGGAAAACCCATAGAATGTTCACCCAATCTGAAAACAAGTCCTACTGCCTTAAATCCTTTTCTTCAGAGTGACATGACAGCTCATCTGTTTCTCCTCAATGACCTATGTTAAAGCTACAGAAAGGACTAGCAACATACACCTGTGAAATATGTATAATACTGCATTTTGACAGTTTGTTACAGGACGCATCTGCATTCCTAGACAATATTGAGAGGATTTTACTTACAAAGCTGCACAACACCTTGAAATTCTGACACCTGATACAACTATCACAACAGTTCATAAATTTTGAAGGCTTTGGAGCAGATCTTCAGCAAATAAAGTAGTATTTCTGTTAGTGCACAAGCAAAGCCTCAGCCTTTGCCTTAACACTTACTGTCATGACTTCATTCTCTCGTGCCACATTTGACTATGGGGGACCCAGCCCTGGAGAAACCAATACCAGATTCTGCACCTTCACTCAGACACACACACCAGTTCTCTGCCCGTCATCAGCACCTAGGCCCTGAGCTGCCCGAGATGTGGAAAGAGCACCAAGAGAACATGGATGGAATGGACAAACCTGTTGCCATATGGATACGCTTCTCTCTTCTGGTAAGGGTTGTGTTCAGCATCATACCAATATCTCTGATCGTAACTTCTAGGATCTCTGTATCGGGGGTCATACACTGATGAGTAACGTTCCCAACGACTTGGATCTTTGGAAAATATGAATAAATTTTTTAGGTATTGGAAGCTGTTGCCTAGAACTTTTTTTCTACTTCTTTCCCTTTAATTAAATGCTGATTTGGTCCTGAAGCATATAGCAAAACCAAAAAAAAGTACTTAAAGCTACATAAACATGTCCACTCATTTTTAGTTAAAACAACAAACCACAAAAAAAAAAGAAAAAAAAATCAATTCCACAACTTTCAGAGAAACGCGGTTATTATAGTTAGCTAGATACTCCTGAAGAGATGGTGTTTACCATCAGACAGACAGATCTTTTCTAACAGTTCAAAACGCAATCATAACAACTCAACAAATATTAACAGAATCTCCGTGATCAGTCTTCAGAGCATCATGCTGAACATCTCAGGATGTGGACAGATGTTGCTTACAATTCTCCCAGGCACTATACAAGCAATTATCTTCATATTACCAACACAAGTAAGTCTCTGTGAGTATTCAGATAATTACAGACAAAACTAAATTCTAGTCATGAGTCAATTTCTGTAGACACTAACCTAAAATTTAATTTAGAAGTCTGCCTGCAGGTTACACACCAAGGATACACCCCAGTGAACGACAGGCTTGCAATACACTGAAGACGACCATTCTGTAGACTTACAATGGTGTGCTTTCAAAATGGAAAGGCAAATTCAAGGCTGGTAGTGAGGAAAAAACTTAGTTTATTTTCTATTTATTACTTCTACTGAAAAAAAAACCATACAGGAATGATGGCATGGTACTAAGAATTGAAGTAGGCCCAAAGATCAATTTTCAGCAAATATAACTTTATTCTTGCTGGTCATGGAAAGGATATTTGTTTTATCAATATGGAAAAATATAATAATTCTCTGATCTTTAAATTCCTCTTCCCAATAAATTTTTGTTTAAACCTGCAATTTTCTACAGAAAAAGGCAGAGTTTATTTTTGACACCTTACCTGCATAATCATACGAGTTCGGATAATAGCCTGGATAATAATCACTCCATCCACTTTTTGTATAATAATCTTCAGTATACCCTTGCCTGAAAGAAAGTGTGCAGGCATAAAACATTATTATTCCTCCTTCAATCTCTCGACTCAAGTCAGGAGGAGATATGAAGAACTATATGCCACAACTGATTAGGTAGAGTTTCATATTTAAAATAATGCATTTACAGGAAATTAAGGAATCATAAAATTAAGACTTCACAAACCAATCTATCACTAAATAGTTGTGTGCCATAAAAAGCTGACAGCCCTCACTATATAATAATTCAGTGATTCTTGTGAACTGCTTTGGTGATAAGTTCAATTACTTACAGGCAACCACAAAAACTATTGCTATAATTATGTCTCAATAGAGGAGTCAGTAACTTAACTAGTAATGAAATAATTGCTCCTTCAACTTGAGCTGTGTTTTGTCATACACCTTATGGTGATGAAAAGAGCACTACGGTCTGGAGAAGAGGTCATGAAAACGGGTCAGGACACAAACCAGCACTCTCACAGATAATTCCGAACAGAGGGTTTCAGCCTCCGGGGCTGCCATTGTGGCATCTGTCACTAGCATTCAATACAGCCAGAAAAGAAACAAAACCAAAACACACTGCACCTTTCTTTGGGTACCTGGCCAAAGAACTCCATACTGTATCACCTTGCTCAACTTCAAGCTGATGCCAGTCTGTGGCTGGCAAGGACACAGAACACTAACGTTGTAGGGCTAGCACTACCATAACACCAATGGCTTTACTTGTCATGCTGCACTCAGGCTGTTTCTCAATCTCAGCTTTTCAGCAGACGCAGCAATGTTTTGAGTGTTAGCACATCCTTACATTTAATACTTCACTGAATACATGAGATAGCATTGAGATGCAATCATAACACAGCAAACCACAGCTAATTCCAGGCATCTTCTAGGTTATTACCCCTCTCAACAGGCTTTCAGGGACAGCAGTGTGTAGGAAAGGCTTATTTTTCATTTGAGCAAATAAAGACGACCGAATAGAAAAAACCCCTCATTTACAGAGCCCGCCTTAAAATACTGGTTGTCCAAATACAGAGAAAAAGCACAAGAACCTGACTTAGACCAACACATCAAAGTAAGCCAGTGCATATACAAAAGATAGTTAGAATACCTCTACGTGCAAGAATCGCATTACTTTTGATGGAAAAAGAAAGATGTGGCCATTACTTCAAAAATCATGAGCCTTTATTATATGCCATTTTTAGGGCACCATCCCACAAATTATTCCACAAGGAATGTTAGATGAAAAATGTATTGTGTTTATATACATGTACATACACATATACATGTACAGATACATATATGTATTACATGTATGTTATATTTTACATGTGTGTATATACACAANCACATATACATACACNCACAGGAGGTAAAGATATTTATTTAATGCCAATGTGGAACAATCAGAACTGTCATGCTCCTCTACAACTGATCACACAAGTGATAGTGCAAACTCCAAAGCAGCCAAGCAAGTCAAGTGATGTTCCTCCCTGGAACAACGTGTGGGAAGTTTGCTAAGACAGCACCTACCTCTGCAGAGGAGGAGATTTGATCTTATCAGATCAGGTTTATCCATCCAACCAATCTTCTCAGTCTCCTTCAGAAAGATGTTATGCTCCTCCCCACCCCAAACAGAGTTTACTAGGCTGCACCATCAATACTGGTAGATTAAGTGCAAGTTTCAGACATGCTATCACACGCAGACTCTGCCACTCCTAGGCTCTGCTGCCCTGCAGTACCATACCACAGTCCACATCCAACTGCAGTCACNTCACACATCAACACTGACAGAGCTCCTCACAACAGGCTTNGATCTGCCCAGTGCCACCTATAGCAATGGCAACNTCTTATGAAAATGAAGCCCAAGAACAGNACACNTCACGAAGTGCTANTAGAGGTTATTATCTCATTACAAGATCTCACAGTGCACTTAGATTCACTTAAGATGATAAAAGTTCTCACATGCAGCTGCAGCCATTGTTTTGCACTCCTCAAGGCCAATATACACCTCCTATAATCTTCTGGAGGTGGTAAGCAAAATGTTACATTTTCTATTTGAAGACTGCTCCGTAAGTGAACTACCAACAACAGACAGATACTACAAAGGGTTTCATCATTTCCAGACAGATAACTGGAGTTCTCTCTTGGAAACCTGCAAATCCACCCACCAGATAATGAAACAGTAACATTTTGTCATTAATTTGGAGTTCATACAAATCACTTATGCAATAATCATCAGAAAGCAGTAATCCCTGGAAGGTAATTTGCTGCTTCTTGCCTGAGAAATACTAGAGATTTCATTTCTGCTTTTTGTTTAATATTTGCAAGTAGCATCTGAAAACAATATTTCCCTCTCTCAAATATTTTATTTCATATAATGAGACAAAGCAAGGCTTTTAAGTTTTCTTAATTCATGTGCTACCTGAAGTCAGTGGGTGGAACATGCCCACATAGCACCTTTGCTCCACAGACCACAGTTTGGGAGTTTGGTGAGAAAGCTTATCCACGCAGCTGAAGTAATCATCTGACAAACTAACCCGACACAGCGCCAGGATGTTTTCGCTTAATTCACCATCTCTCTCTTCTGAACATCTGAAAACCCACGTATCAGCAGGCCACACGTACTGCAGTGCTTGCAAGGCAAGTCCCAGCCCGATGTGCAAAAGTGCCATTTGTTAACAGGACTAGGGGTCCCTGCTTAACTGCTCGCCAGAAACTGAACTAATATTGATTAACAAAGCCATGGCCTACACTGCTCTTTCACAGCACACGCGAAAGAGCTAACCTCAGCATCGAGCCGCCCCTCGCAGCGACTTCCTGCCTAGCAGAAACGCCAACCACCACCCAGAGAACTGAATGAAAGGAGTAAGAAGGCTTTAGCAACAGAAAAGACTGCGGAATTGTATCCTTCTCAGATGTGGCATTTGATACCGTCTGTTCCTATGGCAGCACACAACGAGGTTTTGAACTTCCTCGCTGCGGCTTACGCTATAAAACTTCAACAGGCATTATTACCCTCACTGCTTCAGGGCGTACCGGATCTTTACTCAACTTAGGAACCGCGTACCTAGAAGGTGGCCTGTCAGAGCAGTGACTAGCTCTGGAACTGGGACGTTCAGGCTCAGAATACCGATAACTCCCAGGCTCCATATAAGCAGTGCTGGTGCCATCATACTGTCTGTACCGCGGGTCATACTGTCCGTAGCTATCCTCCTACAAAAGAGATCGACATGTAAGGTAAGAGGCTTCCTGTCTCCAAGAATAAACCTTTAAAAAGAAACACCACCATACACACCACTACTGAAGAGATGCAGATCAATAGACTAACATATAGCTTTCGATAAGCATTGTGGCAAGTGATATTCAAGTCTATTAATATCCCAGACTTAAAGAAAAAACATTACATCTGGACTAAAGGCAGTTCAACCACTATGCTAGCCACTCTGCTAAACTGTCGATGATGCAGCTGGCAGACGGGAACCAGATTTGAACACCTGGGCAGCTAAGACAGTTATGGCTGCCAACTTTTTCCAAAGAACCAAATAAATTTCTATCAGCTGACACCTGTGTCAAGTGGAATTGGTATCAGCAAGTACTTTTAAGTTTTTATCATCTTTTTAATGTAAGCTTTTTTACTGCTATCTGGATTTTCCCTACAATTAAGTACTTAACGTGAATGCCATACCGAATGTTGATCATGACACAACGGTTTAAACTCTTAATTCAAATATGAAAGTTACTAATCCATACCAAGGAAGGAAGACGGGAAAAATAAAAATTTACCATGTAATAAAGATGAGCTGCCGTTCTGGGGTCTGCAGGAGGATATGGTGGTGGATATGGAGGCTGGTAAGCATCATAAGGATGTCTATAGTAGTAGTATGGGTTCTGGAGTGGACCAAAGGCATCCTGAGGAGTCTGTGGCAGGGACGGACGCTGCAGGTCTTGCTGCGCATTTGGCGTGACTGACTGACTGGTGGTGGTCGAGGGGGCTGTGGCAGGTGGAGCACCTGACGGCTGTCCAGACACTGGCTGCTTATCAGGACTCGTCTGATCATACGCTGTCATCAGCTGCGCGGAACCTGCCTCTTGAGGACCCACAGGTTGAGGATGGTCACTCAGCACCTGGTTCTTACGCTGCTGTGATGTCTGCATGGCTTTAGTCCCTGCAGCAATTTGGTGGTTTGAAGGAACTAAGGACTGTCCAGAAGATGTTGGTTGCTGCATTTGAGCTCCTTGCACTTGTGGTTGAGATGGCAATGCTCCCTGTACAGCTCTGTCTGATACAGCCTGATGCTGTACATCTTTTGTCACCTGTTGATAGAAATGTTGTTTGTCATGCACCTCAGGACCCACCTGACCAGCGCTGCCAGCTGACTGTTGAGGATACACTGGACCACCAGAAAGTGACTGATTATGCACCTGTACAGAATTACTTGCACTGCATTTCTCCAACGTCCGGGATACCGTGAAGTCAAGCACTCCAGCAGCTTCTTCTTTGCTATTTGAATGATTTGCAGAATTGTTAGCCTGCACTACAGCATTAACAGGGGGGACTAGTACACCTGCACTTCCACTGGGGAGATTTGTCCCAGGAGAGACAGATGAGTTAGACCCTGGCTTGCTAGCAAACTCAGGAATAAAACCTTCCATATTAACATTCTTTTGCCCTTCTGGAGCCAAATTAAGTGGAGTTTTCATAAGCAAGTTTGCAGGCTGATTAGGAGCAGCATCAGAGGAATTAACAGGGCTTTGCAATAAATTCTGTTTTAACAGATTAGTACTTGGAAGTGCATTAACTAACAGAGATCCAACTTGCACCGCAGGTAATGGCATGTTTTCCCCAGAAATGATCCCACCAGCACATGAGGTTTGGGGACCCAATGCAGGCTTGTCCCCAGCCCCAGAGTCCTTCATTGGCTGATTGTTTTCATTGCTGCTGAGTTGATTAGATAGAGAAATAGAAAAATTAATTGGCTGAGCCAAGTTATAGTTTTGATTAGGCTGAGCAATCAGGATAGGCTGATTTTGCAAAGACTCTGTAGGTGGAGAAGACAACAAACTTGCATAACCAGAACTTGCCTGAGACTGAAGTGCCTCCTCTTCCCCCATTTTGGGAGGATTTTCAAGATTTTCAGAAGATATATTTCCATCTTGGGATAGCCGCACAGCAATAGTCCCTGGTTTACTTGGCTGCTGATTAGACATGCCTTCTTCTGGTGGCTGAATGACTTCTACAGTTTGTTTGGCAGGTACATACACTGCAGGAGCAGCAGGAGCTAGAAGAACATTTCCCCCAAAATTAGGTAACTCATTATGAGCCCACAAAGTTGTTGCGGGGCTATCACACTTCTTAACTGCTCCTTGAGCTCTTGTTAAGGACCTTCTCTCAGATACTGACTGTATGTTTTCCATAACGGGTCCAGAGTGCAAAATATTTCCAGCTTCACCAACGGCTGCAAGAGGCAGGGGGTGTACGTGAGGCATGAAAATAGTTTCCAGATTATCTGGTGGCTGTTCAAGATTGCCTGGGGATGCAGCCGGCACAGCTGTATTCTTCTTGATGCTCTTCTGGTTTGAGTGGTTCTCTCTTAATTCACCCACCATCTTTGCTTGGTCAACCTCTGCAGGTTTTATACCAACTCCGTGGGACCTCACAGGTTCAAAAGAACTATTTGCACTTGTCTGAAATACACCTGTAGGCTTAGGAGGACTTGGAGTTGGAGGCTGGGACAGATTACTATGGTAGCTCTTGCCCAGGTTTAGCTCACTTGAATTGCCTCCCAAAGGAGAGGAGTCAATCTGTTTAAAGAAGCTAGCAGAAGACTCTTCATCAGGCTTCCCACTTTCTTGCTGAATAAATGTACCCACTTGCTCTTGAGGTCTTGCCGAGCTAGAAGCACTCCTATGGCTAATGTTGCTGTAGTTTGAAGATACGCTGTCTGGTCGGACAGGATGAGGTAATGAATCGGGTGCCTCCAAATTTGGTCCTCCTTCAGCATGGCTCACAAGAGCATTCTTTGGAAGCATCTGACCAGGAAAGGATCCATACCTGTACAGCTCAGGACCAGCAGCAGGGGATGAAGCACTGATGTTCTGTGGCTCACTTGGCAGCACTTCTTGATTCTGAACGCACTCCAGGTTCTCAACGTTTTCATACTGTGACCCACCACTCCCAGACGCATCACCTATACGCGCCTTGTCATCACTAACAAACATAGAGTGCTTAGCGGCCTGTGTCTCCTGCTGACTCACAATTTTAGGAAAGTACTGGACATCCATTCCTTTTTGTACCATCTCGTTGGCTGAACCTGTACCAGCCTGTGCCTGAGAGAGAACATCAGCTGCAACCCGCTGAGGATGCACTGGCTGGCGATACAAGGATGCTGAATTTGGCTGACAAGCATCGAACTCCATTTTCTCAACTATGTAATTTTTTTCAGATGAAAGTATTTCTTCATTTTCTGCCTCATCCCCTTTGAAAAACATAGAGAGAGTTCCTGAATCTCGATCTGTGGGAACAGGTCTATTGGACGTTTCAGACATACCTGGAGACTGGTTTTTGGGGTTATTTTCCTGAGCTGTGGAAACGACAAAACTGGAGTCTTGCAGTGGGGGCTGTGGGTAAAACTGTTCCTGGTATGGCTGACCTAACCAAGCGTTAGTCATCTCTGTGTTCTGCCTAAACACACTGCCAGGCTGGACACTGTTCATGTGATGACTGCTATTTGCAGAGCCATTTTTCCCACTCTTTTCATAACCAACGGGCAAAGGCGCTTGCATGATATTTTGTGGAGTACCTTGGTGTACAGGACCCTGCTGTAAATTTGTCTGTGGAGGAGGATGTGAAGTGCTAACAGAAGACTGAGAAATGTTATGAACGTCAATCTGAGAAGATGGCTCAGGATAGGGCACAAAATTTCGAACTGGAGACTGCAGGTTACCTTGAACAGGCCTCCATGGAGACATAGGCTGCTGAGGAGGTGGAGGGAAGAATGCTGTTGCATTGGGTCCTGAAGGAACATCATTTGGATCTCTACTAACATCTTGCCTACCTCCAGGTTTGTTTGACGCAGACACCATTCCAGGATGCACACTGAAAGAATTTTCAACCACTGCTCCTGTATTATAATGCAATGGTACTGCAGGCCCTCGGAGTCCAAGATCTGCATTTGCATGCACTTCTGTAGCACTATTTATAACATATCCTGGGGACGGTGAAGGAATCGGAACATTAGAAAACGTACTGGTATTTATTCCTGGTTGAGATACAGGAGCTGATAAAGACGTATGTGGTCCATGAGGATTGTCCCCTGCATGTGACGGTGAAGTATGCATAACGGCTGGCTGTGGAAACACTGCTGGGGAAGAACTCTGCATAACCAACGCATTGCCCTTGGATGGATTATCTAAAGGGGAACCCTGTGGAGTTTGTCTGCCAAACGCAAAAGGGTCTGTCACAGGCTGCACTGGGGCAGCTGCTGCATTCGCTCGTTTACTGAGCGAGCCGCTCCTCCAGTACATGTTCCGAGCAATGCCCGCAGGAGGTGGAGCTGCCGCTCCTGCTGGAACAGTCTGTGGAGGCTGCTGCATGGTGGCCTTCTAGCAGGGTCAGGTGCTGGACGACAAACTAGTAGTGGATACTGTAGACAGATTCCTTCTTCCACCCTGTTAAGGCAAAACAGATGACAAGTCAGTTCCCCTTGTCAAACAGGTGCAGCAAGTATGCAATTTTTATTTTAGAAACCAAATTACTCAAAGAACTTGAAGTGGAACTCTCTTCTCTCCAGAACGCATAAGAAAGTTACACATAACATTGTATTTCTAAATCCAAGTCCAGTATTTATGAAGTTTAATGCTATGTGTTAACAACGCACATTGTTTAACAACTGTATTAACAAACAGCTCCAAGTAGGAGTAATCAAACACAGTTCAGTCCTGTACAAATGTTAAAATCTCAGACTGTTAAAGCACCAATGGTATTGCACTGTTACACTTCCCCAAATTTGTTTTAAGCAGAAATACGCACAATACACAAGACACAGCAGCAGTCAGGCTACAACAGAACCCACAAGCACTACGGCAAGATAAATTTAATTATCAAGAGTTGAGAAAATATTATCTAACTCTAATTCTGTTAGAGACGATCTTCAGCTCTGTTGCACTGCCGCTCAATGTGAATGGATCTTTTTACAGGTAAGATGAGACGCAAGCATCTCAAGAAAGAATGCATCAGATGTTATCCTCCTCAACAGAACAGAGTCCAATTTTGGTTTAATAAAGAAAACACTGTGTAGGACAGTGGCGTTATTTATTTTGAGAAAGGCGACTGGGTTGTCTTTGCAAGTATTCTCTCCTACAGATGAATGCAGCATAATAGTAAAACTGCATTTAAGACCATAAAAGACAATCAACTCTCCCCACATACTAATTTACGTTCTCACTTTAACACTAGTGGCACTTCGGCACAGCATCAGAATTATAGCTATACTTCAGGGTGGAAAGGACAGGCACAGAAGTATTCCAACCCTGCCAGTAAGAACTCCAAACAATACCAGTTAGGAGTTTGGTACACAGGAAGTTCAGTAAATTAATCACGAACACATCTTTTACAATTTTATCACACCCTTAATCTGGGGAGGCGGGAAGCTAACAAGACTAGAGGTCTTCTTCAGTACTGGGCCAGTTCAGCTCAGTGAAGCTTCAGCAACATGCGACAGTCTTCTTTTCTAATAGTGCACAGCAAATACAGTTTATAGGATGTACAGTGGAGCGCTCACAGCAATTGTTCCACGCCAGATGCACTTCTGTTTGTAGAAGACAGACAAAAACTGTGCAATTTTTAATTGGCTGTTTGTTGGTTTTGTGTGTTTTGTTTTGGTTTTTTTTTTAAGATTCAGCATCTTGCCCATAAGAGGAATAAAATGGGAAGCCAGAAAAGTCAGATAATTATAATCAAGCCAAAATTTTAACAGCTATAGAAAAGNTCAAATGCAAACCGCTACCGGTTTCTGGTTAACAAAAATTGAGTGAACACTGCGTAACTACGTGTATTTCATTAAGATTTATAACTAAAAAATTCCAATAAAAAGCATACTGACTAGCACCACAGCACGATCTACACAGACTTTATCGGACATCAGTAAAGTTAACCCTAGGGAAAAATCTCTTCTATTCATCGCTGCAGAATCCAACAGTCGTACGTACAATCCAGGTCCCTCTTTCGGAGGGCCTGAAGTACCCATCAACAGAGTCTCTCTATTTCTCCCCCATATCCGTGTCTTAAGTTAAGACTTTGTAAATTTATTAAAACTTATGTTAGGTTAAAATGGGAAAGAAGACCAGAAACTGACTTCACCAGAAAAGTGTTCAATAGAAAGCTTCATTAGTTTCATGCATTACTTGCATTTGCCTTCAACATTCTTTTAAAAACACAGCTGCCAGCTGAATTCCTGTCAAGGAACACTCACAGAAAGGTTTTAGTGCCTTACAATCTTCTCTCCTGTTGTGATACCAAGGTGCAGGTTTTCCATCTGGCCATGCTTACTGCCAACCATACCACCACCAAACCCTGCTGAAACACCCACCCCAGTTTCCACATGCTGAAGAAACCCCAGGCTCTTCTGGACATCCTCTTTTATTTTTCATCATGTTCTTCACTGTATCAACCTAACTGCAAAAACTCCTCCCTCCCCTCCAAATAAATTAGTGTTTTTATGCCACATACTGTGAAGTGGGGAGAAAAAAAGCTGATTAAAACATCTGCCAAAAGTTACCTCCCGGAAAGCACTAACTTAACTGAACAAAATGTTGGATTCTGCGTAACAGTTCTGTTCTTCATAGAAAAGTTGTTTCTGTCTTATCAGATGTACACAAAGAAAAAAAAACAACTAATACTTTACCACATTTTTGTCACAGCCAGTACTAGTAATTAGCTAATTAAAATACATCTAGAGTTCCACTTTAAAGCGCTGGCTTGCCATTCCTATAACAAGATTCCCAATGTCGCACTACAGAAGTTCAACATGAGGGTATCAGACTCTTTACAGAAGGAAAGTTAATATTAACAGACTGCACACAGGAGTAAAAGCATACAAGATTTGAAGAATTAAGTCCAAATAAAATGAACGTGCCCATGTCAGGTAATTTAAACAGAAGATATCAACTCGGTGACACTGACCCTCCCTGCCTCCAATCCAGTATTGACAGAAATGCTGATTTTGAGAAATTTATAAATGAGAAATAACTACGTAAGTTAACAGCAATCCATCTCTGCTTTATCTAGTTTGGAAATTCTTAACTTTCAGCAGGTTTATTAATAGATAATGCAGAGCAGCCTGCTAAACATCAGTCACCAGAAATACAATTGCAGAAGGTGTTTTCAGACACTCCAAGAAAATTATACAAAAGAGGGGGAAAAAAAAAATAAGAGCTTAAAACCACCTTCTAGACAAGGCCATCAATAAATTTCACCTGACGAGCTCTATAGCCATGATTAGTTTTAAACTCCTCTGGGAAAATCTATCTGCATGAAGGAATAATTTATTTAGGGGGGAAACAATTCAATCGTATCTCCAAGAGACATAAGCTAAATAAATTACTCTCAAACAAGAGTAAGTATGCCCACAAAGCAGGTTACAGAGTTCTAATATCAACTCTGATGTGTGTCTATATGCATGCACACACACGTTTGCACACACAGGCACATGGACCAAACAATAAACGACGTGCTCAGATACACAGATTTCTAACGAGGAGAACAAAGTGAATAAATAAACCCGCTGCGATCCCAAAGACTACAATAGCTGGAAAATGAGATCTGCAGCTTTAAAATCCCTATCCGGGGCGCCAGTTTTTCAGATTTTTTTCTTTCTATGTAGATGGCCACGCATCAGCACACGTGTGGACGGCACTCGGACTGAACACACCGCACGTCTTCAGTACCGCTGGCAGCTTCCTACCGGCTTCCTCGCAACTGGCAACCCCGGTTACCCCCGTTATTCAGCGAAAAGAGCCCCTTGGGAATCAAAAGCGCAGAGCTTAACGCGATACACAGAGAGCAGCAGTGTAAAACCTTCCCGTTTGCTGCGGAAGGCAGACCGAGCCCCAGGCCGTCACACAGCGGGGCCGAACGCTCCCAGGTATCCGCGCTCCCGACCCAGCGCCAGCTGCTGCCCCAGCGGAGCACAGCCCCGGGACCCCAGGCTGCGAGCAGCGCGGTGGCTCCTCACGGCTGCGGGGTCCCTCTTTCCCCGCCCCAGCGCAAGGAGGGCTTGGCGGGAGGGCCGCGGTCCCGCCGCCGAGACCCAGAGCGACCTGGGGCGACCCGCACCCCGCCGCAACGGGCCTGGGCGGCAC
>Ga0065711_1037220_pt1 | contig 20061 bp, 11 predicted proteins | sample Hoacrofraction12_FD_59098 | JGI IMG/M metagenome (GOLD analysis project Ga0065711, IMG submission 59098) | Hoatzin crop microbial communities from Cojedes, Venezuela - Epithelial fraction 12 v2 (version 2) | ecosystem: Host-associated > Birds > Digestive system > Esophagus > Crop | place... | reverse complement strand
CCTCATCAACTTCCTCCTCCTGGTCAGGTGGCCTGTAGTACACACCCACAGTAATGTCACCCATGTGAGCCTGTCCCTTAATTCTAACCCACAAGCTCTCAACTCATTCCTCATTTGCCCCCAGGCCAAGCTCAATACATTCCAGTTACTCCCTCACATACAGAGCAACTCCACCACCTCTCCTTGTTGGCCTGTCTTTCCTGAAGAGTCTGTAGCTATCCATGACAGCATGCCAGTCATGCGAGTTGTCCCACCACATTTCTGTGATGGTGACCAAGTTGTAGCCGTCCTGCTGTATAATGGCTTTCAGCTCCTCCTGTTTATTACCCATGCTACGTGCATTGGTATAGACACACTTGAGCTGGGCTGTCAATCTCACCTCTGACCCTGGCACACCAAGCCTGGGCTCGTCCCTAGTGAGCTGGGCGATGTCCCCTTCCCCCTTCGAACCTAGTTTAAAGCCCTGTCAACGAGCCCCGCCAGCTTGTGCCCAAGAATCCTTTTTCCCCTTTGAGATAGCTGCGATCCACCTGTTGCCAGCAGGCCTGGTGCTGTGTACACCTCCCCATGATCAAAGAAGCCAAAATTTGACCGATGACACCAGTCCCTGAGCCACCTGTTACTTAAGATACTTATGATACTTAAGGCAAGAGAGCATTACGGCACCTTACTGAAAAGCAGCCAAAGAGATCCAGCAGAATACAAAGAAAAGCAAGGGTGAATGAGATAATAGACTAATGGCAATGGAGAGGTTACACAAACTATGAATGTGGTTAAAATAAGAAGAATAGTTCCTCTTAAAGACACAAGTAGAGGAAAAACAATAAAACAAGAGAAGAAAGAAAGAAGAGTTTAATAGTTGGGAGCTAACAGAGAGAGAAAGGGCACAGCAGAAAAAGGAAGACATCTTTATCTTCAGTATTACCAAGTTTCCTGATATTTTTTAGAGCCTCTGAAGTTAGAACCTAGTCTTCATACTTCGATACAAAAGCTACATAATATTCCCCAACTGCTCACACATCAAAAAGTAAACAAGAAGCTAAATATTATGGTAACAAAAATACCCTCCTTTTCTTCAGGTAGGCTTGTGACTTCTTCAGAGCAGATGTTTCTGAATACTCAGAGTGGGTAACACTTCAACTGCTGGTTTATTTAGTGTTATTTATTTTGTTGCTCTTTTATTTCTTTGTAAACAAGCCTGATGAAAAGTAATGAGATTGCCTGTTATAGCACTTAGGGGATATTAAAATCTTGTTACATTAAAATAATTAGAGAAGGATACAGAAAATAAGACCATATTAATCACACTCTACACAAGCCTATCCAATATACGAGAATCTAATGTTTGAGGAATAGAGTCGTCAAAAAAAAAAACAACACTTACTTACAGCCCTATAATGGGCCAATAAGTTCAACTATCAACCAAAACAATCATGCTTAATGAAAATCTGTAAATAGCTGCAGTCCATGCTGTAACTGATTAGATAATGGATATAGCCACTCTTCAGCAATTATTATCCTCATTAAGAGGAATACCACGGAACACCATGCACAAACCTTACTCTCCACAGAGCGCTCCTAAACAAAAAGTCTTCCTTTTAGTTTCTTGCAAGACATCCCGCATGACCAGACCCTAGTGCATTCAACTACACAAGGCACTCTTATGTTTAACTAAGTCTGGCTTGGACAAGTTTTTCTAAACTTAAATGTAAACACATTGTTTCTTCAACTTTATGATACAGTAGGGTTGTGGGGTTTTTTTTAAGTGAGATAGACCTCCCCTAAATATGAAAAAAATCTATAATATAAATCAAATGAATTTGTTCCTTTCATTCGGCCCCCTTTCCTTCTACACAATAAAGTCTAGTTTCCTTTTTAGTTTTCTGAAACTTTCGGAGAAGGAGGGAAGGAGCTGCACTGACCTCTTTTAGGGCTTGTCCACAGGACTTAGAAGTGTGTGCATACAATATATACACCTCTACTTATATATGTGTAACTTACAAACATACTATCTTCAAGACGTCTCTAGAAAGACATGATTTACTTTTCAAAGGTGTCTTTTTTCATATGCTTTCTATTCATGAAAATTCTTCATATTTTAAGATTATCAATTGATTGCTAAATAATGAACTATAACTAAGATACAGTGTGATGGTCAGGTTCTCCAAACTGCAACAAACTTTAAGACAAAAATAGCTAGCTTTTCCTATATGTAACAAATGCTTGCTATCCGATGCTTTGAACTGAAAAAAAGGTTCAAAAGGTTCATACTCAAGAGATATGAATCTAATCATAACAACATATTTAGAAATAATTTAGGGCAATATACACTTCATTATTCAATATTATGAAGCATATTTCAAACAATGCATCAACTGAAGGGATAAATTTTTACTCATAATCATACACTGTAATACCTACTGCCCTAATTAAATTTACCATGTTAGAACTTGAAGTACTGTTTAAAAAAAGAAAAAAAAGCAGGGTCTTAAAGTTAAAAAAAAAAATAATCAAACCAAAAGAATAAACACACACAAACAAATTAAAAACTCAAAAAGGCAGGGCAGATATTTACCTTGTCAGGCAGAACAGTATTTATAACTTGTACATTTTATAATATTAATAGCTAACATGAATGTCTAACTAAAATAAAATGTAATATATACTGCTTTCAAAGCCATTCAAGCAATTAAAGCTAATCAAGTCACAAGTTGTTCTCATCCAACAAATATCACATTCTTTGCAGGAAGCAAAGATGTTAAACAAATGTCACCCTGCTCGAATTTTGAGAAAACTACCAACATGTAAGATAAAACATCTAGTAGCTAGGAAACCACAGCTCACTACTTCTTAGTCTGAACGCCAAAGAACTGAATCAGAATGAAAAATAAAGCCTTTTTAGTTCTGCTTCCTCCTCCTCCTTATCTTCTACTTCAGAATAAAAAGAAAAAGTGCTATTCTGTAGCAGCTGTTAGCAGCTGTTCACTTTGGCATTTCAAAAACTAGTAAAGGCCACGTGTCAAAACTAGTTGTATTCAACTTGCTGAAAAATTTTTGCCAATTCCTTCTACTTTAAACTTAAGATACCAAATCTACATTGACGTAACTATAGAAAAATTGCATAGTTTTCTCATGGAACCCAACAGTGGCTGAACGCTCTCTGTACTCTCTCCCATCTTCAGAAAAAATCAGCTTACTGTTGACATGTCCAACATTCAACACAAATGTTTAACAGTATTGGCCTTTGTTTTTAAAGGTCATTTTTACTTTTTAACTCCACCCTCCTCTTCCAGGGAATATGCTGCATCATAAATTACTTAAAATTAATGTTAAACATTGAACAGCTAAAAAATACTATTACTAATAGACTATAATTCTAATCATGCGCTTACTGAAGCTTTTTCTTTTTTGATAGCAATATAAACACAAGGTATTCAGCCACTAGAACAAACCAGGTCTAGCAGCAGCAGCTACTTCAATAGGAGCTTTGAAATAATGTATTTCTTATATTGCCATGGAGACAACTGGTCCTCACTTTCAGTGAGACTGAATGGATGGTTTGAAAAGCTTAAAACACAGATGTGATGCAGACCTCCGATCTGTCCTTTGCTTCCTCACTCTTGTCTTTCTCTGGTAAGAATGTACAGTTACAACACGTTTGGTCTAACCTGGCAGTGAAAACTGGGCACAAAACAGATGCATTGTAGTACAAACTGTTTCAGTTGCATTATTTTTCACAACGTGGGACACCAATTTAGGTAACCAGAGATGAACACGTTGGAATAGAAAAATTACCAAACCTCAGCAGAGCACACAAAACATATCACTACTGTACTTTACTGCCCAGATTTACTGCAGAGAAGGAAAATCATAGCAGAAGAAAAGCAAGTGTTCTTGAGCAACAGAAGTTTTCATGTTGAAATCATGTGCAACATCTGGACAGATGTGCCATTTGACTAGAAAACACAATTCTCCCTCACCAAGAGAGCATTAACATTTGTGTGAATAAAAATTTTGCTATTTGATGAAAGCTATTGTTGCTGCTTACACTTTTTGTAGGTTTTTAATTACAGCCTGAACTGAGCAGAAATTAGTTTTGAGAGAAACAGAAAAAGCTTGAAAACATCCTTCCCTTTGCATTCCCTCACTTGCACAACTCCTACCTGCCATTTACAAGTAAACCTGAGTGAGTTAATACCAATGCCTTGTGATATTTCATGCCAAAGTATTCACCAGCTGATCTAACAACATATTGCCCTTTCCCAGGCCTTTAGAATTTGGACTTTGAAAGGTTGAAATATGCAGACCTAAGTTTAAAGAACAACTATCTAATAATTTAGAAGTTTAAAAGAAAACTAAGATCTTTAAAAGTGACCAGCAATTTTTGCAGCCATCCATTTTCAGCACTTTAAAGGGACCACAGTTTAATCTGAGGTACTCATTGCTTTACAGTAAGGCCTTGTCACAGTGTATGCAAGTACCAACAACAACAACAAGCAACTTCCGGAATCCTGACCCCCATGGCCGAAGTACATTTTGGTAGAGAAGCCAGGAGGATCTGAACTGTAAATCCATGGCTCTCACAAATTGGCTATATCAGGTTTATCTATTCCTTAACAGAAGCTTGAGTTTAACTGCCTCCCTAGTTTCACAGCACAGCACTTTGAAGTAAATACATGTTTGAAGAACGCAATGAAAGAAATGAGCTGAGATCATAATCAGATAGGTACTTTCTTTTCATAACCATACCTACCAAACAGCTCTAGCGTTTTCACAGAAAGCCACTCGATATGCTACTTAAGGGAGAAAGTAAGGGGCTTGTTATATGCAAGACCTGCCTAAATCACAGAGAGGATTTAAACATGGGAGTGCAGCAGCAGGAGACGTAGGTGAAGGTACAGAGCAATCTTGCTACAGTCATGTCCTAACAGTCCATAAGGAATAGTGACTCAACTTAAAGAAGCACCAGTTAAGAACCTTGAATGAGTGTTCAGGTAATTCTCATGCAACTTTATCAATAAACCAGAACCCTGTGAAGTAATTCATATCTTCCAAGACCTACCTAGGTTATTGGAAGAAAACAGGAACTACTAAGGAGCAGAGTATCTGCAAGGCTACTACACTGTGCCCGGGGTTTATATTCAACTGGTTTCCTCCATTTAACACAAGAAGCAGTTCCTAACACAAGTCCAAAAATTCACAGAACTGCTATAGTCCAGCAGCACCACAATAAGACTTTTTGTATTTTGCTTTTGCATAGCATTTTTTCTGCATCTTATAGCAACAGCAGAAAAAGAAACAATAAAGTTAATATAGCCCTCTTAGAATCATAGAATAGTTTGGGTTGACAGGGACCTGTAAAGGTCATTCAGTCCAACCCCACTGCAACAAGCAGGGACAAATAGGGAAATAATAGTGTTAGAGAGCAATGGAAAAGGATTTGGGGAAAATCAGTTCCTCTTGAGAGGAAAACAGGACATAGAAAACAGGGTAAATATATTCTGAAAGGTCTGTGGTAAAATCTGGAATAGGCATTACAATGCTCTGCAATGTTGCATATGAAAAGAAAGGGCACCTAAGGAGGACTGCATGGAAGAGGCAGACAGGAAAATCTGAGAAACATGGCCTATAGCCTCCATGATGGAAGGCAGTTCTGGCTACAAGAGAGAGCTCTCAGAGAAGGCAGGGTAAGACGCATTCCAGTGGAGTGAGCTTGGGGTAGGCCAGAGGGCAGAATCAGTGGGTTGGCAGAGGGATGGAGTCACTGGAGAGTGAAAGGCAGGTGCAGAAGTCACCAGGCATTTGTAAAGACTTCGAGAAATGGAAGGGAAAATCAGGGGCAAGATAGGAAACGTGCAGATGAGAAATACAGGAAAATAGGATAGAGGGTGACACAGGAAAACAGGTAAGTGTGTCTGACCATGCTAGAGAGAACAGCATAATGAAGTTTGGAGTGGCAAGTTGGGAAGTTGAGAGGGGGCCAGGAAAACAGAGGCAGAAAAAACTAAGCAAAATTTGGCAAGTGGTTTGTAAATAAGAAAGCTTATGGGAAACAGGATGTTTAGAGAAGAATCAAAGATATCCCAGAAATATTGGCTAGTAAATATGAATAAAATGGGATCAGTGATGCTTTGCTGAGAACAACATTCAGTAGTGATGTTCATATGTATAGGAAACAGGAGAGAAACTAGGAATTCAGGGTGTTCCCAAACGAAGACAGAAACTGACTTCACTTTTAATTCAGTCTGAAGTCAGGTTGTTAAGATTAATGAAAGAGTCAATTAGGAGAGATTTCTTAAATATAGTCATTATAATTTATTCTAATGTATTCTTTAGCTAATAAACCCAAGGTATTCTACTCCTTCTAAGCCTTTTTCTGTTTTACATGCATAAGAATTCAAAAACAGTACTATTCAAAATAGAACTTCCAATAAATGTAAATAATATGGCAAATACATCACAAAGACAAACCAATAGATGGTAAAGTAGCAGATTTGTTCTGAGGTTCATTTGAAATAACATGATTCTTCACAGTGGTCATGAATAAAACATTTAATTTTGATTCATGCCAATAAAACCTTTATGGTTCCCTGACACATATTACAATGGCTTGTTCCTTTATTTCTTTACTGAAGCCAATAGCAAAATTCCACTGACTTCTATATGAAATAGATATAATTCTCATATGTTGACCATATGCTGATCAATTATATTCCCATGCCTATGTTGTAATGACATTCCTATATTCTGTATTTTTTCAGAATGATATATTACAACTCCAACACTTCTTCCATCCTTCATCTCATTTATTCTCTTATTTCAGTGTACAACTTGGTTTACCTATTTTCATCCCTCCTGTTCGCAATCTTCTGTTTTTCATCTCCTTACCTCTGCCACCTCCTTTGTCCTATCGTATTTTCCCATGCCTACATTCTTAAGCCACTCCAGATCTGTGGCTATGCCCTCATGCCTTTAGTTTCCAAGCTTTCATTTCCAGAATTCTGTGGCTGAGTTTTTAAATCCCTGAGGAGGTTTGAACACCTCATGTCTATTAAATTTAACAAAACAACAAAATCCTTAGGCTGAAAATATTGCGTCTGATTCTAATTACAATAAATTCAGAAAAAAATGCAATTCTGTCCCTTATGAAAGTCAAGCCAGGTCATACAGTCAGATAAGAACATAGCCACAACACCAGAAGCTTAATAAATGCTCTATGCCTTTGCTAGAACCTTTCCCATCTTTGCTCAGTGCCAAAATATTCATCTGTAGCTAGAAGCATTCCTCTCCCCAACCAGTTCACATCTGTTTAGTAGTGAATATACTTCTGCAGTCTGAATAAAATAAGCTACTTCTGCAAATCTCTGTAACTGCTGTAGAGAAGCCAGAAACAAAATACTCAGTCTCATTTGAAAAAAAAAAAAAGTGGTAACTTCTCAACTGCCAGTGACAAAACAGAAATGCAAAGACATCGACATCCCACACACTAGACTAAATTCTTGCAAGACTGAACAGAATTTTTTTTTTTTTTTAATTCTGGTTTGCTACACAGTTTTGCAAATGCAACCTTTTAGCTACAAGTTTGGAGTTTTAGACTTCCTTACAGAAAAGACACAAGGTTGCCGGAACTTTCCACACACACACACGCTGTACAGAAATTCAACACTATGCAATGAAATTCAGCTTGCAGGACAGATGCTTTCTTGAATAATAATTGCAATTTTAAGGCTTCTGAACTGCAAATCTGAGATAAGCTGAGGCTTTTCAGATGCTCATCTGAACTGAACTCCAGATAATACAAAGTTCACACATCACTAGTAATTAAACAATGCAGTTTTTTACCCCAGAATTGCTGACAAAGATGAGACCTATCATTACAAATGCTGTAGTATTACTGAGTTGAAATTTTTAAAAAGTTCAAAGAACAGAAGGTTTATAGAGATAGAGCTTTTACTGAGACACATACCACTATCAGATGGAAAACACGAAGGAAAAATGCAGAGGATGAAATATAAACAGGGATGTTCCTTGTTTAATTACCATGCCATAGGGGTTGACATCTCTGTTGCAGGGCTATAGCCTGAGAAGCCCAAAGTGATCCAGCACACACAGACAGCAATAAAGCAGCAGTTCGTAGCTGCTTCACCTGATGGTTACATATGAGCTGCAGTATGAATTGGAATGACCAAGAAATCTCCTTTCCCATATGCTTACAGTACAAAGAAACATGGGAGGCGGTCAGATCCTAACCATTCTGGGAAGCAGAGACAGAAGGGGACACAGTTAATGAGGGAAAAAAGATGCAACAAGAGAAAAGGAGTGGGTCAGAAGAAACTATCCAGGAAATTTTATAACAAGTCTGAATATCATTAATTTTTCTAAAGGTGCAGATTTTGAATTCTACAGGAATGACCTGGTTACAAGAGAACCAGTACAGATTCTTCTGGAGTGCCATCATTCCTGATTCATATTTTCTCAGAATAAGGTAGAATTGCCAATACAATTTCATATATCACTTCAGAAAACAGTAATGGAGAACCACGCAAGCCAATTTTTTTCAGAATGGAAACTTTACCAGACTAAGGAAAATGTCATTATTCAAAGAATTGTTCTGTTTCTCTAATCTCAGCCAGGCCTCAGATCTCCTCCTGTGTGGCTTCCCACTCAGGTCTGTATGTGCATGCATGAAAGAATGCATTTATGCAGTTGTCTACATCTCATGGCAATTGCACACACAGTTTGCTCAGCGCACCTCATACTGCTGACCAACTTCATCTAGAGTTGCTTTACCTCAAGACCGTCACATCAGCATCACAAAGAAATTAGAACAAGCCCATAACCCTAATCAGCTTGTTTCTGAAGCAGTTAAAGTGCTCCTTTCCTCCCTTCTGCTTTCTTTCTATTCTGATGTTACTGAAAATAGAACATGATCAAATGTCAGCAATTTAGATACATTACATGAAAAAAGGCTACTGGGAATATGACCAGGTAATAAGATCATAACACACACACACACACTTTTTCCAGTCAGACAGATTTAAATTTTTATGAAGCATGTCAACCCCGTATCTTCTATTTTGATAGATGTTGCACTAAATATCTCTTCACTGACTATTCCAACCAAAATGTGGGCAACAGCACATTTGAAGCCAGATTGTATAACATTTTGTCTGGTTTCCAAATGGACGTGGAAGTGTGGATAGGCATTAGTGATTCAAGGCCACTCACCACCTTGTGCTCCTGTAAAAAAAGAGCAACATAAATATGACTAAAATATCTGAGCAGACATGGAAAAAGTAAGTACCAGCACACCTACATGATTCCCTGTACAGCCAGAGACTTTATGCTACTTTTCCTTTCTGTAATCTCTTTGGGACATCTCACACCTTCTAGTCTCACTGTTTAGTAAAGTGGTTCATTCCACAAGAAAATCTATATATCTCCCAGGCACATACGTCTGGTCAACAGAACACGAACAAATATGGAAGCAACTTTGCTTACATCCCATATCCAGAATACATGACAGTCTTTAGGTTAGGTACAAAAAGGACTAGAGATATTTTTTTATCCTACAGTACCATGGGAACTGAAGGCACAATCAGCCTGAAAGGGAGGGGATCAGTCCTGTTTACAGCAGGGCTTAAGAATTCTGTCGGTGATGTTGAAATCGCTGCTTGAGGAGCTCACTTAGGGGCCAGGGTTCTGGATGTGATCACAGTAGTGATGAGGGCATAGCGTAGCATTGTACCCTTCCCTTCATCATATGAGCAAAGCTGCAGGAGACAGTACACGTTCTTTGTATCACAGCCTCCAAAAGTAATCCATGCCCACAGTGACACCATTCTATATTGTGCCACGCTCATCAAATTAGGTTAGGGAACACATTTTGAGCTGTAAAAGGACATGTTCAATAGTTTAAGAAAAGATACTGTTAGTGTTTACGAAATGGGAAAAAAGTGGAATATTTCTTCCTGTTGCATGTATTTAGAATGCCTGAATTCTCCCTCAGGCACAGCCTTTTCATTATTTTAAGCATGGCTGAGGTGTTCATTCAGTGTTTTACCATGAGGAAGAAAGAAAAAAAAACCAACAAAACACCCAAGGTGGCTACATGAAATGCACAGAGAGTTTATGAATTTTTGTGAGTGAGTAGATAGAGATCACCAGACACCTATGATACAGTACGGTATATTTAACCTTAAATCTTTCAAATACAAGAGTCAAGACAGAAAAAGATACATTCTACTACTGGTTTTCTGATTCTGTCCTATGAATATACAGTTTTCTTACAGGTTTAAAAGATGTTCTTCTGATTCACTCAGTGTGATCACATGATATGCTACATACGTCCATCTTCTAAGCTGAATGTTATTGAGATGTTCCTGAGCTAATGGTATCTCACATGTAGGTAGAAAAGTCATCAATTTCCTTATATTTTTCAGTCTATCCCCGTGTTTTGAATAGCATATGAGCAGTGTTTATAATGGGACTGACAACCAATTGTGCTAATGATGAACAATTTTGTTTGTATTATTTCATATTTCAAATTTAAATGCTTTTAAATATTATCTGTCTTCATATTTAGTTTTACAACATTTCAGTCAGTCGTCCAAATAACAGCAAGAGAATAATAAAAGTCACAAATAAAAGTTGTTCTCTTTAGTTTTACATTGGATTGGAAAACAGATTTTTAAATATTTTGACGCATGACTCAGATATTACAATATAATCACCTTTTTCATCCTTTGATTCTCTTAATACATATCAATATAAATCTAATAGTACAAATACATGTAATTCAAAATCTGTATTAGTTTCGCCTCTGATTCTACAGTGTACTGTAAATAATTCTATGCTGAAGTGTGTTCAAAATCCCCAAGAAAAAAGTAAAAAAATTTTAATAACTTTTCAGCCTAAAACATTTTCATTAAACCGGCAATAGTAGCTTCCAGAACTACCATAGCATAACAGTGGATGAAGATATCATCTACCACTGTACCATATTTACTGAAAACTGCTAGATTAAAATCTATGCTTATTCTATAATAGGAAACGTGTCACCTGTGAGCATTTCCCAGCAGACCAAAAGGTATCACACCCACTGATTTATTCAAGCAAGATCTACTAGCCACTCTTAAATGTGAAAAGCCATTTAAATTTCATTTGAAATATTTCATATATTCCCTAGTCACTCCTCTCTTTCTCCCCTGATAGATTGATTTTAGCAGAGGCTAATTACATTCTAAAGATAATTTGAGTTCAATCACATCTTAATCTTCACAAACACATTCAAGCACACACCTAGACCTGGGCCACAAGACCAAAGGTGGTAGGGGTTAGACTTAAAACACCCTGGTAAAGACCAGGGTTTGGGCAGAGTGGAGGGGATAGAGGGATAGCGAGAAGGAGGAGATCTTTTACATGCAGCACTACATTTGGCATTAGCCAATGTTTTTAGACAGTCCGTTTCTTTAACATCAAAACCAGGCAAGTACAATTTGACTATGTCTTTTGGTAACTGGCTGGTTTTCACCTTTTTTTTTTCCCCTTAGATACCATTGTCTATGAACGTGTCAACATTTCTTGCCTATGATCAGCCCACGATAAGTTACTGTGGAGTACATCATGAACTGCTTGCTCACAAGCCCTACGACTCAAATAACCAGGAAGAAACAGTGGAAACACACCTAGAAACTGATCTGGATCTGAGCACAATAACAACAACAGCACGAATCAAGGAACACAGTCAGCAACTGGCTTAACTGGGTTTTTTTTGTTGTCAGTTTCTTTCCTGTAGCAGAGGCTGCAACCAAATTCTATGTAACATTATGGACAGAAGTGAGAAGACATAATATTATGGATTCTAGCATCCCTGTTCAAATTAAAAATTAATCACAAAGATTAATTGTTTCAAGTCTACAATTTGTAATTAGTTCAGTTGTGCAGTATTTTTTTGACTTCAGAGTATGACCCTTAAAGTGAATCTTTTTCAAAATTCATCCTACCTACCTGTATAAACTGTACAGATGTAATGTATTTTTCATATTGTAAAGTTTCAATTACCAAGAACAGCTGGTATGTACAGTGCCATAATTTAATGACATCTTACTTTACAAGTTTCAGTTTCTAAAGATTCAAATTAACTAAAGTTATTTCTTGTGTTATTGAGTTACTCTGTTTTGTAGGGATCATTTTGTTACTGCTTTTGTGCCCAGAAAACTTTAACCTAAAATTCTGTCCTTTGCAGAATATGCACCGTTTTTATCATGTTATTGTGTAGAATTTTATCTACTGTTTCCAGAAGTAATGCATTGACCAAAAGGAGGGTTTAACTATTCAGACTTGTAAGAAATTCTTGAAATACATAGCCAAGTTTTCTTAATAATGAAAACTAAAAAAAAAAAAATAATCTAACCATTCTCCTCAAACTTACATGTTGCCTTGAAATACAGCCTGATTTCGTAATCAGAAAAATGTGATGATAAACAGATACATTTTAACCACAAAGTGTACATATGCACCTGTTAGTCTATGCTGATGATGTTTTGTAAAGTCTCACTGTTCTGCAAGACAATATGGACAGAAGACTTCAATAGGCAGGTTTCTTTACAAAATCTGCTGTGAAAGTATAGCCTGCCAAATCTCGCATATGTATTTCTACTTTAAGACAAATGGGCCCAAATCCTACTTCTGTCAAAGAGCGCTGCTGACAGAAGTGGCAACAGAAACAAGTCCTTAGATTTATACTACTCCTGGAATGTAAATGTTAGGTAAGAAGCCTCTACTCTGCTGAAAATATAGTAATTCGGACCAAATGGTAAAGGTTAATAGTCCTTTAACATTATGATATATCAACCTAAGAAAAAAACTCCAAACTTTTAAATACAAAAAAAATGTAGTATTAAGTCTTTAACAATTACTACATTGCTTATTTGTCTACCATTTAATATCTGGATTTAAGCATTCTTATATCCCATTATTTGGTTTTAAATCTTCAAGACTTCTCAATAGTGTATGAGAATAACTTCTATAATACTACCCTCATGTTGTAATCATAAAAGATTACAGAAATTAGAAACACGTTATATCATGCCAAGTGGGTGAAATATGAAAGGGAACATGAGCCTTCCAAAATACAGGAGAAAAAAGTTTCATATGACGAAGCAACTTTTTTATAATAAAGAGAAATTATATAACCACAAATCTATTTTTCTGAATGTTTATCCCACCATATTTTCGTGTAGCTTCAAAGCAGAAGACTGAAATTTAAAATTACAGTACAACTGTTTGTAAAAATATAAAGCAAATATAACGAAAAATAGCTTCAAAATATTGTTAACAAATGAATCTGCATTCACTATCTTTTAAGTGGAAACAAAGTGTCAAAACAGAATACATTGTATTGGTTATTTATTTAGCATTTAGATTTTGTAATATATTTTACATAAATTATTTGCTATTCAAAACATTACTTGTCTTTTTAAGACTTATCTTGAACCTCCACACTTCAGTTTCTTATTTCTTTACTACATGGGTTCTTGAATTTCTGGTCACCTTCTATAGCACTGGAATCTTACCATGCACAGTTTGAAAACACATTCTGCTAATTCTAAAATGAAACCAAAAATTCAGGTCTCATTCTGGAGTTGCATGACTTTTATACTGCAGGAAGAAGTTAACTGCTTCATTTCAACATTGCTTTTAAGGTTTAATGTTTAGGCATATTGCTCATAACAGAAGGCCTGAGCTGTTAGGATCAAATACCATCCTCCCAAAAGATATTTCAGTTACTCTGTCCTTCCTATTCTTCACCTTTTTCCACTGCCCTCAGATATTTATGGTGCACGAACATGATCCTGGCTCTGATGCAGTTACTCAAAACACACAAATGTTCAAAGGCTCCATGTACTACTAGTTTATGGAGAACTGTACACCATTAATATTTGCAATATTAGATACTCTAATGAACTTAGGCTAAGGAACATGACAAAATATTTTCCTTTGCCAAGAGACACAAAATCTTTTTGACATATCTGGTTAAACAAGCACAATTGGGTATATATTCATGTACACACAAACGTCTCTCCTTTTGTTTCTTTTCCTCAATAATGAAGCACACATTAATGAATCTGGTTTGTCTTGGACCTCTCCTGAAAGACTCGCAGTTTCAGACCAACATATGAACATACATATGGTAGAACAGCAGGGTCACAGAAGTAGAAGCGATTCTGCACCTCACAGGTCTCCTATACTATCACAATCAACTCCCTGGGCATCTGTAGTGTCAGGCTCTCTGTAAACTCCATGAGCCACTCCGGTGCTCTGAAAGACAGATACCACATCCCAGGGCCCAAAGCAGCAGTGGAATACATGCCCACCTCAAAGCTAGAGTGTTAAAACATAGGTTTCCGCACATATAACCAGACACCTTTTTTTTTAATGGACTACATCAATCCGAACTCAGCTATTCTCCATAAGATGGATGTCTTCAAGAAAACCAGATGGCAGGTAGGCACCTTCCCCAAAAAAATCGATAGCATGAAAAAAAAAAATTCCAGGTTAAGCTAACGCAAACAAGGATTCACTCTTAAGGTCCCATGTTAGTGTGGGTACACCTGCTTTCCAATAGATTATTGCCAGCTATATGCTGACTCAGAGTGCACAGAAACAGTAAAATGCTCTAGTTACGTAGACAAAACACGAAAGTATCACCTAAAAGAGCCTCATTCTTCTAAGCTACAAGTTAGCAAGCAAAAAGTAGGCTTTGCCTATGTGTTTGAACATTAGTTTACAGAGGATCACTTTCATACATCATTTCCTTTGCAATAAAATCCATAAATCAGAAATAGAGGTAGCCAACACCATCAGTCTTACAGTTAAGTGACACCATCATACCCTGGTAGATCATTTTACCAAGAGAAAAATGGGCAAATTCATTACACTTGCAAAATACAAACTGATAGAGAGTATAACCTTTATCAATAAAAAAACCCAGACAACTGTAAAAATAAGCATAGCTACAAGCAACAATTTACACCATCCATTGGTGGCTCATGCTTGTACAGCAATTTACAGGGCTGAAACACCCATTCGGAAACTAAGCACAAATATCTGAATGGAAGTCCTATCTAAAGAAGAAGGTATATAGGCAGATCAAGAGTTAATTTGAAAAAATACTGCCTATGTCTCAAGACGCTATACAAAAAAAATAACAAACACCAAAATAACATCTATACAAGAAAGCAAATGCCTGTTTCTATTCAAAAGTGATCAAAAATTGCAGTACAAGGTGTTGTACAGACTATTCACCATGGATCCAAGAGCTACCACTAACAAAAAACCCCATATATACAGTTTACAGAGATACCTCACAAATATCAGGCTTTTTTTGGCAACATACCACAAATAGAAAGCCTACTAGCCTCAGAAGTTGTGTAGTAGTTTGCTTTACTGAAAGCCACTCAATTTCTCCCCTTCTCTCTCAAGGCATTTTTTACTTCTTACTGATATTTCCAATCCTCAGATTGGACAAGATAACAGAAATTGTGGAAAAAACATAATGTGAATGGTAAAAAAAAGCCAAAACAAAACTGAAAGGGCAACACCACTGATTAGACAAAGCAAGCCAGGATTCCAGTATCAACGGAATTGTAACAAATCCTGGAAATTGCTTTATTAGCAATGTAGATACTCAAAGATGGTTAATGTAAACAAATTACATGATCACGTATAGCGTCAAATACAAGCACCTGTATCTAGCTACCAACTGGTCTAGCAGAAACAGTCTGTTGAACAGTTGAGAATGACCAGTTCAACTCATGTTCCCTAGACTGGTCCTCCTCTCTTGAGGGAAAGATCTTTTTGCTCCAGACTTTTGCATGGGTCTCAGGGGCCTGGGCTTCCTGAAGGCAAATCTTACCAATAAAGGCATAAATATCTGTAAATTAATATAATAATGGTCTTACTTAGTCAGATCAAAGGTACATCTCGGCCTGATAACCTGTCTCGAACAGCAGCTGAAAGATGAAAAACGAAAAGGAACTAAATAACGGGGCAAGCACACTGCAGTATTTTCCCAGAATGCTCCTACAGTCCCCAACAATTTGTAGGCCTGGGACTTACTGAGCCAAATGTGGTGTCTTAATAGCCCCTCTTCAAATCTGTGCACGGCTTCTTTGAAACCGTATAAATTTGTAACACTCAAGTCCTGCAGAAAGTAAATTTACTTTGACAAGAAAAGTTGCCTCTTTTCCTTGTTCTAGTAGAAATTAATGATAGAGTAGTGTAATAACAACCCTTTCCAATTCATGTTGACACACTTATATGATTATCATGTAATTAACAATGACAGACTGACGACTTTGAGGTAGCTTGAGTAGCGTCCATCCAGTCATCTAAAGTATAGGCATTATCTGAAACCCTGTAGATATAATTATCTGTTTTCCCTAGGGGGGGAGGTTCTTAAAGTCAAGATTCAATTCACCAGAATGCAGAATATTTTTTCAGCTTTCTCAAGTTCGTCACAATGGTAAACAAAAAATAAGCCTATTTCTCACCAAGTAATGCAAAACACTTTCCAACTTAGAAAGACACGAGCCCTTTATTCTATACCAGTTTGACTGTATGATCTGTATTTTAAAGCAGATGTTCATTAAATTCTTTTAAAAAGTCTAACATTTAAGTGAATTGCTAGTTCTATTATAAATTAACAAGGCCAAATTCCATTTTCCTGCTCTACCTAATTATAGAAGATGATTAATTTTAATTATAAAGTTTCAGAATAAATCAATGCAGACATCAGAGTTCATGATTAATGTTATTTTAATGAACACCTAAGGAATTAGCACTTTGCCACTAGAACCTTGCTGAATTTTTATGTAAGCTGAAGCGCAGCGTGTACAACTGTGAAAATCCCACATGCCATGGAGCTTATATTCCACTTTACCAACATGAATTTTTTATGTAAATAACTCATTCTTAAAACTGTCTCTTTAGATGGTTAACTACAAAGGAGCACCTGCTGTGTAATAGAAAATGAGCCTGCAACACGGAATTCATTATACCCAGCCCTGTTACATTAAAGCCCTCCTAACAGTGGACACTTCAAAGTGTCACCACCATAGACATGACACATGTAATGATAACAATATAAGAGTGGGCATTAATGTTGCATTAGTATGGAATTTCTTTGGCTTAACATTAATGTTGGATGATTTCCTTATTAATTGCCCCAGGCCAACTGATGTAAACAGGACATGTTATTGTAAGAAACACTAAAGCAATTTTAAATATTCAGTTATATAAGAATATGGTTTTTTCAGCTTTCATAGAAAGTATCTTCCACTTTGTATTCCATAAGAAACAGACTTCTGAGGTGGATGCAATTCAGCAACAGTTCTATCTACAAACTAATCATAAACTGATTGTGCCAATGAAACATATTTCGAAGTAAAATAATTTAGACTTTGTATATACTAATTCTGTGCTTCTTAGAGAACAAAAACTTATCAAGTAGAAATGAGAATACTCATTAAAAGAAAACGACGTGTCCCTCCAGCACTGCACATTTCAATAATTTCAGTAGTTTTATACAAGAGTGTGTCATAAATGAGGCATGGAAAGCCATTAACTGAACCATTCATATTGAATACATTTTGTTGTCATTTATTCTTTCAAAAGAAATAATTAAACTGATTTATTTTTCCAGTAATTATGATGCACCTCCCCTTTTACATCTTGCTGTTTTTAAATCTAACTATTTTTAAAGAACTTGTAAACTCGTACAATTAGTCTAGACTTCACTATCCAAAAGCTTTACTCTCTTATTCAGAAAGGAAAAAATACAGCTATCAATGGTATATCTGAATATGCATATAAGATTCATGAAGATTTTTTCCTTGTCTTCTGCTTTAGCACTATTTCTCATACTCCTTCTTCCTTACACTTCCCTCTTTCTCCAGGTTCTGACTGTCACAATAGAGAATGCCAGGAATAAAAAAAAAAAAAAAAAAGAAAAAACACAACAAACACACACACCACTATTCAGGCTGAGTTACTGGAGGGCAAAAAAACAGTGGTAAATGCCTCTCAGGTATCCATCTCCAGAGCTGAACTGGTTTGCTGCCTACCAAACACATGCTAAAGCTTATCTGACTGAAGTGCCTTTTACTTCACCACTAGATCTTGCAAATAAAAACTGACAAATTTGCTAATGCAATAACATACTAACAAAGATCAACCTTTCTTTTTATTCTACTACTACACAAGGTGGTGGTGGCTTTTTGGGTTTTTATCTCTTTGCACCCTAAAGCCTTGAATACATATGATTAATAGATGTCAGAATAAACTGTCACAACTCTGCTTTCAGGAAGTGATTACAACGCTAACTTTAAAAGTGGAACTGGAAGGGATGAACACGACATCCTGTCCACCTCAAAGCAAAATCAACTTTATTATGATAGATGCTTCTCTAAGTTCTTCCAAAATCTTCAGTCTCTGAGGAACACAGTATCTCAATCAATCTGTATACATGCTTAACTATCCTTGCTATTAGAATACTTTTCCTTTTGCCTAACCAAATCACTACCTGTAGCTGTTGGAGGTCTACACCTGTATGTCACAGCCACCCTGAAAAATGCCATACAGTTTACAGCTGACTGGAAGTCTCTTGATGTTTTAAGAGAAGAAAGTAAGATATTTTCCAAAATTTGAGCTTTCAGAAAGACAGATGGACTGCTTGTGAAGCTGTCCAGTATGCTTAAAAAAAAACAAAACAAAAAAAATACAAATTTTTAATATTATATACTCCGATAGGAATGGTGTTGGTGAACCTGAATGGGAATAAGCATTATTAATTAAATTTCTGTTTCCATTTTTAAGACTTTATCATTATTTAAGATTTGTATTCTGGTATACTGTCTGGCTTAAACTTAGCCATTTCTACGCTATTTTTTTCCTGAAGCTTTCTTCCATTTCTTTATTTCTGTGAATAACTCCTTGAATCTAAAAAGAATCTTGCTGAAGTTACATGCCAAACAGGCATAAAGATCTGTCTCTGTTCTGCACTGCAGGATCAACCTCATCATTTAAATTTAAAATGACAACTCAAACATAAGCTGCTGCCTGTCTCTTCTCTCATATTCACAAGCTTTGGCACTTGTTCATTCTTTTCTTCCCCACCTGCATGACTTTTGTCTTAGGATTTTTGAAGTTCCACCTTTTCTTTAGCTAAGAAATTAAGAAACCCACTGAAATTAAGAACTGATTTCAGATCACTTATACTGCTAAATCAAATTCTAAAATTTCTTCATGTAACATGCAAGTATCTTGCTAAAAATCGAAATTATCCTCAGATAAAGAATGAATTAATTTGTGCTTCCAGAAATAAGTGTTAACAGCCTAATGTAAGACTTTGTGTTTTTCTTCTACAAAATTCGGAGGGGGAGGGGAAATTTATGCAGGGGTATTGTTAATACCACAAAAAAACAACAGTTACTGGAATAAAATGCACACGTTGCTAGCTAAAAATTAAAGTGATTTAAATGCAGAGATCATTCAGTGTTACCCCTGAGAGTGGATGTAAAAAAAGGGGATATAAACATCGCAGATGCAACGAAGTTTTGCGGCAGGAACAAAAAAATATATTCTCGAAAATTATATGGATCTAGAATAGAAAATATTTAAGGCTACTTTTTAAAAGGAGGTACAGGCTAATAAGGCACTAAATAAAACAGGCAATCATAGAATAGAATCATAGAAAGTTTTGGTTCGGAAGGGACCCCTAGAGGTCATCTAGTCCAACCCCCTGCAGTGAGCAGGGACAGCGCTAACTAGATCAGGTTGCTCAGAGCCCTGTCCAACTTGGTCTTGAATGTTTCCAGGGATGGGGCCTCCACTACCTCTTTGGACAACCCGTTCCAGTGTTTCACCACCCTCGCTGTAAAGAATTTCTTCCTTATATCCAGCCTAAACCTACCCTGTTTTAGTTTAAAACCATTACCCCTCGGCCTGTCACTGCTGTCTCTACTAAAAAGATTGTCCCCATCTTTCCTATAGGCTCCC
>Ga0065711_1037219_pt1 | contig 20064 bp, 6 predicted proteins | sample Hoacrofraction12_FD_59098 | JGI IMG/M metagenome (GOLD analysis project Ga0065711, IMG submission 59098) | Hoatzin crop microbial communities from Cojedes, Venezuela - Epithelial fraction 12 v2 (version 2) | ecosystem: Host-associated > Birds > Digestive system > Esophagus > Crop | place... | reverse complement strand
TCTCCAGTCCTCGGGCACCTCTCCTGTCCTCCAGGACCTCTCAAAGATGATGGAGAGTGGCTCAGCAATGACATCCGCCAGCTCCCTCAGCACTCGTGGATGCATTCCATCGGGGCCCATGGATTTGTGGGCATTTAGATTGCTTAGGCAATCCCTCACGCAGTCCTCCTCGACCAAGGGAGGGTGATCCTTTCTGCAGGCTTCCTCTCTTACCTCGAGGGTCTGGGATGCCTGACGGCCTGCCTTGGCACTGAGGACTGAAGTAAAGAAGGCATTCAGTAACTCTGCCTTCTCTGCATCCTCCGTCACCAGGACACCTGCCTCATTCAGTAGCAGCCCCACATTATCCTTAGTCTTCTGATTGCTGCTGATGTACTTGAAGAAGCCCTTCTTGTTGTCTTTGACATCCCTTGCCAGCTTCAATTCCAGGTGGGCCTTAGCCTTCCTCATTGCATCCCTGCATGCTCTGACAACTTTCCTGTACTCTTCCCAAGTGGCCTGCCCCTCTTTCCACATTCCATGGACCTTTCTCTTCCACCTGATCTCTGCTAGAAGCTCCTTGCTCATCCATGCAGGTCTCCTGCCTCCTTTGCTAGATTTCTTTCTCAGGGAGATGCACTGATACTGAGTATGGAGGAAGTGACATTTAAAGAGCGACCAGCACTCTTGGACACCCCTGTCTTCTAGAGCCCTGGTCCACGGGATTCCTCCAAGTAGCTCCTTAGAGGCCAAGTCAGCTTTCCTGAAGTCCAAGGTTATGATCCTGCTTATCGCCCTGCTTCCTCCACGCAGGATCCTGAACTCCGCCATTTCATGATCACTGCATGAGATCATGCTGTCTTGTTTTAAGTAGAAATCTACTGGCATAAATGAGTACTTCTGACTACTAATCACTAAAAATATCTCACCTTCAGTCTCCAATCTACATTCATAGTGCTTATTTTTTCTTTCTCCTAGCAGATATAGTCTGGTTTTGTAAGTTGCCATTGGCCTCCTCTTTTGAGGCCTGATCAACAGTTTCCCTCTGTGTCTAATCTTCCCTAATTTTTCTTTTTTATCCTAACCTGGACCATTGCAAACTTGTCTTAGCTTTCCCAGAACTGATTAAAAATGTTATTTAAATAGATTGAAAGTAAACATATACGGTTTGACAAGTTAAACTCTCAGACATTTGAGATGTTTCTTTTTCATTGTAAAACATTCTTTACTAATGTCAACGCTGCAATATCAGTTTTCAAACTTTTTAATTTAATTTATTAATAACAAATTTATACATAAACTGGACACTGGTGTTTTCTCAACAACACTTTACTGAAGTGCTCTCTATCTTAGAGCAAAAGTACTAATAAAGGGCTCAAAATAAAAAAAAAGAATAATCGGTGATGACCTGATACAATTTCTTAATGGTGAACTGAAAAATAGACTTATTAGTGAGTTTTCATCAGTCCTTTCATTAATAGAACATGGTTTTCTTGAAAAGGGGATTCAACATCATGGATTTTACTCAGTGGCTGCTTCCCAAATCAGATCTGAATATTGATTTTTTGCATTTGGCAGTAACATGTCTGGAGTTTCCAGAGAACAAGTGGAGTCATTACATGTGGCATAGGACAGGGACAAAACTTTCTATTCTATGCTTGGGCAATAACTGTTGAAGAATGGCAAGAAGTCTGACAAGCAATTCCCAAGTAAAAATGAGGCAATGTCTGCAGCTGCTGATTATTCAGGTCTTCTAGCACGGCTGAAATTTGAGATTTGATCCTAGGAGCCAGCAAAGAACTTCACTAGGCATGAAATCAGCTTCTAAAACTTTGTTTCTTGACTAGCACAAAATATCTAACACCATCAGCACTTGAGATGGGGAGTTCCCAGCATTAAAATCTGGTAAGCACTACTCACAGTTCGTATGGTTGAAGACAGCTTATCTTAAATACTTTTAATAGGTAACTCAGTATCTATGCATATATTTTTATCACACTGTTTAGAAGATTTCATAAATTCTTAGACTAAATCTAGAATTTTAAAGCATTTATCCAACTTCTACAATTGAAGCTGATGATAAATAAAAAAATGTATACAAAGAGAAGAGACTTTCAGTCTTGTTTCTTTTAGCTATCAGGTGAGAGAAGACTGTTTTAAGAGTGTGTTTATTTGACCTATGTGATGCATTTAACAAATCAACAAAACTGAAACTCAATTAAAGTATTATTATTCCAAACATGAGTATAATTAATCTCATTTAACTTTAAGTATCTAAAATGTATTTAATTCTTGTGACCTACATAAACTATCTATCTTATCAGAAGACAAAACTACTTCTGAGTGCCCATTTCTCTATACTGACTGTAAACAAAGACTTCATTGATTCTCTTGATTGTTGAAATTTACTATAGCAGCTTTCTATTTTGTAATCAATTGATATAAAGAATAATATATTTCTCATCTTTCTTACTTTTCATTTTCTTACTGCTTTATCCCTTTTATTAACATCACCTCTTCAAGATCTTTTAGGAGACATTGACACAAATTAAATAATTCTAGAAACTTTGGTATGGATACCCATAGAAGTTGAACTAAAGCTGAGATGACCATTTCAATTTCTGTGTTGCTTGCGATACTCTAGCAAATCTGCCCTCCAGATTGCACATCAGTTAGAAACTCCAGGTTAGCAAGACAATTTCTTCCTTCTTAATGTACACTACTTTATCTAGCCAACTTAAGAATAAAACAATCCTCCAACGTGCATTCTTCTTTACATTGATTTCTATTTCACAGAACTTCATAATGTCTTGTAATTGTCAGCAAAGAAGAATACATGCCCTTATAAAACATAATCACCATATATGAAAAAGTGCTTAATTTTGCCTCATTATTTCATTGTTTTCCATGTTTCTCCCCAAACTAATACTTCTGCTGGGGAAAAAATCAAACATATTCACAGAGTAGCACCGCAGACTGGTTCTATTTGCATCTGTATACTGCCTGCAATACATGCCACTTTTCACTTACAAATCACTATCTATGGTATTTCCAAATACTATTAACGAGAGACTGCTCATTACATCCACCACTGTAATATTACAATGATAGAAGTTAAAAACTGATTTGAAGAGGTGTCATGATCAAACTCATTTTTACATACAAGTTAAAATTAAAACCAAATCTTTACAGACAAGGACTTTTATGTTGGAAGATCCTGAAAATAAAGAAAAAATAAAGGAACGTATTTCTCCAATGGTTTCATCCTATTAGTGAGGCTTCATGCTAAAGAAACAATTGACAGTAGATGCTAGGACAAGGCTTTTATATGTTGCTGACCAGCAAGTATCAAAAATAGCTTGTTTGTTTGTTTTTTAAAAAGGAAAATCATTAAACAATTGAAAAATGTAAGAACAAGACTCAGTACACAGCACTGAGAATACAAATTAGGAATGGCCTGAAATCCAAAGGTGATACCATAGTCACACTCCCATGCAGTTAATGAAAACAGTACCAGTAGAAGAGCTAGAGCATAGTCTACTGTTGGACATACATTCAAAGGAATAAAAAATGAAGTTATCTTAAAGTAGTATTTCAGGGCAAGAGGGATTGTCAAATTGTGCAATATTAGTGCTAACAAAAGCAAATGATTAATCTGACGTATCTGATATCCAAAATGCTTTGTACAACATTGATTGACCTAAGTTGGCTAAGGTACACTTAATGATAAAAGAAAACCGCAAGAGGGCATTATGTGTAAAACTGGCATACTTGTAATTCAGTTTCTGAATTCATCCCATCTCAACTGGGAACCTGATTGTCTAATAGTCCCTGTATTCCTGGGGGGAATTCTCATCTTTCCCTTCCTTGTACCTACAGAGAACTGAAGCAAGTAACTTATCTCCTAACTTAGATGCTTCAATACCTTCAAAAAACCTGCCAGACATAATTGTATTCCATCTCTATTCTGTCTGCACTGATACCACAAAATTACTCTAACTCTGAATAGAAATGAACAGACAATTTCCACCTGTCTTTGAATGGCCACAAGAGCTGGATAATGCATGTGATTTACATACTGATAAATCATAAAAGAATTTTTCATGTATGTGTATTTTTCCTTCAATCAGACGAAGACTTCTGTGGAACTGACGTGAATAGTAAAAGAGGACAATAGAAATTTATTGCAGTCAGTGTTATAAATGTACAGATTTTTCAACTGCCATAGTCCAAGCTTGCATCCAAAACTAGTTTTCAATCAATAAATTATTATTTCTTATATGATTTTTCACATTGAAGCGAAAAAATCTTTTATACATAAAAAACCTATGCATTCATTTGCAGCTATGCAGGTTGCTTCCAGTGAGTGCCAGACCACACAGTAATCTGTGATATATATTGTATATTGTCACTGGCACAACTGGATTTTTTTAAGAGAAATTAAATAACACCAGTTCGAATAATAGAATCATAAAATCATTATGGTTGGAAAAGACCTCTAAGATCATCAAGTCCAACTGTCAATCCAACACCACCATGCCTGCTAAAGCATGTCCTGAAGTGCTGTCTTTATGTGGTTTTTTAACACCTCCAGGGATGACGACTCAACCACTTCTCTGGGCAGCCTGGCCCAAAGTCTGACCACTCTTTCAGTACAGAAATTTTTCCTACTATCCAATCTAAACTTGTCCTGATGCAACTTGAGGCTATTGCCTCTTGTCCTATCACTAGTTACTTGGGAGAAGAGACCAACACCTGCCTCACCACAACCTCCTTTCAGGTAGTTCTAGTGAGAAATAAGGTCCCCCCTCAGCCTCGTTTTCTCTAGACTAAACAACCCCAGCTCCCTCAGCCACTCCTCGCAAGACTTGTTCTCCAGACTCTTCACCACCCTCGTTGCTCTTCTGTGGACACACTCCAGCACCTCAATGTCTTTCTTGTAGTGAGGGGCCCAAAACTGAACACAATATTTGAGGTGTGGCCTCACCAGTGCCGAGTACAGGGCGATGATCACTTCCCTACTCCTGCTGGCCACATTGTTACTAACGAAAGCCAGGATGCCGTTGGCCTTCTTGGCCACCTGGGCACACTGCTGGCTCATGTTCATCTGGCTGTCGACCAACACCTCAAGGTCCTTATCCACCAGGCAGCTTTCCAGCCACTCCTCCCCAAGCCTGTAGCATTGCACAGGGTTGTTGTGACCTGAGTGCAGGACCCGGATCTCGGTCTTGTTGAACAGTGTATGATTCATCTCAGCCCATCGATCCAGTCTGTCCAGATCCCTCTTCAGAGCCTTCTTACCCTCTAGCAGATCAACACTGCTGCCCAACTTGGTGTCATCTGCAAACTTAGTAAGGGAGCACTCCATCCCTTCATCCATATCATTGATAAAGATGTTAAATAAGACTGGCCCCAAAACTGAGCCCTGGGGAACACCACTTGTGGCCACCCACCAGCTGGATCTAGCTCCATTCACCATCACTCTCTGCACTCGGCCATTCAGCCTGTTCTTTATCCAGTGAAGAGTACACCCATCCTAACCATGGGCAGCTAGTTTCTTCAGGAGGATGCTGTGGGGAACAGTGTCAAAAGCCTTACTAAAGTCCAGGTAGATGACATCCACAGCCTTTCCCTCATCCACTAGGTGGGTACTCTGGTCACAGAAGGAGATCAGGCTTGTCAAGGATGACCTGCCTTTCATGAACTCATGCTGGCTGGGCCTGATCCCATGCTTGTGCTTCACATGCCTGGTGAGTGCACTCAAGATGAACCACTCCATAATCTTGCCCGGCACCAAGATCAGGCTGAGAAGCCTGTAGTTCCCCAGATCCTCCTTCTAGCTCTTCTTGTAGATGGGCGTTATATAGGCAATCCTCCAGTCATCCAGGACCCACCCTGTTAGCCAGGACTGCTGATAGATGATGGAGAGTGGCTTGGCCAGCTCCTCTGCCAGTTCCTTCAGTACTCTTGGGCGGAAAAATTTTTCTTCTTTTGAAGCTGTATTTCCAAGTAGTAAATCTTTCATGAGTCTTGGTCCTGCTTTTTAATGTTCAAAATTCTAAGAAGCAGACAGGAGGAGTGTATTTAACCACTCATTGTCAGATAGGTACAATTTGAATAAAAGGAAAGGATAATTTTAGTGCTTTGAAGATTTACTTGCTAACTTCTACAGCTAATTTTAAAAAAGAATATCCTAAGTAAATATTTTTCTTGAGGCTGTCCAAACGTTTTAGCAGAGAGGACAGTTCCTGCTCTGAACCTACATATATTATGCCCAATATTGAGTGACTGCCATGAAAACGTCAGACCAAAAGCCACAATTAGTTGTACAATCATAACATCCAGAGTCTACGAGGGACATGTCATTGTCTCGTTATATGTTGTTGGTGATGTACCCATTGGATGAGGCAAACTTCTTTGCTTCCTTATCATGTTTTGCACTTATTTTATAGTTCGTCTAGCCATCAACTGTATTATGGCCAGATATTTCAATTAAAACTCATGATCTGACATAAAGAACATTTTCATAAGAACATGAAATAAGGCAGGAAATAATACATCTTACCAGCCACTGAGAAAATATCCACATAGTACTAAGCACAAAATGTTTGTCACAACTATCTTATGACACGACTTTTTTTACATAACTTACACAAATACCTGTATTTTGGAAAATGTTTAACTTTAATTAAAACAAATAAATCTTGCAGCTGAAAATCAAAATCCTGCGGGCTAATTCTCCTTTAAAGCAGGACAATAGTCTAAGAATAAAGCCTTCCACCACTGGAAGGTCTTCCATGACTTTCAGTGTCATAATAAAAAGGAAGGTACCATGGGAGTTTTCTCTGGCCATAAGACTAACCCCAAAAGAGAAAAGGATCCATGAGGCATTAGACTACCACTCTCAGAGATGCTGTGGCAGCAGTTCAGAATGAAACCCTTTGTGCCACAAGAGTTTTGGATTTTACTTAATCTAATCATTGATTTCACCTGTAGCTAAACTTGGAAAATGCAGGGATTTTAGATGAAGTTTCTATCACTGCTTCCTTTGATTTTCATTCTTTCTTCTGCTTCGTTTCCATCAGTACACCAACTTGATCAAAGTTATATGGAAAGATAAGGAAATGTACACCAGGAAAGGTGACAATAGGCCTTCATTGTCTTTCACATGCTTCAGGGGATAATAAGTAGGACCTAATAACTTCCCGGAGTTATTAAGGCACTATATTTGTAAATTCTACTTTGAAAAGATTTAAAATAATTCTACTTTGCATCTAGGTAGCATTCGCAAAACAAATCACGTAAGAGTTGTATTATTGGATACAGTGTTGTATAGCTTTCTATTTTATATATGTATCGGGTTATAAAAAAGCAATAGTAGATCTGCCAGAAAGTAATATGCAGTATGTGATAAGAACTGAGAAAAAGAAGGAGAAATCTAAAAACCATCGTGGCCTCAGTATTTTATTTAATAGTTCTATCCCAGAGATAAAAATAACTAGTATACGTAGAGATTGAAAAACTTTGAATTACACTAAATATACACAGGTAGTCTTGTTATGGGCAATATTTTTTCTCTTTTTTTGTAGATTACTGCGTGTTATCTTCCTTCAAAGGGATATGGCTGAGCAACAGTACGAACACTTTGTATGCTGTGTTTTGGCTGAGGCATCCTGGGCAGGTGGAACTCATACAGAGAGAACAACTGTTCCTGGAGATGAAATGTGAGAAATTCCTGGAGGGCTACAGTGTGATATCTCCTTAGGAGGGAGCTTGTTGAGCAAGTGCTGACTGACTGTGAAGTGCTGCAGAAGGGCAGGGAGCTGACATGAAGTCAGTCCTTACTATGAAAAATAAGCACTGTTCTTAGAGACTTAGGGGCTCTATAATTCTGTTGCAAAACAAATAAAAACCCTACTGAAAGTTTCTGAACTGAAATGAAGCTCAGAAAGAGAGATTCTGCAAGGTTTTGTAGAATCTATTGAAGTTTCTCCATAAATTTATCTAAAATATTTTGAGAGATAAAAGGGTTTGAGAGGATTTTAATTTATCTGAACTGGTTATTCATTTATTATTGTCAGCATGGAATGCCTAAGGACCTAGGTAAAGAACAGGAATTTTGATCTGCCTGATTGTATACTGCACTACATTTCATCTTTTTTTCAACATTTTAAGTTACACTTCTCTGTGTTTTATGTCCGTGATTCTTTCATGGGTTCTGTGGTCAGTTATGCAAGAGAAACACAGAATGGCAACACTGGGAATGAAAATAATAACAGTGTTGCAAGGAAATGAAATATAAAACATGAAAAGCTACTTTAATATATAAAAAGCCAAGAACTCTGTCGGGAATTACTTGAGCCATTAAAGGATGAGTGGGAAGTTAGTGACAGATACTGTAGCTGACAGCCTGAAAGAATTGCTTCACGATTCACACAAATAAACAGAGCCTCAAATCCCAGATAGAAAGGAACAGTATTTTTTCCTGTGGAGAGAATTAAAAACTGTGGAACAGGGAAAGTTTAGAGGCTTTGTGTCTGTACCAGGGCAGATCATTCAAAGTAGTCTATTAAATGTGGTGAAGGTATTAAGCCTGTACAGTTTATAGCTGTGAATGATGATGGAAACAAAGACCATCTAGGAAAGGCACCATACAGGCTTTTTAAAGTGTGTAAACAGCTAGGGAAAGCAGTATCACAGAATTGCTGATTCTGAGTCAGATTGTCCCTGCCAAGCGAACAGCAGTACAAATGAGAAGAGATGGGAACGGCGGGAAGAATTTCACTTCCTACTAGGTGCTCTGAGCAGAGCCTAAAATAGGTCCCATGATTTACTCTCACCAGAGGACAGAAACTGGCTTGCTGAGGTTTGAAGGACATTAAAGCCAAAGTAGTCTAAATAGGGATAGGGAAGGTCCCTCCACCATCCAGAGCATCCCTGCAACTGTGGTCCTCAAAGGCCTGGCTGTAGACTTCCTCCTTCCCTCTTTGATTCATTCCACTGCTGCTGTGGAATTCTGCGCTGACTGTGGGGAAATTCCACAGAGTTTTGTTGTGGCTAGCATTCTTGCCCTTTCAGCTCAATAGAAGAATAAAAAACTATATGAAATGAAGCAAAAAATGCATAAGAACAGCGACTGACTCCCGGATGTGGATCCAGAGGGTCTGGGGGGGATTGTGAGAATGTCCTTAACTTCCACATTGTAGTCCCATAGCAGGCTATGTTTGGAGTTTGCATTGGGAAATAGAGAACTCTGAAAGCTGTACCATTCTCACCATCACTGCTGCTTCTTGTGACAGCCTTTACTGTTTAATGCATTTCTCATGATACTCCTTTTGCCTACCCATTTCTTCCAGCTCTCTCAGCTCAAAGGGGTGGCTCAAAGGGATGCTCAGTAGCATCCAGTTCTGTCACTGACTTCAGGTGGCACATGGGACATGGTTATGAAGTATGTAGAAATGACATGGGTTTGTCCTGTTTTTTTTTTTTTTACTTCATACTGTTTTCTTAGGCAAAGTCTCATTGAAATCTTGGGGAATTTTTATTTGAATACAGCTTTCCAAACTGAGTTGTTTTCAGTGCTTGCTGTAACTGAGACAATGAAAATAAGCTCTCTCTCTTTCGTGTTATAGTCTTAGCATAATGGCACAAGCTCAGGATGCTCCTAGGAGGGTGCTATAATATTATTGCCTAAAGGTCTTACATTTAATATGCAGTTTTACATTAGGAGGAAATATTTACATCCCTTATTTGGGTTTAGCTCCAAGATCTCTTTCTTATATTTTCCTCTTACATATGGTGTTCTATATTTAACTATGTTTGTCAGCCATTGGCATATATCCTTAAGTATTTCAAACATTTATCTGAATGTGTCACAGTCCATCATAAACTTATGGCTAGACTTATAACCATACTTTAAGCTACCTGGATACCTAGACAATACTTATTTTAGCATTATTAAAGTAGCATGCTGTGGTGGTGCAGCCCCCCTCCACAGCTGTCAATCCCACAACCAGTCAACATTGTATTCTTGCTTGCACTGCAAGAATAGTTAGCTGATGTGCATTGAATCGGGACGACTTGGCACACTTTCCTTGTCTTTCTACAAGAGCAGTGAGATGGGCCGATCAGGCGCTCCCTGACCACACCTAGAACTGCCAATGCCTGGAGTCGCACCTACCTGGTGAATGTCAGAACTGTACATTCTGGGTAGTATTGGAATGGTATAGTTGCTGTCTAAATATCAGAGTTGCATCATGTGGATTGTGACCAGGATGGAAAACTACTGATGCCTAAAGTCAGCCTTCTTGAGACCCTACAAACAGTGGCACCAAAGAAGGCCCTTTGAGCTCATTTGGTCCACAGTGGGCTGTGCCCAGTAACTCCCTCTCGGTGGGACGCTTCTCAGAGTAACTCGCAAACTACCTGGCCTGATCTCCTTGAGACTCAACCTTTGCCCATTGAGAAATCATTTTATTTGAAGTGAGAGTTTCACTGAACTTGAGGGGAATTTTTGCCTGAGTGTGTGTGTGCATGTGTGAATAAATCCAAAACATAATATTCTGTTACTGTGACTGTAATATTAATTTCTTTCTAATCACTCTGTAAATGCTAAGTTAACCAGTGATCAATAGCTGCTAAATTTCTGTGATTCTCTTTCTAAACTGCGAACACACCACAAATTACTGCTAAACATATCCTTCAGACATAAACCGTTCTGGTCTAAGGTCAGTTCTGGATCCAGCCACACCTAGGCTTCTCTCTGAGAAGGAGTTTAGAAAGAAAGGGGGTCCAGTACGAACCTGGTGACTCAACAAGAGGGTCTCCCTATCCCCTTGCACTTTCTTTTACTCTGTCTAAATCATTTTCCATACAAAAGTGCTTTTGATTTAGCATCCCATTTATTTAAGAATTAATAGAGTGAACCTTGCCAATAAACTTAAGAAGATCACATTTTCTTAATTTTCAGTTAAATCTTTTCTTGCAAAACCTTTGAGTGATCATTTAAGTGACCTAACCACTCATCGACGACACGTGCTTAATTTGAAAAGTGAAAAACACAGGTCCCAGCTTTGCCAACCATTACTCCCAAGCTTCATTTTCAGCATATAAGTAGTCCAAATTCCTTTGTAGGATTATTTGTCTTCTCTAAGTCAAACATCTGTCTAACTGATTGCAGAACTAACGCTTTATTCAGTAATATTGTTAGTGTTTCTTTTGATTTGTTTGTTTGGTATGGCTTTTGATAATGTACTTTCAGTTTTCTAGAAAACTGTCTTCTAATTCTGTATTACTGTAAAAAACTATTAATTTTCTAAACATATGGGACACTTCCTACAACTTTTAAAATATTTCAGTGCTATTCCTGTAATTCATAGTGTGTGTAATAATGTAATTCTGAATATAACAATCTCTCCTGTTAAAAATAATTGAAAACACAGTGGGCACCTTTTAAAGGAATTGTGTTAATTTAAAGGAATTGTGTTAACCAGACACGACATTGCATTTCTGTTCATTTATTTTACACTCCCTGGATTATAAAAGTCTCTTGGTTTGCAGTCTGGTAATATTAAATTGAGCTTAAAACAAATAGGCAGAGTATATGGCATATGTTGATTGCCATACTAAAGAAAAGTTTCATCCTCTGACAATATGCCTGGCCTCATGTTCTTATTCCCACACTCTTCCTGGTCCCATCCCTATTCCCATTCTTTCACAGTTTTAGATCACTGTACTTCCTTGTAGTAACTTACATTTTATACATTTTACCTTCCCCTCCCAAATGAAATGAAGTAATTTTGGGAATATATTTTAGACAAGACCTGCAGCTAGTGTAACTGGTGTGAGTGGAACTACAGTGATTTACATGGAACAATGGTTGGATCCACTCTGGTTACTGCTCAGACAGGATGCAGTGTGGGAGAAGAAAATAAGCCCAAAGTTATTTCTGGGAAAACTGTGGACTAGCTTGTCTTTCTGTGAACAGAATGTGTCCTATTTCCACTCCATTCATGTCTAAGAAGTAAAGTAAAGCAATTCTATATACATAAAATAGAAAAGTTATTCGTAACAGTACAGCACGGAATAACTGGCTGGTTAGTAATGTGTTTTGCTGACAAGTTATTTTTGTTTTCTTTTAGGAGAAATCAATATGTTTGGGAGAAAAAAGGTATCAATTCCTCTTAAACAGGGACATAGGAGGTTCTGTCTGTGCAAAAGGAGAAACATTTTTGCTGCGAGGTTGAGTGAGCATGGCCTCAGGTTTCCCAGAGAGGCTGCAGAGACTCTGTCCTTGGAGACATTCAAAAGGTTTCTGCACACGGCCCTGGGCAACTGGCTTGAGCAAGGAGTTGGACAAGATTGTGTCTAGACATTCCTTCCAATCTTAACCTTTCTGTATTTCTGTGAAATGTTTATGTTTCGAAACTCTAATACACTTATATGTTTTGACTTATAATGACTAAAATTTAAATGACATTGTTTTTTATTTTTATGGGGGCAACTGTTTTTTTTCTATTCTGACTAAATTTGTACGTGAGGAACTGTTCTTTAAGACAAAGTGAACTAAAATATCTTTCACATTAATTTACCTTAGAAGTAAAGGAAGTCAATAATCAAGTCCCTCTGGCTGGTCTAAACTGATTTTGTGTTTTCTCAGCTACTAAACTCTGTGTAAAATGGCAAGCATCAAATCACTGTCTGTTCAGTGTAGCCTGCACTAGCAAATATGCTATTCAAAACCAATACCCAGTAGACAGAATTTCTCTCTGTACACCAAAAAAAACATGTGAAATATAAATAAAGTGTGAGTTCTGAAATATATTAAATGGGACAAAATTGACAAATTTATCTATAGCAGTTTAAATTGTTTTGTTTGAGAGAGTTCAAAATATTTCTTCTATATTTGATTTATAGTCAAGGGAATCTTTTAGCTTTTTGTCAGACAGTAAGAAGTGAGCAACTGAAGAACCACGAAGATGAATTTTTCATTACTCCCTGCGGCTGGGACAAAATGTGTAACTTGCAATGAAGTTCTGTGCACTCAGCAGACTGAGAATGCCAGCTCCTTGACTTTGGCTAAGTGATGTAAAAGAGGTAAGGGCCATCTTGTTCATTATCAGCAGAAAATATCTTAGGTCTAAGTTGAAATAAAATTTATCTATGTTGAAAACACATTAAATGTGTCCCTGTGTCACCTGAGGAGAAAATCCCTTTGCACTCTCAAATGTTGTTCTCAGTAATGATGTCATTAAGAAAATGCATTTAAAAGGTTCCTTTTCTTATGGTGGTTCTCAAAGACGACTCTTAGAAACAGCAGTAACATCTGCAACTGAATGTCATGTTTCAGTTTTGCTAAAACTATTCAAGATAAAGGAAGACTGGGGTTGGGAGGAATAAATGACAATGAAATGATGAAAATAGAGAAAACTTACCACATTGATTAATTTATTTTATTCCCCCAGAAGAGCAGTAGAGGTTATTCACAGATGCCCGTTGCAATCCGTTTCTTAAGGCTTTTGAATAATCATCTAAATCATAAACAACTTACTATATTTCATATGGTTCATTACTTAAAATCTGAATACTCTAAAAATTCCTCAGTTCATTTTTATAAATCTTTGTAAATCTTATATTCATGATACATGCATAATGAATGCCTTTCTGAAATTTTATGTCAAGCTCCTTATCATGGTATTTAAATGCTTCCCAGCAATGATTGTTACCAATGTTGCTACAATATCAGTCTTTTTAGTCATTCTCAGTGAAACACACGAACATTACAGAAAGTCTACAGCTAATTGTTGATGTTAGTCAAAAACATTATAGAAGCTTTGTAAGGGTAACATCTTCCAGAATTTTCAGAATCAGTATGTTCATATCTGTTTTTTTAAAAAAGTTCGCTAAAAAAGAGCTATCGTATCTCTCCTTAAAAAGCATGCTGCTTTATTCCAGAAATTATTCCCACTTTGTTGGAACAAAGTAAGTGACAAATACAAGTTCCTATATCATAAAATACAGATATATCCCCATCACCCTCTTAAAAATAGCAAATTGAGATAAGACAATAAAATTGATCTGAAAAAATGCCAAGCTGTGATCAACTTGCAGCTGCTACTGTATTTCGTGGCACACAGTTATCAATAACCTATGCCCTCTGCAGCAATATGACATTCAGAATTATGCATCAAACAAGATTGTGCTCTGTTCCAGTGAATAGCTGTAAACCGTGCCGAGATTCATTGTTATGTTTGAAGTTTATAAATCCGACCCTCCTCAGAGGTATCACCAGAATATGTCCCCAGTAGGGATCTAGGAAACAAATTGTGAAAACCTAACCGACTGAAAGCAGTCTGTTCTTCATCACAGTGATACTAAACCACAGCTATTCTTACATTTAGCAGGTCTGAAATTTGAGAGTTTTAAACCAGTGGTTAATCTGCATTCATCTAGATAAAACATATTGTGGTTTCTTCCACAGAACACATGTCTAAAAATGTCAGCCATAGGCAGGAAAATAACAACATATTTGGTATAAACAGGATAGTGACTAAAGAAAAAGAATGAACTGTGCTGTTATGTGGAGTGCTGGTTTTAATTTAGTAAGTTTTAGTATTGAAGCTGTCATTTGATAGGAAAATTGTCCATTACATTTGACGCAGAAAAAAAAATCTGATTTATTAATAGAAATTACATACTGAATTTCACCTTACCATATCTGATATGTCAGGTATTTATAGGTTATGAAACAACTTTGTCCTTAACACAAAAGGCTAATGAAGAAAATATCACAGACACAAGAAAAATAATGTAAGTGGAGTAACATATCCAATAAATATTCCATCTGTCAACAGTGACAATGAACTTTTAGTGGCTAAATGCTTTATTGTCTCTACAGATATGATAATTAAGTCACAACTGTTAGAGCTACTTGCTCTTAATAGCAGAAGACTTGAAAGTACTGCTAGAGCATAAACATTGAGATAGACAAAATTCAACTATGGGAAAACAAACATTCTCAATAATACCATTAGCAAACCTGGAAATGCATAAGCAAATAAAAGTAGACCAAAACTGATAAATAATATAGGCAGTTTTACCTGAAGTAATGAACACCTTTTAAAATGCATATAAATGGCTGTCAGTCATTAAAAATACTGTCGAGACTTAGTCAGAATCACCAAATCGTGTGTTAAAATGCCTGTTTACAGTTTACTTCTTTATGAGTCCATGGAGTTAACGCAAATATATTTTGTCAACAAGCATGCAGTGCTGATTTCATTTTCAAAATCCACAATGCTGTTTTATGCTACAAAAATGTCACTGTGGAATTCATTTATCTTCTATCTTATAAATACTCCTGATAAGTGTATGGATTTATAAGTACATTTTATATTAAAACACACAAAAAATCCTTCATCATAGCAACTGAAACTGTGCATGTGCATTCATATGTAAATACAAAATAGTTTAAAAATATGGGAAAAGTTTAAAATGGCCATAAGTATATTTAGTATTTCTATGTGTTGCTAATCCAGTTAATATGGGAATTGTTGGAATAATTTTTTTAAAATTATAAATCTTGCCCCGAAGAGTTATTTTTTTAAGAAAGAAATCCTCAAACTTTGATGATATAATTGTATAATCATGATGCCATTTTGTGTCATTCTAAAAAAGTTATAACTGTTAAATCTATTAAGGCATGTAACTCAATGAGATTTAAAGTTTCAAAATTTCAACATCAAGCCTATATAATGCTGACTTAAATTGTCTCCACTGCTTTGCAGAGGCGGATGAATTTTGTAGAAACATACTCACAAGATGACATTGAAATTTAAATTGTAATTTCATTTCAGTCCTACTGAGTAGGAAGAAGTAAGACTTCAAAAGGAATCTTCAAGATCCAGAAAGTGATTTTCCCTGTGCTGTAAAGTCTAATGTTTCACGCAACTTCTGTAAAATGCATTCTACTTTGGACTTTTGAGTTTGGGTGTGCTTTGGTTTTGGAATTTTTTTGGAAATTTTTGTGAGAGAATCCAGTATTGCCAACTTTAAGATTTCAAAAATGAGTTTAAAGGAGGTATTTAAACCCATTGCGCCTGAGAAAAATCACAAACTAACTAATATTCCAGTTAATAACTTGATCCTAGTGCCTGTGAGTCTGACAGAAACAGATCTGTGAGAAAGAGACTGCATTCACAGGGAAAAGAAAAACTATTTTCAGAAATAACACAAATGTTTTGGAAATATTGAAACTTCTGCTAGAAGTCCTGAGGCTGTATTACTGAAAGTATCATTGTAAAATGTAAGCTTAATATTATCAGAAATCTATAAAACCCACAAGTTTATGGAAGTCTTGAAATTCTTTAATTTTATGTAAATCAATGTACTTTGAAATTACAACCTCTATCTTGCTGCCACTATACATCTCTCTCTGCACCCTTTAACAAAGAACTGTTGAAGACAAATACTATTAAGAAGGGTTATTTGATGGATTTTTAAATTTCCATTTGTGCAGGATGAGTGCTGAATGTTTCACACAAAGATATTTACGTAATCAGTTATATAAAAAAATTGTTGTCATATTTTCTTCCTAGGGGACTAATAATTATCTAAGCGGTACGCATAAAAATACCTATACAGGTGGAACACTGTGTGGTAAGCAAAGAATGTACACATTATGCATGTATTGGGTGTGAAGAATATTCACAATTTCTTAATTTAGAATAGAAACAGGATGCATCTTTGCTGCAGAAATTTCACAGTCCATTTAGGTCCAAACAGGAGGAGTAGGTGGTTAGGAATAAGCTAAGGAGAACAGAGGGTTAGAAAATACTGCTTAATACAATGAAGTAGGAAGAACGGACTCAAAGAAAGTGTAGAAGAGCACATCCAGTTGCTAATGAGTTGTGTTACCGCCCTTTCAATATGAAAGAAAAGAATTTACAGTGGTATCAATTGCATGAGGCACTGCATATCATGTTTCATGGACAGATGGGAAGATACTATCAAGTCATTACTTGGAAGGACTCTATCACTGTTCTAGACCCACAGTACAAAAACACTTTCAGAAGAAGCACAAAGGAAAATAGCAAATAGATTTCTAGGCATCCTGAAATAAAATGTGACTCCCCACTCACAGATCATTGGCATGCACTATGTACAATTAAGACTATAGCATAACTGGCATGAGAAGCAGCAGACATCCCAGCGAAAGAAATACAAGGGGATCACAGTTTCATCTTGGCTACAGCAACAAAGTGTCAGTTGCAGAAGGTGATAAATTTGAACCAGATCTGGGGCCAAAAGTGATATAATAAGAATTAATCTGATGCTTTTTGTGGAATTCAAAGGAAGGTAGACGGACCATACAGCCAATTTTTCCCCTGCAGATACACATTCAGACCTGGAATCAAAGCCTAGCTCATAATCAACATATCATTTGTTTTGCTGATTCAGTGACAAATTTTACCATAAATAGGCAAAATCTTTACACAATTTGGTATCTATCATTATAGTACCTTATAGAATGCTAAATGAGTAAATAATGTTTATTCAAGATATTTGTATTATTTCAAGTAGCCAGAAGCTGCTTCTCCCTTTTCTGAGGTTGATTATGCCCATTTCCAAGCATAGAAATTTTTGAAGATATTTACAACAGGATTGTGAGGCCTGTGTAGTTCTATAGTAATACTTCAAAAATGTTTTTCAATGTGGAATATTATTTTATGAGTATTTTTTTTCCCCAGAAATGTAGAACACTTGAGAAAATAAATGATTCATAGCATTCAAGGGGAACATTTTGCATCCCCTCATACAGCTCTTTCTAAAAGATACCCAAGATCTACATTGTGTGGGGAAGAATTAAAAAATATTTCAGTCAGTGGGATTAAGGTATGAAAAATGAGTGTTTTTGAAACATCCATGCCTGTAATCGTAAAGCACTGGCATCAATACTGCTAAAGTCACTGGCCATTAAAAAGAACACTATGGATTTAGACTATGACTGAACTACTAAGCATCAAAACCAGTGCAGATTCGGAGGACATCTGTTCAGCTTCACACAGATGTCTTGCAATTTATAGACACCTGGAACAGTTCTTAACAGCTTTCACGTGTGAAAAGGACAAAGAAAAAGATATACGTGTTTTACCAAATCTCTCCCCTTTTGCAATTCACAACTTGAGATAAATAGAATAAATAAAGAATTAGAGAAGATAGATAGAAAAAACCCAGACATTTCCAGTCTGGGCTTTGGAAGCTGGATGCTTTTGGTTTTCCCTTCAGCATTTTAATAGAAAACTGCTTTTGCAATAACTGAATAAGATCAAAGTCTTGACTTTTGGTAATCCGACCTCCAAGATTATTGCTGATTTCCTGTCTAATATGATGTAATTCCGAACGGAAGAAGTGACATTCACATCAAGAAAATGAAGTGGGGCAGATGTGGGTTCTGAAGTATTGCTACGCACCTGTAAATATCCATGGGGTTTTTTCTGAAACTACTTTTAATGTTCTATTTATTTATTTATTTATTTATTTTCTTTCTTTCTTTCTTTCTTTCTCTCTGTCTTGTAAACATTTTCAAAGCTGCCTTGAAATCCTTTTATTCTTCTTACTTTCTCCTGTCCTCTCCAGTGCTGCCTTCTCTCTCCAGGAGGCAATATATTCATGGAGGTAATACTGAATTACTGCTGCACTCACACTGATACTTCTGGAAACTGCACGTGGGTGGAAATCTACTTCTGCCTAGAGCACTGCTGACTTCATGGGATGACAAAGCTGTAATATGCTAAGCACAACAGAAGCATTGCCAGTGTGCAACATTTCCTTAGGCTTTCTGAAAAATGAGGACAAAACCTGATGTCTGAGATTCATTTGTAACAAATGAGGCTCATAAGCTTTCTTTTCTGGATCTGTGTTAATAGAGGTTAAGATTCATAGAATCACCCCTGCATTTGTTTATTGCATGGCATTTCTAGCCCCAGGCTGCCAGAGTTTTGTACAAATTTTTCTTGTAGGATATAGTTGCTTTCAGTACTTTGAAGTTCTGAGAACCAAATAAAGCAAACTGTATGATGGCTCAGAAACACTGATTCTTCTCAGATTCTTCAAAAGGTGTCATTTTATGGCATCAAATAACATATTTTTACTGTGCTAATTTTTTATCAAATATGATGTGTTCCCTTACATTGTTTGAAGATTTTAAAGCAGACTCAGACACTTGCTAAAGTGTACTCTTGCAGTAATAGTAAATTGTTTCAAGATTAATTCGAGAAGCACCTGCTAGTAGATACATTTATGTTCTAGATGCTCTTACACTGCTGTAATTATCAGTTCTCTTTAAAGGAAAATATAACAAGACTTCTTCCCCATATTTTTCTAGAATTAAATTTGATATTAATCTCATCTAAAGAAGTGCTAGATCTTCAGTAATTTTCTGAAAATCTGGAAAGGAATATATGCAGTTCTTTTAAAATGAATACACAGAAATCACAATTGGGCACATCAGCAAGAAAATTGCTAGCTTTGGAAAAAAAATTAAAATAATGTTTGATAGAATCACATTTTAGAACACTTGCTGTGTTCCTGTGGTGTAGCACAAACTTTTCTATACAAAGAAACGTGTAATAAAGAGCTTTAAATACCAAGGAAAAGAAAGCTCCAATTCAAACAGAAAAATGGCTTAATAGCTTTCCTGGTTATAATTAAAAGGAGGTTTATTCAACTCACTGTCCACAGTCCATGTAATTATCACCTGAAATAACATTTCACAGAATCACAGAATCACAGAATAGCAGGGGCTGGAAGGGACCTCTGTGGGTCATCTGGTCCAACCCCCCTGCCGAAGCAGGGCCACCCACAGCAGGCCGCACAGGACCCCGTCCAGGCGGATCCTGAATATCTCCAGAGAAGGAGACTCCACAACCTCCCTGGGCAGCCTGTTCCAGTGCTCAGTCACCCTCAGAGGGAAGAAGTTCTTCCTCATGTTCAGACGGAACTTCCTGTGCCTCAGTTTGTGCCCATTGCCCCTTGTCCTGTCACTGGGCACCACTGAAAAGAGCTTGGCCCCATCCTCCTGACACC
>Ga0065711_1037218_pt1 | contig 20064 bp, 10 predicted proteins | sample Hoacrofraction12_FD_59098 | JGI IMG/M metagenome (GOLD analysis project Ga0065711, IMG submission 59098) | Hoatzin crop microbial communities from Cojedes, Venezuela - Epithelial fraction 12 v2 (version 2) | ecosystem: Host-associated > Birds > Digestive system > Esophagus > Crop | place... | reverse complement strand
GGTTCCTCTCTGCCCAGCTTTCCAGCCTATCCAGGTCACGCTGAATGGCAGCACAGCCTTCTGGTGTATCTACCACACCTCCCAGTTTGGTGTCGTCAGCAAACTTGCTGCAAAAGATCCTGGAAAACAGCAACCGTGAACTGGCAGTCGCAAAGCCACGAATCTAAAGCTGATTGTCTCTAGTAACTGTTGTATTAGTATATAAGGTATTCACCTGAGCAATAAAATGATTCTGATCGAGCAGAAGTTTGGGGTCTGTGAAGTCATTCACCACAATGCTCAAAATATTACTTTCCCCAAGAAGCTGCAACTGTTCGTTCTGTAAATGAGAACATTCCTTCAGGTACCTGTTGAGGCCGTGTTCTGTGTAATTTTGACATGAGCTGGCAGAAAAGGGGAAAGGTCATTTAGCACAAGTTTCAAAACTGTTCGTTTCCTGCAGGGTATGAAAATTCGTTGGAGAAAACTTAGCTTAGGACCTTAAGCAATGTGAAACCATTCATTTACACATGCTGCTATTTAGGGAAAGACGTGATTAAATCAGTGAATGGAAGTCAGACTTTAAAAAGACGCATGCAAATGTTTATACTGGAAAAAGCTGAACTGACTCTAATTCTGGCCCCTCACATTTTTTCAGCCTTGCAGGAACCAGTTGTACAGAAACATAGATTTATTGATTGATATCAGCCTGCAGTGCAGAGAACTTTAAAAGGCAAAGTATGTAATACCAGTGCTTGTGTTATACTAAGGAATAATAAGGGGAATCAAAATGTGAAATGATAATTGAAATTAACAAAGTCCTACCCTTATGATAGTAAAACTTTTAAAATTAACTATACTAGGTTTAGGGAAACTAAGAAACAGGATATTGAATAATGTGTTATTGTTTCATAAGAAGGATGTACCTGTCCAAAGTAGAACCAGAGAGTGATGAATAGTAAGGATAGCTAACAAGCTATGAAAATCTGCTGAGATTGCCAAAAGAAACAGGTAACTATGGGTAAGGTAATTCCATCAGGGGGAGATCGTAACCACTGACTCATGGGCAACCTACCCCAGTTATACCCGACTCAAAAGATGAAACTGAGCATGAGTACTAATTGATGTGCTGGACAAAGAGACTTTAATCAATCATTTAATAGAATAATAATGCATATATATTAGAAAGATGAATATGGTAATGTTAAGTGTATAAATGACTATCGATTTGTGAATGAGGTGTGCTGTCTTGGGACAGACACACATATTTGTACAAATATGCAATAAAATACCTCTGCTTTGTGTGTATTATTTGTGTACTGCACACCGGGTAAATGAACCCCCATTTTCGGGACAACACTTGCAAAATGCTTCGATTTTTTTTCCAAAAGGAGGTACCTTAAGTGAAGCTGTAAGAAAGTTTAAAGCAATATTCAAAGGGAAATTATCAATAAGAAAGCCAGAGAAAACATACCACATTTAAATCCTTCTGATTTTACTGATGGCTTACACAGCTTGAGACAGTGTTGAGAAGCAGGTATTCCTGCTGAATAAAAATAGGCTGACAACTGATTTTGGGCCAGGTGAAGATCCCTGCCCTAGGATTGCTCAGCTCTGTGTTTTACAGGACAACAGACTTGTTATTATGGAGCATCATTAAATAGTCCACTTGTCCTGGAAGGTGTGGTTTTTTTCCCAACTATGCAACAGTTATTTGCAGACAGTTGTGAATTTTTAATACACAATTCTGGGGCAAAGAGGCCACGTAGAAGCAGCATTTTTTACGGTATTGATTCCTGGTCTCCTATATGTGGGTAGATTTAGGATATTACCAATAGCCAGGTGGGAGATTCAGTTCTGAATACCATCACTGGTTGGACTTCTCTCCCCAGGGAATATGGGGAATTTTTATACTTAAGAGACAGAAGGCATCAGCCTTTTATCAGCAGCTCAAGCTCTGCTGTCATGAGGAACTCTGTTTCTAGGGGCTGACCTAGATCTCTTTTTCAGTGTGGGCAAGAACCACTAATGCAGCGCAGTGTGTGCAGACTTTCAGGAGCAGGGCTTGGAGGAACGCACCTGGAGCAGCTCAGAGTGGGCAACGGAGGGAAACAGTGACTTGCTACTGGATGATGAAATCGTGGAAAAAAAGGAGAAAAAGGATTATGATCTTCCATCCTCACTGTTTTTCTCAGAGGTCACAGGTGTTGGCAGCACAGGTCTTTCCAAAACTCCTGTAGCAGTTCAAGCATCCTCTGTGTGCACGGCATGTCAGAATAGTGAGGCAAATGCATTCCCTTCTCAAAGGAGGTGACATTGCCCTGTGCTATTACATAAAAAGAACTATCATTATGAAGCATTTCTGGATGTTTCATCTCGATTTATTGTATTTTAAAAAGCTCAGGGATACCAATGCAAGTAATGACAGAAATGAGACTTTGTATCTGATTACACATCTTCTATACTGAATTGGAACAATTAGGAGATTCGAAGTGAGCTGCTGAAGTACTCTCTCTGACAAGATCTCCCATGTCTTCGAGCTTCTCTGCGATGGCAAAGCATCTGTAGGAAGGGGAGAAATTCCCCAGTGCAGAGAAGTTCGGAGTAGGTGGGTTAGCCCACACGAGAAGAGACAAAACACTCCCTTGAGGGGTCACTCTTCTGCACCACGTCATAGTCACAGCTTTTCTTGTTGAAAATGACTTTACAGTTCTCTTTGTCATAATCAGTGGGAGTATGAAATCTGTGATTGGCAAAGAGAAAGCAAATGTGTGTTAAATTGAGAGCAGTAAACGATTCAATACTTCAGTTGTTCAGTGATTAGAGCTTGAACTAATGCTGAGTGAGAGCTCTCTGAAATTACAGCTTCCAGGGCCTCACATGATGCCTTGTTGCACTGCACTGTGTAGATGCACCAGTATGCTCAGCACTAGCATAGGGATTTCTAGCACAGCACTCTACAGTGTGATGTAAGCATGGTCTTGGTATTTTACGTCTTTTCCATTAATTTTTCATTATTGCCAGTTTGCTTAGAATGTGGTAGCTGTTTCCTGATAGATTGTCACCTGAGCAAAGGCAAAGATCATAATCAAGCCATTTTTGCCCTTTGAGAATGAAGGATAATAGGAAAGGACGATGTTGGAGATAGATACTTCAGAACAGAGCCTTAGCACTCTAGAGTCAGTGTATTCACTGGATGTCCTGAGTTCAGCTGGGCTAGGGTTAATTTTCACAAGAAGCCAGGAGACAACACAGCTGGCCAAACAAATGGGGTATTCAATACCATGTGATGTCATGCTCGGTTCTGAGTGCGGTAGCTGGTGGGGGAGAGGTTAATCGCAGCTTGGAGCACGCTGGGCATCGGGCAGTGAGAGAGAGTTGCTCTGTGTGTTTCCTTGCTTTTGTATGTTCCTCTTATCACTATTGTTGTTACTGTTCGCTTCCTTCACTGTTCTGTTAAACTGTCCTTATCCCGACCCAGTAGTTTTGCCTTTTTCTTCCCATTCTCCTCCTCATCCCAGCAGGAGGAGGGGTGATAGAGCAGCCGTGTGGTCCTTTGTTGCTGGCCAGTGCTAAACCATGACACTGGAGAAAAGCACCTCTGGAAAGGGATTCAGGTCATCTTAAGCCCTTTAGAGGAGCTTCACTTAAGTCCCTTGTGGAATGAATTCCTTCCTACCCCCAGTCTCCCTGATGAGGAAAGACTTAACTGCAAGGTAAGAGGAGTTCACAAGCTCCTCAAAGTTGAAGGCAAGCACGAAGTGGATGTGTCTGGAAGGGTTTGTGTCCTTTCCCAGTCAGCAGAAAGTGAGCTAAGGTAAATGCAGCCAAGGATCCAAATGATCAAGAGCTGTACGTGGCTCACTCTAGCTCTGTGGAATGGGTGAGGAAAGGCTCTCTTGTGCCCTTAGAAACTCATTTATCCCCAGCAAATAGAAAGATGTAGTCTTCCTCTGGGCACTTCTGCTATTAAGAAGTTCAAACTTACAGTGAGCAGCAGCGCATTGTCTCTTGGCTGCAGCTGCATTTGAAGCACTTTTCTGTCCTCGCGATCTCTCCAAAGGGGTATAGTTTTCCATGCAGGGTACAGCCTGCATAAGGCAGCAGCAAAACAAAACACATTCTTTAAGCTTCCACATAAAGGTTGAAAAGTTTAAAAATTATTTGAAATTTTCTGAAAATGTTTTTTTTTTGGCAGTAGTAAAGTAGAAGTCACTTTGTTGTCTGTGTTATTACCCAGACTCTTTTGAGAGCCTGAACTTGTTTCTTCTTCACTTGTTAGAGACAGTTTCAGTGTGACAGATCTTGGATGAAGGTGAGCAACCAAACAGCCAGGTTTGCCATCTGGCACCACACTTTATTCAGAACTACTCTCAACTGCTGCATCAGCTCCATATGCTGTAATAGCAATAGCAACCTACCACCAATAGCAATATTATTGCTGCAACCATGCCCAGTCCTGGAGAAGACTTTGTTTTTCCCTACTTTTGGCAACTTGGCGCTGGAACCTCATAATCATGTCTTTCTGACTTCTCCCCCCTCCCTTGTATTTTGAAGTCTTCCTGGCACCTCCACATAGAGCGGAGCTGCCACAGAACGATCAAGTGAGAGGACCTTCCCTGTACTTACCTTTGTTGGCTTCCCCTGGCTTGTACATTTTAGAAAAGCAGTATGCGTCACTCAATGTCACTATGATGCCCATTGCAACAAGGAAAATGAGAAAGCTCTTCTGCAAAAGAGACACCGAGGTATGAATTTAATTCCACTTTGATTACCTTTGTTTTCAAAAGCTAAGTCACTGAACCTGAAGCAAAAATTGGAAATAACCTTATGTGTACATGAAAATGTTGGGAAAAGGCACTCCAGGTATTTTACTGCATTGATGCCTTTTTCCTTTAGGTGGGAAGAGACAAAATGATATGGCATAAATGTGTCAGCAGCATCACTCCCTGCCGAAGTCCAGTCTCTAGAAATCACAAAAATCTTTAACAGTATCATACATTTGAATCACAGAATCACAGAACTGGGGGGGTTGGAAGGGACCTCTGTGGATCATCTTGTCCAACCCCCCTGCTGAAGAAAGGTCACCTAGAGCAGGCTGCACAGGACCTCATCCAGGTGGGTTTTGAATATCTCCAGAGAAGGAGAATTCACAACCTCCCTGGGCAGCCTGTTCCAGTGTTCCATCACCCTCAAAGTAAAGAAGTTCTTCCTCGTGTTCATATGGAACTTCCTATGCTTCGGTTTGTGCCCGTTGCCCCTTGTCCTGTTGCTGGGCACCACTGAAAAGAGTCTGGCCCTGTCCTCTTGACACCCACCCTTAAGATATTTATAAGCATTTTTTAAATCCCCTCTCAGCCTTCTCTTCTTCAGGCTGAACAAGCCCAGCTCCCTCAGCCTTTCCTCGTAGGAAAGACGCTCCAGTCCCTTCATCATCCTCGTAGCCCTCCGCTGGACTCTCTCCAGTAGCTCCTCATCTTTCCTGAACTGGGGAGCCCAGAACTGCACGCAGTACTCCAGATGTGGCCTCACTAGGGCAGAGTAGCAGGGGAGGAGAACCTCCCTCGACTTGCTGGCCACACTCCTCTTAATGCACCCCAGGATCCCATTGGCCTTCTTGGCAGCCAAGGCACACTGCTGGCTCAGAAAAAAAAAACCTGAAAAAAGCTTTAAAAGCCCTCCCGGACTCATATTAATGCTTTACTTATTGCCGTTGAGTCAGATTTAGCTGTTTCTCCAGCAAATCACTGTCTATAATATCCCATTGCTTCACTTCTGCGTACAGCAATTTCTCCAAATTTGGCAGAGGTGAGGAGATCTCAGACCTAATTGTATTCCAGTAAATTTTTTGAAATAGGTAGCTGGGTACAGAAGAGAGACACAAATTAGTGTGTTAGGGCAAAATTCCAGTGTTGTATATTCTGCTTAGCAGCATGTGAGCCATCTTGTCAAACCGTGCACTCACAGATCTGGACATGTCACAATGCACCCTTCTGTTTGTCTAGTGGTGGCAACAGCTAAACATATGTAAAAGCCCTTCAGAGATGTCTGCTGGCACCTGCTAAGCAACCAGGACTTTTTTGAAAAAGCCTGCATAACTTTGTAATGATGGTTATACTGGGGTAGAGGGACGGGAGAAGCATGAGAGAGTGCAGGGTTATTTTGGTGGGTTGCTCAAGCTGGATAACTTAAGGCAAAAGTTTAGGAACGGCCAGAGACTGAGAAGCAATGGAGGAAGTTGTTTAAATTTTCTTCATAGCACTTGCAGATTAACATGAAAATATTGTAAAATGAGTAGAACTTTCCAAGTTACTGTTATGAACTCCAGAGGTTGTAGCTAGTTGAAACTGGGGTTTAAAATAGCAGTGAGAGGCTTTGTTTTTAGGCAGCTCTGCTGTCTGCCTTGAGTTACTCAAATCATGAATTTCAAAAGACACTGAAATGTCCTGAGCCTTAGGCAGATGGTGAGCCAAGGGGAATCTCCTCTGCTGTGGAAAAAAATTTGCTATTTTAATCCTTCGTGTGGTGCTTTCTTACAGGGCTGAGGGACATTTGTGGCATAGTGAAAGAGAGAATATGGGTCTGTGGAGTGGTCTGTGAAGGATGTAATGCTTAATTTCCATAGTGGTTCTGTACTGGAGTTCCTGAGGCTTTAGGGTAGAATAGAGCCAGTCGCCATGCTGAGCACCATAACCAGAAAGAGAGAAGAAAAGACTGAAACTCATAAACTGTGTTATTCTGTGGTGCCTGGCCAGAGAAAATTTGTCTAAGCAACTCCTGTTCCTTGAAGTTGTAGGATGTAACATTGCAGCTGGTCTCTGCTGAGGCTCCACGTGCATTTGGCATGGATCTGTGGGGCTATCCATGCTATGTGGCTATCTTGGCATTTGTGAGCTCAGGGAATCATAGCTTTCCACAGAGGATCTCAACCTGCTTGGGATAGTATTTGCTGTATACTAGTCATCCATCTTGAGTTTCATGGTGGCTTTCCTCCAAACTGGTTAAGGTGTTTGCAACAGCATAGGTCAGTTCAAGCAGAGGTTTTACTGCTGTCACTCATGCCTTTACAGGAAAGGCTAAACCCCTCCTTTTGCTGTGCTGGGCTGTCATCTGTGAATGTTTTATCCTTTCTTAGCTCCAATATTTGTCCTTATCATGCTATTCCTAGAAATGCCAGTCAGATGATCTTGGCCATGTTTCTCTCTCTAAAGACCAAAGTTCTGGATCTTCCAATGAATCTAAACAGAAACAGAATGGGAAATCTGTGGTGTCTAATAGCTGTCTGAGCTGGCTTTATACTGGGACAACCAATGGATACGTCAGCTAAGCAACAGCTACTTAGCAGTAAAGGGCCCACAACTACATAGGCTGAGCACAGAGGGTATCAAACACTTAAGAAATCACTGGCAGAAACAATATCCTTTATTAGAAATGGCAGAGACTATTACTGTTCTGCTGATGCCAATGGCTCTTAGTTAGAACATCAGAATTGTGTTGTTCTGGGTGGTCTGTGAACAGGATACTGCAGGGAATCTTTTTATTTGTTTGTTTGCTCTCTTAAAAAGGGGATCCCACCAGCCATCTTGCAGAACAAAATCTCCCAAACTGGATTTAATGGCCTTTGAAAGTGGGTGAATTAATGTGGAATGAGATACAAGATCATTTTGTTCAACAAAGTCTTGTCTGAGTATAGACAAGCCCTCAGAAAGCCTAGGCAGAAAGAAGTAGATAATTTTTCCCTTTTTTTATGAACCTACACATATTACAGAATCTACTGCCTTTCTTGTACTGAGTTTGTGTGGCAAGGTTTTGGTAGCGGGTGGGGCGGGCTACAGGAGTGGCTTCTGTGAGAAGCTGCCAGAAGCTTCCGCTGTGTCCGATAGAGCCAGTGCCAGCCAGCTCCAAGACAGACCTGCTGATGGCCAAGGCCGAGACCATCAGCAATGGTGGCAGCACCTCTGGGATAACATAGTTAAGAAGGGGGAAAAAAACCAACCGGAGCAGAAAAGAGAAGTAAGAATATGTGAGAGATGACCCTGCAGACACCAAGGTCATTGAAGAAGGAGGGGGAGGATGTGCTCCAGGTGCTGGAGCAGAGATTGCCCTGCAGCCCGTGGAGCAGAACATGATGAGGCAGCCTGTGCCCCTGCAGCCCATTAAGGCCCACAGTGGAGCAGATATCCACCTGTAGCCCATGAAGGACCCCATGCCAGAGCAGGTGGATGCCCAAAGGAGGCTGTGACCCTATGGGAAGGCCGTGCTGGAGAACCTGTGGACCCATGGAGAGAGGAGCCCAGGCGGGAGCAGGTTTGATGGCAGGAGTTTTGACCCCATGGGGGATCCATGCTGGAGCAGTCTGTTCCTGAAGGACTGCACCCCATGGAAAGGACCCATGCTGGAGCAGTTCATCAAGAACTGCAGCCTGTGGGAAGGACTCATGTTGGAGAAGTTCACGGAGGACTGTCTTCTGTGGGAGGTACCCCATGCCAGAGCAGGGAAAGAGAGTGAGGAGGAAGGAGCTGCAGAGACAACGTGCAATGAACTGAACACAAGCCCCATTCCCCATCCCCCTGTGCCACTCAGGGGGAGCAGGTAGAGAACTCAGGACTAAAGTTAAGCCTGGGAAGAAGGGAGGGGTGGGGGGGAAGGTGTTTTAAGATTTAGTTTTTATTTCTCATTGTCCTATTCTGATTTGATTGGTAGTAAATTACATTAATTTTCCCCAAGGTGAATCTGTTTTACACGTGATGGTAATTGCTGATTGATCTCTCCCTGTCGTTATCTCAACCCATGCGTCTTTCGTTATACTTTCTCTCCCCTGTCCAATTGATAACAGGGAGCGATAGAGCAGCTTTGGTGGGCACCTGGTGTCCAGGTCAACCCACCACACTCTTCTGTAAAGCATATGCCATTCCTGAGCTTCTCATAAAGGTAGTAATTGATGTCTGTACCTTTGGGGATTATGTGAAAATTAGAGGAAAATAAATTACAGGAAAACCGGGCCATAGGGCATGCCTATCAATTTAGCATTACCTAACTGTTGATTCAGGTTCTGCAAACACATTTGGAGGCTTGAAGAGCTGAAACAGGACATAACTTGATAGATCAAAAGAGAAGTGCAGAAAAAAGACACTGTGTATTACACTTGTCATTGTATAGGGACTGGATTTTAAACTGTTTTTCACATCTATAGGTTTTAAAAGAATGGTCCTAAACACTTCCAAAATTCTGAATATTTTCACAAACATTTCTGAGAAAAGGATAACAGCAAGTTATATACTTTTACATATATACGTGTACAGTTTCTTGCAAATAATTACAAAACAAAGAACAAAATTCACACTAATCTTCAAAAAACTGTCTTATTTTCTTTGCATCTTGCAGTTTTTTAATAGAATATATCCACATTAAAAATGTGTAAGTAGTTGATTCTCTTAAATATCCTTCTTTTGCAGTTTTAAAGTAAATAGTTATCTGTATCCTTTTTTTTTTTTTTTAAATCCAAACCTTTGACTTACCATTGCGGAATGCTTGACTTCCAAAAAGCTCCAAGTGTCCAGCAGAAATCTGCAAGTGCTTTATGTGGAATCCGAGAGCAAATATTTCACGGTGCCTTTATGTTAAGCTATTCATGTCTAAAGAAAAAAAAGCTTACCCATCTAAAATGCAGTTATGTTGAAATTTCTGAAGAAATCACTGAAATTTTGCCAGCTGGCAATGAGAAAATGTTTGATTCTGTAGAGCACTGACCTGGGTAAAATGTCGAACCCAGAACTTTGTATTCCTTGTAAGCACTATGATTAGCAGAAATGCCTTTCTGATGAAATACAAGTACTGAAAGCTAAACTGTAGGTGTTATTGTATGGTTAGGCGATTTTTAGCTGTGGTAGGGATGCATGCTGACCATTTCTGCCCTGAGTGGGCTTGAATATGCTTAGAGTAGTGAACTAGGTATTAATAGCTTAGGGAGCTTTTGCCAGATCTTTGCATACTCGTGTTTAAAGCTGCGGAGTGCACTGAAAGATAACCGAAGGTACTTGGTCATTACTAGTATTAAAACTTCTTAACATTCAGATCTTACTCAAAGCTAGGTCACGTTACAACATTTCTCTTTCTCCTCAACTAAAATAAGGATTTTCTCTCAAAACAAAAGCCTGCTCTTACTCCTGTGGGACTGTTCAGGCTGTGACCTGAATAACTGTGATAGAGTATGTGATTGCTTTTATAGGTGCAAAGTACTTTCACAAGCAGTGATACATTTTAGAGTGGTAATCAAATACTATGCTTTCTCTTGCTCCTGGAACCTCTTTTAGAATGAAATAACAGACTCTGGCCCTACCTATGTTTCAAAAATAAATACTTTGTTACAGATGCTGGCAAGAAATTTGAAGCTCGTTCCTGTGGAAGACTTATTACCAGCTACAGGAAATTTGGCATATGATTTTTTGAGATTGCATTTAGAAACTTTGAACAAATAAATCCAATAAAATTTGGCTGTCCTACAAGCTAAATAATTTTGGTCCTTTTTTTTTACAGTAAATTAAACACAGAGTTGTAGATACTTTGGAATGGTGGAGTGCTGGCAAGAAAAGTTGTTATTAATTTCCTCCTATGCACTATATATTTCTGAGTACTAATAATAATTAATTCAGGTTTTGAATGTATTCAATCCAAAGAATTCAGCAGGAGAAAAGAAAAAATTTAGGTATATCACATGACATAATTCCACAATCTTGGATGAAATGTTGAAGTCTGTGCAGGTTTGATAATCCTTTAGTAAGAAACACATAATTCATGAAAAGTTACTAAGCATTCAGTTTTACAGACTATACACCTGAATTTTTATTTTTTGTTTTGATACAATCACTGCATGTTTGAAAACCTTCATTTCATGAAAATCATGTTTATGTCATTAAGAAAATTCAAGAAGTTTCCTTTCTCGTCCTTTGCTTCCAGTATACTAAACAATAGTACTTTATTACCAAAAACTCCCTCTTGTCTGTGCTTACAGAGTGTCACGTCAGCTTATAACTTCTCTGAGGTGAGTACGGTATTTTTGGTCTTCAGTTGAGTAGCACAGATTTCCTTTCATTCTTGTAACCCATTTCTGAACAGTCTCCAGTCTGACAGTATCTCATTTCAAAGCTGAGTATAGAACATGATATGAAAGCTTCTAATTGTTGTGGAAATTACCCCAGACACTATGAAGGATATAATGCCTTTCCTCTATATACATCCAAGTGTCACATCTGCTGTCTTAAGCACCATAGTGTTCTAGATACAAAACATTTGCTTTTCATCCCTAAATTGTTCACAGGGGCACTGTTGTTACTATAGATTTTAAGTTTATAGAGTTTTAAAAAATTCCTATTCCTACAAAAAAAAAAAAATCCTAGTTAAAAAAAAAATATCTAAAGCATGGATTGAGTAAGCATAGTTTATTTTACCGTCAAGGTGACCAGACTTAGTCATTGTTTATCACACTAAGCATTGTTTGCAAACTCTATCAGCAATGATTTTATGTTTTCTCCCAGATCACTTAATATAAGGGTTTCATACAAGCATAGAGAAATATAGTCGAAGTGCATCAATCTATGACTTGCACCAGTTTTACAGCAATCCCTTCGTTTCACCTACCATGTCCTGGCTTTGCTATTCCCAGGTCATCCTGGGCTTGACAGGAAATTTTATGCCAGTTCTTTTGTGGTTTTTGATAGAGACCTCAAAGCAAGACTGTTTTTGCTTTCAAAGCACTTGTTAGGCAGAACACCTTATTCTTCTGCCAGTGAGTTCTTGATAAAGATGCTGGAGCCCTGCCAGCTGTTCTGATTGTCTGCTGGTAGGCTGACACTCCTCTGAGTTCCTTTGAACCTCCTGCCTCAGGATACACAGACCTTGCTTTAAAAGAATTTAGTCTGATCCTAAAGTCTTAGATCTGGCTACATCTCCAGTGAGCTGCTTTTATAGTACATTTTTTTCAAGAATGATTTCTTCCATAGCACTGCACTAATTCACTTTTCACCGGCTGTCGTATAGTACGAGGAGAGACAAAACTCCCTGCCAAGCCCTCCCACGAAAAGTGTACCAACCTTATGATCAGCTCAGCCATTTCTGATCATTTTCAACATTCCTGTGAAGTTGATAGCTGGGTTATGTAAACACACGGCACTGAAGTTCTGCCTTTTCTGAATGCAAGACTACTAAAAAGCAGGAAACATTTTTAAGGCTTCCTTGGTAGGACAGCTGCTAAGGGTTTCATACTTAGACCTTTCCTAGTTTCGCAGTTGAATGTTGCTAAACACATCTGGGCTCTTTCAGCTTCTCAGGAAGAGTTTTCTCTGAACTGTTGATACCTGTATAAATCTCTGAAACGGTTATCCTGTCCAGCTATTATAGTATTATTTTTGTAGTGGTTAGAAGTACTTTTTTAGGACCTTCTAAAAGTAGGTTGATTTGGAGTGATGGAAAGGAAGGTGATGCCCTTTACCCTTGTCCTGTCCCCACAATACTACTTCTTGACCCACCAGCAATTTGCAGTTCAAGGTAATCTATAGTTACCAGGCTGTTTGTCAAGTGTGTTCTTAGAGCTGGAGAGAAAGAAAAGCCTCATTTTTCTAGTTTAACTTTTAGGCTCTTTAAAAAATCTTCAGGTTAAATTGATGTAAAACCTGGTGGATGCTCTTCCTTTATTGTAAGCGTAGCAAATTTTATGTCAATTTACACCTAGCACTAGGTTTAAGTAGTAGTTTAGTAATAGTAGTTTAAGTAAATTCCCCCTCAGCTAAACTGCTAGAGAGATTCCTTTTAAGTGCAACTAGATGTTTTTACACTGGCTTAAACAAACTAATTTAAATTCATTACTGTTAAGGAAATCTGTAGTATAAGCAAGAGTTTAGAATAATGTTCTTGGAGAGAAATACCGTAGTATGATTGCTAGACTAGATCTGCGACTGTTATGGTCAGTAGAGGCCACTTCTGTGTATCAGGATGGATGTATACTCTGCAGCAGCAGTCCATCAGCAACAATTAAAGTAATGGTCCTTTAATAGTTTTAGAGGCAATGTTGCTCTTACAGAAATGAATTCTCCAAGCATGAATAAGTATACACAGAACCTAGCAATAATTCTTTAGCATGCCTCTAGAATTGCCCTGCAGCTTTATTCCCTTTGTAGCTGCCTTCAGCTATTCATCTAAGTATGTATAATTCTGATGTATCCAGTTTCACATTAAAAGGAATATTCTTCACCAACCTGACTGGTGTGGTTGATATTTTAGAGGGAAGGGATGCCATTCAGAGGGACCTTAACCGGCTAGAGAGGTGGGCCCATGAGAACATCACGAAGTTCAACAAGTCCAAGTGTAAGGTCCTGCACCTGGGTTGTGGCACTCTCAAACATGGATACAGGCTGGGCGATGAATGGATTCAAAGCAGCCCTGCAGAGAAGGACTTGGGGGTATTTGTGGATGAAATACTGAATATGAGGCGACAATGTGCACTCGCAGCCCAGAAACCCAACTGCATCCTGGGCTGCATCAAAAAAAGTTTGGCCAGAGGTCAAGAGAGGTGATTCTCCTCCTCTATTCTGCTCCTCTGAGATCCCACCTGGAGTACTGCATTCAGCTGTGGGCTCCCAGTATAAGAAATACATGGACCTGCTCCAGCACTTCCAGAGGAGGGCCATGAAGGTGATCAGGGGGCTGGAGCACCTCCGCTATGAGGACAGGCTGAGGGAGTTGGGGCTGTTCAGCCTGGGGAAGAGAAGGCTCTAGGGTGACCTTAGAGCAGCCTTCCAGTACCTGAAGGGGGCCTACAGGAAGGATGGAGAGGGACTTTTCACAAGGGTGTGTAGTGATAGGACAAGGGTGAATGGATGTAAACTAAAAGAGGGCAGATTTAGATTAGATATTAGGAAGAAATTCTTTACTGTGAGGGTGGTGAGACACGGGAACAGGTTGCCTAGAAGGGTTGTGGATGTCCCCTCCCTGGAAGTGCTCAAGGCCAGGTTGGATGGGGCTTTGAGCAACCTGTCTAGGGGAAGGTGTCCCTGCTCATGGCAGGGGGGTTGGAACTCTTCCAGCCCAGACCATTCTAAAGTTCTACATTTTTACTTTCCATCAAAAAAGTTTTCCCTTTCAGATGCTGCACAGCCAGAGGGCAGATGTCCTTGTGGTGGATTAATACTCGATGAGAGAATAAGTACTTTGCAAAGTTCACTGCTGATTCCATGGAACATACGTATATCATGCAGATAAATGTTTGCACTTACGTCACACAGATAACTAAATCTCATATACACTGGAAATATAATTTTTTAGCTTAAACAGGTTTGAAACCTACTGAGGAAAGTTGGAAAACTCCCATTAATTTCTTCAGCCTTCAGATTAGATCTTAGGGCTTGGATCTAATCAGAGCACTTAAGTATATCCTTAGCTCTAGCCATGCAAGTAGTTCCATTGTCCCCAGTGGAGCCACTCCTTGTTCTCAAGCACACACTTGGTGAAAGGCTTTGCTGGATCTAACCTGGAACAGAAGTTCACAGTCATCTTGGCTCGGTGTTTCTTTATCAACTATGATATATCAATTGATATGAGAAGTTTAATTTCTTGATCTGTTTACAGAAGTGGGAGAATAGCACTGTTCACTAGACCTATGAGTTTCATGTTTCATAGTTTTGCTGAAGACTGAAGTAGAAAAACATGAGACTGTGATTCGGGAGCTTTTTTACTTTTTCATTCTGATACTGACACTGATGCATGACTTTGAGTGGCTGCCTTAAGTGTGTCAGAGATTTCAAGTTTCAGAGCTTATTACCTGACTTTAAAGGACTGCAGAACCCAGAGACAGAACCCAAAAGTCAACTTCTCCCATTCCTCACACACTAGGCTTTCCTACCCCACATTAATGGAACTCCAGGGTAATGACTGTCCTCCAAGACCATAATTTTACCATGAGAGATGAACTTTTGGGATCAAAGAAGGATGAAACTCACATGGGGGGAACCACAAGCCAAAGAAGTCATGCGTGTCGAAGTCCAGGTTCCTTCAGAGGATTAGCAGTTCTGCTCTAGAATTTTTTTCCCTCTTTTATGAAATCTAGTTACTGGAACTGAGTTTATCAGTCTGGTTGTGTTCTTCCTGCTTGCATAACTTATTGCAGTAAGTCATTTGATTACATACATGGCAGCAAAGTCTTTTAGGTGACATGGGTAATCATCGTCTGCTTATTTCTGACATACAGGTTATGATAAATTATTTTAAAGGAAAGCGGATTTTGAATTCTCTGAAATTAATAAATACGCTGGTAGGCAACTGGTGTGTTCTGTGATTGCATTAACCAGAAATGAATCCCCAGCAGGAGGAAAAGAACCTCTGGGGGCTTCAGGCTCCTCTGCTGGTCTGGTGACAGCACGTGTATTTCTAGCTATAGACACTCCATTCTAAACCACGTGCCAGGGACTGAGGCATCTTCAAGCCCTGACTTCACTTGTCACCCCCAAGTCTTTTTGAAGCCTGTAGATAAGGCAGGTGCTGGAACTATCTCTTGGAGGCTGGGAAGTTCTCGTAATTGCAGAGCTTGGACAACCACATCTCTCCGTATCTGTACCAAGCCATACTGGTGCATGAGAAAGAGGAGTGGCAGGGAAAATGAAGAACAATGCACAAACTGTATTGGTATTCTTTCTTGTGCGATATAGAAGCTTATCTTATAATTGTAATTTGACTTTTTCTTTTGTTTGCATCCGTGTTCTAAAGTTATAAAAACATATTTACTTTCTGTTAGCTATTGGGAAAGCTGGCTGTGGTATTCTCTTTCATTTTTTACCTTGTAAATATTTGTGAGTTATCCAAGTGCTGTGTCTGTTTAAGCTTTTGTTAGCACTTCCAGTGTAAGGCAACAGAAAGCAGTACTTCTGCCAAAGTTTTTAACCACAGGAAAAAAAATTTACCCAGGCTAGTTATATGGCATATCATTACCCAGATTATCAAGAAGAGAGAATTACATTTAAATTTATACTGAATGTCATGTAAAGACTTTAAGTCTTTGTCCACTGTAAGCTGTAATTTCTTCATGGATAAATGCTAATTGGAATTTAGTAGCCACTTCATGTAAAGAGTCTATAAAAATAAGTAAAAGAGAAAAATTAGATCCCCTTAATAATGCTGTATGAATAAAGAATATTTCTTGTTATTTCATAATCTGCATATGTTATGATAATGAATATGCAAACCAAACTATATACAATACATTTTTCTCACTGCCCAATGACCGATTCGCAGTCAGTGCCTGAGCAGTGATTGCAGAACCCCACACTTGTGGATTTTTGCAAATTTCACAAAACTCCCAAAAAAAGACCAAATTCCGGAAAAGTTCAAACTCCAGTACAAGAGAGGATTCAAACTCACAGAAATGAGAAAGAAAGAGATTCCTGCCCCTCTGTCAACCCCCATTCATAAACTGAGCACAACATCCATGGTATGGAATATTCCCATTGGCCAGCTTGGGCGAGCTGCCTGGCTGTGCTCCCTCCCAGCTCCTGCACACCTGCTCAGTAGCTGAATATGAGAAACTGAAGAAAGTCCTTGACTTCATAGCAACAACTTAAAACATCAGTGTTATCAATAATCTTCTCCTACTAAATCCAAAACACAGTAGCTCCTGGGAGGAAAATTAACTCTATCCCAGCTGAAACCAGGACACCTTCTATGGCCATTCTGCAGCTGCTAAAAGTTCTGTGCAGTCCTATGGGCCTGTGGAAATCATTGTGGGTACCCACTGGGGACGAGGTCCATGGGAAGAAACAGGCGTCAGCTTGTGCGAGAGTGTGAATACTGGATTTCCTCCTTTGTTTTGCAATTGTTTCGTGTGCTGATGTTCACAGATGTTTCTTTGTGGACATAAAGAACAAGCATTAACCTATGCTTAAACTGGTGGATTAGAAGTCCTAGCGTGATCTTTGGTTTGGATAGCTCCAACTGTTTGTATTACTCCTCCCAACACATTTTGTCCCGATTCCATGCCTTTGTTTCACAGGAAAGAAGCATCTAAGCCAGGAGAAAGCCATCCAGATTGCTGGATCCTGTGTGCCAGGATCAGCCCCCACTGTTTAATCCAAACTGCTAATTTCATTACCACATTGAAGAGTCAAACTACAGACACATATTTATGTCTGTATCCCCAACTCAGTTGGGAAATTCCAGAGCCAGCTGTAATTTCAGGCATATCCCTGACGTCAAGTCTGCATGTAAGCAAGTTTTCACATTAGAGCAACAAACTTTCATCACTACTGTCTCCGGTTTTAAGTGTCAGCTTATCAGAACTAATCAGAGAATTTACGGTCCAGCAGCAGTCTAGGGTAGTAAATTTTTAGTCAGGGATAGCAAACAATTTCAGGATAGGCAGTGGCTTTTTCCACCATGGAGTAACACTGCAGAAAATGGACTGAAGTAGGACCAGGAAGAGATCCATAAAGGTTTGTGTCCTCCTGCACCATGTCTGCATAACTATAGCATCCCATTACGTTGTGCTACTTCTTCTCCAGAAACTGGAGGATGGAAGAGAGCAGCAACTGCAGTATGTCCTGTTTCTCAAATCTGTCTTGCGTATATTTTCTTTACGCCCTTTGTGTCTTGTGCTCTGGCCCACCTCCGTAATCCACAGGGGCCCTCCAATACCTGACTGCCTAACCCCACCTTAAACACTTCCACTGCAGCCTTTCAGAGTCCCACCAAAAGAGCTCTGGCTCATTTCACACTGCTGCAAATGCACAAGGCTGAGCAGTTGCATGGGACTGACAGAATTAGAAGGAACACTAGTCTGCTGTAACTTCTGTCCTTGGGGCTGTGTAGGAAAGATCTTGTCCGCCAGACTGATTCCAGAAGCACTCTGTCCTGCTCTGGAAGATCCTAGGGATTCTGAGCTGCAGACACAGACCTCATGGCTATGTACAAGCAGCAAGCAATGCCACAGAGGTAAGGCATGCCTGTAAGCATGCATATCAGAGAGCTCAGCTCTATGCTGCCTTACACGTTCTGTTTCTTAATATGCAAATTAGTCCCTGATGACATATGTGATTTTTGATACCTTTACATCGCATATTCATTTAGAAAGTTCTGAGGGTAACAGCAAGTGATTTTTCTTGTTGCCATCTTCTCTCTAACCTTTAAAAGGAATCTGCCTAAATTCATCTCTAAAAGGAATTTTAGGACTGAAATGCTTTTTAGGACCCTGACCATAATGTTTATTTTGGGACTTCTAGAAAATAGATTTTTATTGTGCCATTTGTAGCCTTCTTTGCTCAGAGACCAATGTATGTATGACAAATACACAATTTTCCCTAAGGGAACATTCAGTTTCCACTTCCCTGTCTGTTTTATTTTCTTTTTTTTCTTCAATTGGAAACTAATCTGCAAGACTCCCAGACCTGAAGCTGCCTGATGACCCTACATTTTTCAGCATCAGTACACACACAGCATGTAAACCTCATGTTTTGCAGTGAGCAAAGTTCTGCACTGGTAGAGCTTTGCATTCTCAACAAAGGACTTCGGGGATTTTATGCCACATTTTGGTGAATATGGAAAGTAACTAAAGGCAAATTTTCCTGTTTTTTGGAATGTTGCGGAGGAAGGAACTATGGCAAAACGCTAAAAGCCTTGGGGAATAACTTCAGGTGAATCCCGTCTGTGTGTTTTTTAACAATCTTTCTCAAGAAATTGTTGTGACATTAGCCTAGGCTAACATTTTTCCACCTGTACTTTGTTATTTTCTGCTTTATCACCAGTGTATTAAAATTCTTCACATTCTACTAGGGTTGAAGGTCTGAGCCAGCCTGGTAACGGTATCTTGTTACAGAATCACAGAAAAGTAGAATCGAAAGGAATACATTGACACTTTGATTTTAGACTTTCCCGTGTCCCTAATCTAGCAACATTCTTCCAGTGTCTGGATATAGCCGTTAAAATCAGTATATAAGAACTTGCACATCTTAGGTGTTTTTTCTCATTTAAATTGAGAACCGAAGTAAGCAGTAAACCACACAGTGGCCTGGTTCCTCATTAGGTCTTCTGTGATATCAATGTAGTCAAGTGCAATAAATAAATAAACTCCATATGCTAGTATCAAGGGCTGATGTAACTAACCATTTCCAGTGAATTGTTTAGTTACCAGCTGGAAGAACAGATGATTTTATTGTCATTTCCGGTTAATTCGCTTGTAATAAAGAACATACAAAAATACAGTGATATGCTATAGTTTTTTAACTCATTGGAAAAAAATGACTTGGTGAGAAAGTGGGAAGCTACAGTGGGTGTTTGACCTGTAAAGGTGAACCCCAGTTTGGTGATTTGCATATTTATGTTAGAGTATGTAGTATTTTTTTCTGACAATTTTTCTGGAATTCTGGTGTAGGTTTATTAAGACTAGTCCAGTTTAAAGTAAAGGCGATTTTATCTGACTTGTAAGTCTTGCACTTACTTTTCTCAGAAAATGAGGAGGAAGGCATCCCTCTGTCCTCATAAGACTGGGCATTGGCACACCCCGCAGTAGTACCCCAGTGGGGAATGATGCTGTGCCGCGGACGTGTTGCCATGACTTGCTACTCCCACTACCCTCGACTTTGCTCTCGGGGTGGAGTAGGGCCCCTCTGAGCACATGTCCATTACAACTCAGAAATGGTGTCTCAGTCAAGGGTGTCCAACCCTTGCAGCAGTTGCAACGGTCAAAGCCATCTCCCATCCAGTCCTTCGTTCGCCTCGCCTGGGAGATATGCTCCTCACAACCCACAGAAAGGATGGCGTAGGCACCCCTCACCCAGCCAGCTCAGCTCAGCCACCCTCCCGGGGCTGTGGTGGCCGATCTAGAACCGGGTGGGTGCCCAGGCGTGTCCTCTGCTCCCCTGGGCTGTCGGGCTGGGCTCTTCCCAGCGGGGGTCGGCCTCCGGTTGCCGTAGCCCCGCACGAAGAGCGGGTGCCTTCACCCACGCCTCGGCGCTCGGACAGCTGCGGGGCCAGCCTTCACCTGAGGCGTCGGGGTCCGCCTCAGGCGGGAGCACGTTCCGCCGCCCGCCGGACCACCCGCGCGGCCCCACC
>Ga0065711_1037217_pt1 | contig 20064 bp, 12 predicted proteins | sample Hoacrofraction12_FD_59098 | JGI IMG/M metagenome (GOLD analysis project Ga0065711, IMG submission 59098) | Hoatzin crop microbial communities from Cojedes, Venezuela - Epithelial fraction 12 v2 (version 2) | ecosystem: Host-associated > Birds > Digestive system > Esophagus > Crop | place... | reverse complement strand
CCTAAACCTACCCTGTTTTAGTTTAAAATCATTACCCCTCGTCCTGTCACTGCTGTCTCTACTAAAAAGATTGTCCCCATCTTTCCTATAGGCTCCCTTTAAGTACTGAAAGGCTGCAATCAGGTCTCCCAGCAGCCTTCTCTTCTCCAGGCTGAACAAGCCCAACTCTCTCAGCCTGTCCTCACAGGATGACAACCAAAAGTTAAATATTAGAAATTCATCTAATACATAACAACCTAGGGTGATATTCTGGCACTAATAATGTAAATTGCAAAACTCCTGCTGGCCTACACACGGCTAGCATTTTGGTGCTGCAGCCCAACATTTTTAGTTTTATGCATGATATAAGAAACAGTTGTGCCATACAAGATAAACACTGATGTTAGAACAAAATACCTAGACATAAAGCTTATGTGTTTTCCTCCAGGGAACCAGTCCTCTAGTATTCAGTAACATCCTTCCCTGGAGGAAAACAAACAATCAGAAGAACAATTTGGATACTAGCCAATTAGCTACACATTAGATTACTGCTAAATCATCTATACAGCCAACTTTCTGCTTTAATTCCCATATCATTCAGTTTCTCATTTCTTTTCTGACAAATTTCATTGGAGAGCTGAACGCTGACACCCACACAAACTAATTATGAAGATCACAGCTGTCTGTGCACTGGTAAAATTCAAAATCCTTTGGCTGTGCATGACAAAGAGATTTAGAGACACAGACTACCACTCTCGAGACCCAAAAATTCAATAAATTTGATTTTAAATATAATTATGAAAGATTCCAAGTTCTCAGATACAAAGTTGCAATATGCGAGTTTCAGGGGCAAAAAAGTATGTTACTGTCTCTAGTAACATCTATCTATCATCATCGCTAAATAGCAGACAGCTCAATAGCACTGATATCTTAAATAAATGTAGACATCAGATCACCAATCACTACACAGCACGCACTAGCTACTTTGCACACGGCAATTCTAAGACTCAATATCAGCAATGTGAAAGTCCCTATCAAAATATGTAGATTCAGTTCTCAATTGTCTTCAACTCATCCCAGCTGTGTGAGAGTTCTGGCCACACATGGAAACCTTAGGGCAAGATTCACAGCCACAAAACAGCTGGGCTGCACTGGCAACAGGCACAGGCTTAAAACCCTCCTGCATACCCGAGACATTCCAGCTGCTTTGCATTTAGCTCCATTATAGCACAAAGCAGCCAGAAGAACACATCTTCACCTGCTTTAAAAACATGAAACAAAAAAGAAATTTAAGATCAATGCTAAATTTCTCAAATTCATTAGCAACATCACATAATTTGTTCCCTAGTGTTCCATTTGAAGCTTAAAAAGAACTTGCACATGAGCATTATCTTAAATTGGAAGCAAGCTATATCAAGTGTATATTAAAAACACACCTAAGGGAAAAAGTATTGCAAAAATGCTATCTTGTCCTCAGAATAAATTAATTCAAAGGATTCAGAGTAAAGGTTAAGTTTTCTTTTTTAAAACTGAAACATGTTAAGGGATAAAAAAGTGTCAAGTTGAAGTACCCACACAATCTTAAACCCATGTACTTCAAAAATCAAGCTGTTTTAAGTCCCACATTAATCTGACTTTTATAGAAACTGGTATTTTCAATTTATCATCTTGCAATCCTTAAAACATTCTAAATTTTCCTATGCTTTAAAAATGCATTTTTAGACCTTCAAATATTTACCTTCCCTAAATTTACCACAAAACTGCATTTCATTATTTTCAGAGAGCCTTGTTTCAAGGATAATTAGAATTTAGATTATTCACAGAATTTTAAATTGCCTTTTTTTCATATTCTCAAAACTCCGCCTGGTATTTTTTGATAGACATTATCAAAGAAAACATTTTCAGAAGTAAGCAACAAAAGATTTGGATCCAGGCATTAGAAGCCACACGGCATTTTTCTGTCCATAAACCATCACCAGAACTCATGGTGAAGAACTGAAACTTAGCAGGCAATTTTATTAAGAGCACAACAGCACAAATGTACCCTTTTTGCAGCTACATTGACCCTACAGCATTAATGATCACAGATGCTTGTTTCTGTCAAGCACCAGGGCAGGTTCAACTAGAAAACACCTACCAGAGAAATATGCAGTTATATTGCAAAAGGGTTACTGACACATGGCACAAATCTAATGGGAAACAAGACATTTAAAACAGCTCAGAATTTGGGGCCATACCATCAAGTTCAAAATATCAGGCTTTAGGGGTCCATTTACCCTTTCTCTTCTATTTTACATACCTCTTCTCCTACAGAAAAAAAATTAAAAATTACACAGGAACTCCCTCAAATTAAAGTTTCCTTCAAAGAATATGGCTCTGCACTGGAGCAGACAGGCTACAGATTTATCTCAGCAATAATGCCAACAATCATAGGATGCATCAGGAATTTCCAGCTCCATTAATCGATCAATAAGAGTATGATTACACACTGGGCTACAGTGTTTTCTTCACAGCAGGACACTCCTCCCTGCCAAGAGCCCCAGGACTGGACCTACTACGACCCAGTTAGTTTGGTATTGACCACAGCAGCAGGCTACACCTCACACTGGGGGAAGCTTTCACACAAACGTATGGCTACCACAGCAAGAAGTCAACTTGGCATAAGCTGCCAGGTAAGCAGAGCCCTGCAGCCATCGCCAGCGATCCCAAACACACCATGCTGTGCTGTCCCGTCCCCTGGTCAGGGCTAACCGTCCACTCACACCTGCTGCACTGACGTAAATTAACGCAAAAGTGACAACTCAATTCTGTTATTCCCATCTCTAGCCATTGAAAAAGAGCATCGCGCAAGAAACATGAAGCGCCCTAATTTCATTACCTGAACAGAAAACAATGCAATTAATAATTAGGCTCACATTGCTCAGCAGTGTTTTTCACTGCTGCTTGGCAGTGCTTTGAAAGAGGTACTGGCTCACAAAATCAAAAGGAATGACGAAATAAAAAAGTACTACAGGGATTCAAACAGCCTGGCTTCGTATCCCAGCCCTCCAGTAGCACAGAAGCAGCAAGAAAAATCCTAAAACATATGGAGCAGTGGCAGGAAAGTACATACCACCATGTTTGCCCTGGAGGCTAAGTGCTGCTTCTTAGGCAAAGTTGAATGGACATCAAGATCTCAAAGTGAAGTTACTGAAGACTAAATAGAACTGCCAAGAGACTCTTGGTCAAGGCACAGGCAGGTCTTTCAGGCCACTTGCAGAAAACCAGAAGTTTTTTCAAGGATAGACATGCCTTAAAGCCACCTACCTTGAATACTCCCAAAACATCTACAGTAGGCATTATGTTCATTAACAAATACTTGCAGGAAAGAACTCCCTGAATAAATCAAGTTATCACATGAGTGAAAAAAGTAGTCATAAAAGTAGATTAATTGTCAATATTGTCTGGAAGTTTAGCCTGCAGGAAAGTTTATAAAAAAATTTAGCTTCCCCCTCCCACTGCTTCTTTCTATAAAGCACTGAACTAGTGTTTTAGAGAATAAAATCTTACTAAGCTTTCTTATTCATGTTTGTATTTGCAGTTTGCAAAACAGACATCAAGATGCCAAATATTTTATCAGATTATCTTTATCATTATCTTGCAGAATGGAAAAAAAAAATCTCAGATTACTCTATTAGTATTTCATTACCATTTGGATAGATGCACAGACACCCCAATTTCAACAGCAAAACACTGCATGCTTCTGAAAATGAATTTATAAATCAATTTCCTATCTATGGGTTTATTAGAAACAACTGCAATATATCAAAACCAGCACCGTACATCCATCTTACATGGACTACTCTGTAGGTCTCACGTTCATAGAGGAACTTATGTAAAAGTTCTTTTAACAAATCAAAACATGAAATAACCAATTACAGATTAAACCAGGTGGCTCCACCTTTGACCAGACCATATCATTCTAGATTGACTTACATGCTGCTCATGAAAATAAACACCCTTTTGGAGTACTAGAGTCTAGTTTATGATTAATACATGCTAGCTAATTGACACTAACTTGTACATGCTTCACTAGAACAAACAAATGGCATATGGTTAAGACCAATACATTAAATCCACAGAACACTCACAACATTGTATCATACATATACACATCTCGGATGTCTCTACATCAGACACACGCCTCTGAGAAAACACATTTATACAGATTCTTAGTCATACATATTTCCACAACTACAGTATCTACTAATATCCTGGATTAATCCAGGGCAACGATTGTATTAGACAATACATTTTCATGCAGAACTCTGGCTTTCATCATTCCCTATACCTTGTGAGACTGACACGAAGCTCTGTTCATATGAGCAGAGATGAGTAAATGGTGCTGAATCACCAGGCTAAATGTGAAGCCTCATAAGCAAGATATAGGCAGTGTTGGTTTTTTTTTTTTAACATGTGCATTTTCAGAATCACACAACACACAAATGAATTACCAACACTCAACATCCATTCTAGTTTCTATATAACCAAATGTACTCCACCAGAGTGAGTTTTACCACTGATATTCTATGTTGTCATAGTAAAGGAAAAAATAAATCACTTATTTCAATGTAAGATGTTTCAATTAGTGCTGTTGAGCTCCCTGTTACTATATAAGTCAGTGAACTTGCCATTCAGCTACAGAAGCCTGAAGAATATATGTTAGAAAGGACCACCAATCTACCAGCCCTTTATTTTTTATTTCTTTTCTTAGGCTTCATCTTGTACCACATCCAAACATTACTCACTAGAGCAGATGAACCTCTGACCGGGTCCAGTGTGGCTATTCTTCTGGTATGCTGCAGTTCACCAGGATACTGGATTACTGGAATCCATACTGGCTATCTTCAGTGCCTGCAAATCTTCACTTCACAATGCAAAATGTAAAAGCAGCAAATTAATCCAAATTAACTTTAAAAACCTGAGAAGAATTAATTATCAGGGTTTCCATTACCATGGAATACGGGTCTTCCCGCTGTGTCATTAATTCTGAAAGCACCCAATTCTATCAGACAATCTGACCGATGCTACCAGAATGAGATGCAGCACTGACAGAATCACATGGAATTGCTATAAACACTGCATTTGGTGCTCAGAGTTAAATAAGCACAAATGCTCTGATTTTGTTCAATATGCAAACAGCTAATTACTCACAGACACAAATATTTGTGAATACAGACACACTGATTTGTGAATTCTAGAAAATGCTCTCATTCTCCAAACACTGGCTTCCTGGGATCAATCAATAACAGTACCACGCTGCCCAGCTAACATCTCTAAATCAGTTCTGTGTTCAGACATTAACATCTCTCCCACAAACTGAAGGGCCATACATTTACAGCAAACGGGTATAGACAATTAAAAACCCAAACACTAAGGATACAGTCCCATCACATTCTTCATTCTATTCCTGATGTGGGACTTAATATCTGACCACTGGAAAACCATATTGCTTGCTATCACCTGGCTTCTCATATAAATCCTACCACAGATGATCAGCATTGCAGAAAAGGATTTGAAGCCAAGGTTTGCTGCAAGGACAGGGGTGTCAGGATAAAGAGTTCTGAGGAATGAGCTATTCAGAGGCGAGCAGCGAAGCCCAGCCCATGAGCAGCTCTTAATAGCGTGCTGTCACATGCTCATCATGCCTGGTGAGTCTTGGAGAGCAGCAATGTCTTCTGCTGGGAGAGTGGGGTACCGCTGGAGCCAACTCCATGAAAGGAATACACAGGCCAGTACAAGAGTCACTGAAGTACAAGATTTCATGTGGATTTTGTGTTCTCTATCTCACACTCTCCAGAGGGTATGGCTGAATGCCTTCCCCAACATCCAGACAGGGAGCAAGATTCCCACGGCCCTACACAGAGAAGAATAAAGTCTCTGGTGGGGGCTAGAGCTATGGGTGCTGACTGGAAAGAATTTATACTTAAAGTTACCCAAAAGAGTTAATATTTGCATATCTAAAAGCACCTCTACCCAAAGCTAGCTCTCACCACCTCCTCTTCCTCCATACCAGAGGCTAACATTTCCTCTTGGAGGTTATTCTTGCTTCCAAACATAGGTGACTGCAGAAACTAAATTAATGCTGAGTACTCAGCATGAAAATACACTTTTTTCAGACCCATACAATGCAGCTTTTTGTTAATGCACATGGCATTCGGTCTCCAGTACCGCAGCTTGTTGCAATATAAGCATGCAAGTTTAAAGAAGTATGTGCAGAATGCTAAAGGAAACAATTTAAATGTGAGGAGGAATATGTGGTAGAAGAAATTCTGACATCTATGCAATACCTGGGTATTGCAGTATTGAGCAGGGGAGGAGACATCCCAAAAACAGATCCACAATAATTTTCCATTTAGTCCATGGAAGATGTGGATGCAACCAGCTTTTCTCATACCATGGACAGAAATACAGCTATAAATCTTCAACACAGAGAAAACAATTACACAATAGACAGTGTACTGTCTAGCTGAAAAGCTTAAATAATGAACATCCTTTTTCTCTTTCAGTAAAGAAGTTCTTCTAAATAATACAAAGAATAGTTTTAAGAAAGCTGTACTTCAAAGGACTCTCCAGCTAGGACTCCAGCCATTTTTCATTTAAACTTCCCAAAATCCAGGGCCCACGGTACAAACAAGACACTTTCCTACTTATTAAAGGATTGATGCACAGAGGATGCAACCCGCTGTCTCTCAGAGCAGGTTGCTGACTATGTACTTCCATGGCTCGCTGACCCACAGGGCAAGAAAATAAGCTGCCTTTCCAGGCACAAGTTAGGGAAAGTAGGGAGAGGAGTAATTCAGGAAAACAGGGGTGACTTGGAGACAATCGAAAGGTCTACCTTTACAAGAACTACACATGCACTGTGTTTAGTCTTTTGCTCACAATTCCCAACACTCTTATCGCCCAGCTAATGACCTTGAAACTTGCCAGTTACAAACAAAATCTGCATATAACAGCAATTAAAGAGATTGCACAGATACTTCAATTACAGCAGTTCTTCCATCCACGGTACAACAATGCAGGAAAGTATGTGCCACATCACTGTTTATCGAAGAGAAAGGCTTGATCTACCCTGATTAGACAGCCAATAAAGAGACTGGAGGATATTCAACAAGCAAAGGGTAAAGGCAACGCTCCAACACCCTCCAAGCCTTTAAGACACTACAGTAACGTGTCACAAGAAACACACTGCTCAGCTGGGTTATCTGGGACAGAAAGTGGCTTCCTCTAGAAAGTGAGAAATTCTGCACTGACTTGACAGGCTCACATTCAGAAGAGTAGTGGAATACACAGAACTAGGCATTTGCAAATGAATTGGAAGGAGTGAGGTAACGCAACCTATAGGCAAAAGTGCTGTTACAGTAATCCAGGTACTGGCTTGTAAAAGGCGACAAGAATCTGAATATTTTACCTAACAGGATCTTTGGCTTAGTTGCAAAAGGACACAAGTTTCAAAATTTAAAAAGTTTAAAAAACAACCATACAATTCACAAAACCTACCAGTAGTAGCTAATGCATGCAAACAGTAATGTTGAAGGCAGCTTGCACCTTTGTTACAGTTAACCACACAGGTATCAAAACCATACATGCACCATCTTGTACATCGCAGCTTCTAGAAACTCATTTGCCTAATTCCTTCCACACAAGAGAAAATACTTCTTTTACTGCTGGGTACCGCATTCTCCCATGTACTATATTTTCCTAAGTTTATACCTGTGTGCACTCAGTAATGTTACTTCAGGTAACTTCAGCATTTCCGCCTTGTCATTTATGGCCATGTACATTTATTAATGTTGTACACTGGCATTTTTAAATCAGCATTGCAACTCAGGCTGTGTTTTGTTTTTTTATTTCTTTGCATTCTCATCTCACAGGAACAACACACAAAGTAATGCAGAATGCTATGTAGCTTCACACTTCTGAGGTGTATACTGACTATCATCATCACCCTTAAGAGCAAAATCTCACAGCACTGTTGCCTTTACCTGCACCGCTGGCATTTATTGCCTGTTGTTCGAAAATATCCCAGAAGAATCATGCAGGAGCATTTACAACCTCCCTAATTAGAGATAACTGCAAGGCAGCCTCACAACCTTTCCCCTAAGTTTACCAGGCTATTGGGGCAGCCAGGCATCACGACGTAATTAGACACCCCATGCTGCTTTGAAGCTTCTATAGTTAAACGGGAAACAAAAGAAGAACAAAAAAACAAGCAGTGCAGAAAGGCTAAAATACCATGTGGTTAATTCTCCTGAATCAACAACAAGCTGCCTCCTTGGTCTCGAGACTCAGTTATCTGATGTAATTGGTTTTAATAACACGGAATGCGAAATAACGGAGAGAAGTGTTTGGCTCTGTGCAAGAACTGGTGTAGAAGCTGGTAAGATCCATAAGGATCCGGAAAGGGTCAACAGAAAAATACAACCAATACCCTCATTCATATATCATTGGCTCCCTAAAGCAAGTCACAACAGTGTCCTGACACTTGTCTAAGGACACCTGTATAATCATTGTGGTAAAACTTGTAGAGGAAACATTTTAAAAAGTGACTAACTTCTGCCTCAAAATCTCATTTGTACAATAATACTTGAACATCCTGCTCTCACTACCACGAAGACAAAGGTCAACAAGAGTAGGGTTAACACTTTGAACATACCTCTCCCTAAAAGCAGGGTCTCCACAGGGGACTTGTTTCAATTCAGATGATCATCTTGTAATCAGGCAGCTTTACAATCCAAACACTGACTTTCACCACCTGTTGCTTTGAGACATTTTAGCCTTTTCTAATCACCTGTTCAAAATGCATTTTAATTCTTAGGATATAACACTTGATTTCATCAAATAAATAGATAGCCTACTTCACTATTGTCTGGAAAGTAACATTTTCCCCTCTTTTTAAAAAAAATCAACATTGGTAGTTTTGAAGGGAGGGAGGAATGCACCAGTAACACCAAAGCTGGAAATTTTCGTCCCTAATTCTGTAGCCTTGCCCACCTTATCCAGTGGCCAGCACTTACCAGGTTCCACATGCTCAGTAATGCAGCAAAGCTTTTTGTGTAACATACCAACAACACCGGAAGCCAACAGATTTAATTCATCAATGAATTGGCACTTAGAACAGAAAATGAAAACTCAGAATCCACTTTCTCAACAGAGACCGAGTAGAATGAACCATGGAGGCAAACATCTCGCTGCTCTCCATCTGCTCTTGCTTTGTTTTATATATACAAAATTACATATTGAAATGTATATTAAGTGCGTAGAGACAGAGCGTACACAATGCCCTCTACTGACTGAAGTCCGACACACAAGCATCCTCCAACACACACCCCCCACCCCGTACATGATCTCTAATGAATGCTTGACAGGACCATACCAGTGTGTGTGTATCGATTCTTGTTACTTGCTGGTATAGCAAAAGGCATCTCCTTCAATTCAGCAATCACCAAGGCTTTTTCAGAACCCAGTTTTAAGGCCTAGGGTTTCTCTGCTTTTGTTCTTCCTACCTGGTGATACACATAGGACAGTGGAAAAAATGAAACCAATCTACACCTACCCACATACCAGCACCCAAAGCTCTTGCCATTTTGCACTACATTCATCAGCATTCATTTCCTCCCCTACACTTAGGTATTTTAACGAAATAACAGGGAGCTGGGAGGGGGAAGTCAAGCAGGAAAACGGAGCTGAGAGACTCTGACTGCTACTTTCAGGCCACCCCATTTGCAGTTCCTTCCCTCTGCTCTCTTCATGAGTGCTGGCATTTTACCTTTGAACTTGAATACAAACTAGAAACATCAAATACAGAAGGAGATCATTAACGTCTCCCCTCCTCCATCTCCATATCAAACAAACTTCTTTAGAGTCCACTTCTATGACTTGAGAGGGAAAAGCCACTTTAGACCAAAGTTTAGACACACACCTTTCCAACAGTGACTGGCCATAATGTACTATTCATAAGTACCTATAGATGGGCATAAAAGAGATGTAGATCGAGGTTCTTAAAGAGGGGGTGAAGGGAGATTCCTGCTATTGTTTCTATACTCACCCAAGGCCCAGTATGATGCAGCTTCCAGAGGTGCAGCACTGCTGTAGAGAGCATGGATATACACGAGGTGAATCATCAGCTCAGCCAGACACCACCAAAAGAAAACACGAATTACGCCCATGATTAAGATGCTGAGATTGGTCTTCAAATTGAAGGCTTCTTGTCTCCTCATCTAAAGAAGAAATCCAAAGACATTATATGGCACACAACTGACTGTTTTACTCAAATACTCATCCTGAGAATTTTTTTAAATTTCATTTGCTATTCATTACTAAGCAGACCATTTGACAACGCCATTTCGAAATTCCTGACATACTCTTGAGGGAGATTGGTCTGTCCACTCTCAATCTCAGTAAGCAGTAGAAATCAACAAGCGGCCAAATGTGAACAGAACTGCACCAAACTGTTGTAGAAGAGGCCAAGTGCTGTTAACCTGAACAGAATCCAGGCATGAGACTAATTCCTGTAACTTAACCAGCCTCAGAGATAATCAAAGAAGTTTAAAGAAACTACAGCTAGGAAGGCTTTGACTGCTTGCACTTAAAATACCTCCAACTTCTACCAGGCTGCATGAGATTGATTATTTGAGGACAGTTCTTCATTCTTCTCCTGTGGCATTGCCAAGGTCAGCAAGACCTACACGGTGTACTGAACAAATGGCAGTTAAGTGCAAGTTAAGTATCAGATAAGACAAGGTTTGCAGTTCACAGGCTTCTCCAGATGCCCCAGACTCTTATGTTGCCGACTATAGCAAACACATTGGTATACTATTCTTTTACCTTCTTTCCGCAGTGAAAGAGAATATGATCAAATAACAGAAACATAGGATTGCCTAAAAATGTAGTAATGTTTTGTACATCCATCATTGTTGTGTGCACAACATCTCCTTCTCCAGTCTCTAACTGGCCACCAAAAATGCACCTACAAGATAGCCAACCAACCTCCTTCATAACTGCAAACACACAGTACAGCTAACATGCAGTTAGTGCTGCTCACTTACAAATGAAGCAGGATGCTCATTTTGAAGGTTCACTTGTACCAGCTAGATGAAAGCTTGGAGACTACCACTTAGTTGCAGCGATTTGCACAACAGGCCTTCAAACCCATGACTAGAACTGCTATACCCTGCTTCAACCCAGAAATTCAACAAGGCCACTGATGAAGTGTCACAGTCTCTCATTTTTGCCTGGCAATGGATGCCAATTGCCAGCACTGGTATTGCACTGTTTGGGCCATGCAGCAGTTTTTCTGTCTCCCTCTCCAGGACTTCTGCTTTCCAGTGTGCTCAGCAGGATCTCCCACCTCAGTCTCAATTTCAGTTAAAAGGTTCTGCAGGTGGTCTTTTCTGATAGCAGCAATAAATGCACTCTTTGTATTGTGCACTTTGAATCAACTGCTGGGTACTGCAAACTTCAGAGACCTTCTCCAACCTCAACTGTCAAGGCAACACCCTCTGCTCAGGCAAGAGCTCTGACAACACACTTCAAACACCAACAAGAAACACATTAAGGTTGTTCAGTTTGTTCTGTCTTCTTTACGGCTTTAAGAAAACAAGTCTGTGCATATTTAAACGAGAACCCACTGCAAATACGGACATCCCATCTCAATCTTCCTTTTTCTCCTCACACCAAGAATACAGGTGGCCTTTGCTGAGCCATATCAGATGAGCTCAGTTTCAATACAAGACCTCGCCCCCCCCCAATTGTTCCTAACAGCTACCTCCAAGCTGCTCTCAACCTGGGAGTCTCACACACCTACTGGAACGTTCCTTAAAAAACTCTTCCTTTGCTAGGGGTACAAGAACATAGGTGGAATTTAACACACTTCAAAAGCTACAAAACAATAAGCAGTAAAAAAAGAAAAACACCTCAGTTTCTATGCAAGTCTATGCGGACTTTTCCTACAACTTCCGACCCAGGATAACAACATTGAGCCTTGCCTCTTCTAAAGCTACTGAAGACAAATGAGCATAGGACTTGTCACTCAGAGGTCCACCAGAATCTCAGTTTTCACCTTCATAAAGCTCAGTTTATTTGCTGTGGCTTCAGAAAATTTCCAAGTATAAACAGAAGCAAGCAATGCCTAGGCTTCTATACATAAACTGAAACAGTTGTTTTAATTTCTGAAACGTCCACTCATCCACTTTATCCCAATGACGTTAGCTATAGACAGCACGGGTGGTGGTTTCGCATATCACTCCGGTGTGCAAGCAAATAAGTAAAGCAATAAAGCACAGAAGTCTGGGGTTTGGCCCTGTCACGTAGAAGCAGGCTTGAAAAGCAGCCTGCAAGGCACTAGAAAAAATGTGCAGTAAGATAGGAAGGTCTTTCATATTAAAGGAGCTGGTCAGCTTGCTAAAGTCTGAGGAAAAGCATTCCAAATAAATCATCAGCTGTTTTCACACCAACATGAGGGACACTGGGGTCTTCAGGAATTCCCAATACAAACCAGCAGCTTTCTGTGACTCTGAAATCTGTTTCAGAGTTAACAGCCAGCTGCTACTGAAAATGTTGCTTTATTCCACCTGACAGAGGAAAGCAAAACAAAAATCTAGCTCAGCAGCTACGTGCTAAAATTATGAACACTCTCCAAATGTTACAACATGTGTCACTGGCTCCCTGGTTGAGAGGATGAATCTAATGCCAGACAAAAAAACATCTTGTAAAGTAAAAGAACTTTGGGAGGAAGGTTTGTCTTAAACACGATATCCAAGACATTGTCAAATTCCCAATGCTATGCTCAAAATTGTCCAGTCTTCACAATCCGAGAACGTTGTTTGATATTTTCAAAATCACGTGGAAGATTGCTTTAGACACCCAAACACTTCTTAAACTCCGAGGACTAAGTAAAAATTTAAATTCTTGAAATCATTAGTAATGACAAAAAAATATTACAGAACCAGTTACAGACGCTTTAACTGCAGTCAAAATATACATGAATGAAAACTCCTTTTCTGTAGTTCGGCTTTGGTCAGGGTTTTTTTTCCTCCCCCTTCCCCCCCCCCAGTACCTCGTGAGGGAAAAATATTTCAGAAGGAGAGAGATCAGAGTCTGATAAAGAAGATTAGTCATCCAGCCTTCAAAAACTGTTTTGCTTTCTAAGCACTACATATAAAGAGTTATTTTGACAATATGTTTTGACTAAATATATTCTCAGTGTTAGTCACCAGCCTTATGTGAGTTCAGTATTATGCCATGGCTGGCATACAAACATGAATACCCAAGACAGGTTTCTAACTACAGCCTCACCTTTCACATGCAGCGTACTTCAACACTTACAGAGAAAAGGATATTAGATACAGCCTAACATTAGGAACACCTTCTGTTTGAAAGTCTCATCAGTAGCAATTTTTGACAAGTAGGTAACTAGAAAATAAATAGAAACTCAGGCTTACCTATAAACCACATTATGAAACACACTATTAAAAAAGTTCTCAAGGAAAACTGGATGAAATTGCCTACATAACACACTCTCATGCTTGGTATTGACATTTCTCAAGATGAGGAAAAAAACAACCTATCATGCTTCAATCTACTCAAAGTACAGGATTTGTGTCTAGATTTGGCATCTGAAAAGACATCACCAGCCGCTTCAATAGTTCTTCACCCAATCCACCCGAGGTGCAGATGCACTAAAAATCTGTAACTGCTTGATCTCAAGAACACTGTTACCTGCTTACTGAATTCATCAAAATTCAAAAGCGGTCCATTGTGGAACGTGGGATAATAAAACACGTATGCCAGCATCCACAGGAACGAGTGGGATGACTTCTGGGCAGGTCCATGCCAGCAGTACTCCAAGCTGAAGCTAGTGCAGAAGAGACAGCGGACAGACACTGTGAAGAGCAGCAGATAATACTCGTTTTCTGTGTCGTACCACTTTCTCTGTAAGACAAAACAAAGCCGGATCACAATGGTGCAAAGCAGTATATTTTCAATATGGCAGGAGAGCGATGTCCACCCAGACCCTAACTTTCAGGGTCACCAGCAGCAGGAAGCATCCTCCGTCAGTTGGAACGAGCATCTGAAGTGAACAGCACCACTTAATGCATGAACAACAAACACTGGCTGTTGATGGAGAAAGAGCTACTGCAACCAGTACAAAGAGATAATAGCTTGATTTCAGAAATATATTAGGTTGTGAAGAACTATGACAGCAGAGAGCTGTTCTTACAGGATGCCATTATCTCCCTCAGGTTTGGTCCAGTAATACAATATCCAAACTAGCTGGCAACCCTACAGACAGCCAAGGGACTGCTAGGGCTGAAGCCAAGGCAGCTGTCCAGATCTGAAGAGAATCAAGTCACTCCTAAGGAAGCCCAAGACTGGAAAGATGCTAGTGAGCCTTTATCTAGTTTTTGACACCATCACACCTATTTCCCACAGCAAGAACACATCATCACAAGAAAACTTGGAAACACCAGCAGACAGTCTGGCTGATTACATTTATATTGCAGTGGGCTTTTTCCCCCCTCAGTGAGACACAAATCTGTCTACACCATGTGAGGAGACCCTACCCACTCATCTCCCCTCTGCCACCCCACTGAACATCAGAACAACAAGCCTTTAAACACATGTCCAAGTTCTTCCCCTTAGTCCAAGTAAATGCAATAAGGACATTTCCTCACAACTGACCAGCAGTTTGTCTAAAATCTGTACTGCCCAGCAAAAGTCCTTAGAGAAAAACTGAGCTTGCACCAACCAGTCATAAGCAAGCAATTCATCTGGTACAAACCACAGTGCTGGCGAAACAGTCTCCTTTCCCATACAGAAGCCTGCAGTCACCAATAAAGCATGGACAGGCTTGACTAAGCAGCTCCTGGATATGAACCCAAAATCCAGCATCTTGTTATGATTATAGCTCCAACGAATAAGAAATGTGTTTACTAGAGCACTAGTGAAGTATCACTGTGCTCCAGCTCTCCTGACTACCACTTACACATTAAGGCACATACTTTCATCACAATGCACCAGCCAACATGATTGAGAAACACAACTTTTCTAACTGGAGCAGCTCCAGCATAAGTCACTGCAGCTCTACCACCTAAGGTTTTTCCAGCCAACCTCTGCTTACATCAACTGAAGGGATAGCACTCTGTCATAAAGATAACTGCCATAATGGACAAACACCACCATAATTAATTTGATGCTTAATTAGTCTTTCTCACATTACCTTAGCTTCTTCCACAGCTGGTATGCGTAAAGTGGATAGCAGGATAAGGGAGCACAACCATGTCAGGAGTGACAGCTGAAACTGAGCCACAGCAAATGAAATAGTTGCATGTAACAAAATGACAGCAAAGCCCTTGATTCCCAGTAACAACCAGCAGGCAGCCATTCCATAAACCATTAAGCACCATGGTTTATACTGTTAGAAAAATAAAAAAGAACAATTTTTAGTTTTATTATTTCTAAAGGAAATCAAGCACTCACTATTTGTGCTGTCCTGTGCAGGGTCTACAGTAGAAACAAATGCAGTCAACAAGGTTAAGAACACATAAAACAACTCGGGGAAACAACTCGGGGAAACCCAACTGTATCCATAAAAATGGAAGATAAGGGGGTTCTGTAGCAGCACATGCGAAACTAAGAGCCTTCCTGATCTGAGGGACCACACAACTTCTTTCTTTGCTTCCGCAAACTAGCAGGTGTGACACCACATGCCAGTCATTTCCCAGAACCATGCAATCATGCCAAAACCCAAGCAGTCATCACTTTATAGTCTTGGAAGGGAATAACTACACCCTCCTTTTGTGTAACAGGTCAATTGACACTGGTTAATGGTTCACAACAAGTAACATGCTTTCAAGGGTTAGAAGCTGAAGTCTCCAAACACAGACCTCAGGCAACCTACCTACTCATGCTCACCTGTGCATCGTTACAGACCCACTCACACAATTCACCCCACAGAATGGGATTTCCCACACTCTGTAGCCCCAAAGCCAAGGTTCCCATGCCCACACTTAACTGAATCCCACAGAAACTCCCCGCTGTGAAGAAATTCCATACATACCTTCTCCGCCAAGAGCCTGGACACTTGCGATACCAGCAGGTGACCAGCCAGAAGCCACAGTATACGTTCCCTTCCCCATTCAATCCAGTAGCTCCACTCAAAGTCCATGGGGTCCTGGGGCATCAAGGGAACTGGTCAGTATGTGCATCTGGCCATAAAAGCATGCTCTTACAGGACAAGGAAAATTTCCGTAACACATCAGGTCTGTTACCCAACACCACAGAACTCAACACCTGGGGAAAGTCTTGTTTCAGCAATGCAGTCTGATCGCTTACAGCTGTGACTTCCAAGAGTTCCATTTGACTTCAAGTGGTGTGAAATTCAGAAAAAGAGCTTCAGATGGTGTCGTAACTCCTAAACCCCATGCTAGCATTGAACCGGACTGAGCAGCAATCACTGCCATTCCCCATGAACACCGTGGGAGTCTTCTAACCACAAAGCAGGCAGGGAGGCACTCATATGCACACACGTCTCCTCAGGACATGTGGAACAGGCTGGTGATTACACAGAGATGCAGCCCGGAACAAGGGTCCCACTTCTCAGAGCTTCCTACCCCAACATGTCCTTGCTTTGGTTCCCCATCAGGAAGCTTCTTGGAAAACAAATTAGTCTGCTACTACTCTTCCTGGCCATCTCTTCAAATCCAAATTCACACCTCTGCTTGCCCTGATCCTTTTAATTTTAGGATTTCTTCCTTTAGAAGGGAAAAAAAACCCCCAGTTTTGCACTATCCTTAACTCGTGCAAAGTTTATCCAGGAATTTTTCTTTTTTCAACTTCTGTCAGCCTTTTTAAGAAAGGCAACACAGAAGCAGAGCACTGCCCTTCCTGTGCGTGCCCCTCACCTCTCCTGTGGGGTTCAGAGAGCAACTCTGCTCTGCCTTACAAAACCAAGAGCTTGGGTAAAAATGGACCTTGCTGGAAGAGTGTTAAGAGATTGATTATAAAGATTGATTATAGAATAGAATAAAATCATAGAGCTAGAAGGTAGATTCAGTTGTGTAAACACAGCTGTGTTAAGACACCATACAATCGGTATGTTGCAATTGGGATAGAAACCAATTGTATGGATTGTATCAAACAGAATTCACAAAAGAAGATGAAGGACAGACGACGACTCCGAGACGACCCTGAAACCAACCAAGGCCTGAAACCAGCGAGGGAGAATTCTACGAAGACAGAAGAATAGAAAGAATTTAATAAATTATGTACTTAAAGGAACGGAACGGTTGCTTAGAAACTTGTGAAGATTCTAGACTTGATGTAATCGGTTTAATAGATGTATATAAACTGGTCTAGCGAGTTAAGCTTTGCCACTCACTGAGGTGATGGCCCAACTCCGAGTTGTGAATAAAGCAATACCTAGTGTAACCCACTCGTGTGAGGACAAAATCTTTAACAAAGAGAATTTTCACTCCCTGTTTCAGCAAAGCCTAGGTGGGATCAGATGAACCAGTTCAGCTAGAGATTCCTGTGACACAGCGTTTTTACCTAAATTAGGTAAGAGGGATCTGTTGGTAGCCTTGTGTCCCCTACAGAGCCCCACTAAAAGTTCATCTCCACAATTGCTTTATAGTTTTCTGGAAAGGACATGTCAAGGGTCCTTGTCAGCAGTGACAGTGGGCCAAAACACCAGAATACTTCCATTAGACATATATTCCTGGTCTTGTGTAAGTCATCCTCAAAGTTAGTTGCATTATTGCATATGTTAGTTGCACTTCTTCAAAATGAAGTGAGGTTAAAAGCAAGCAACGGCAGGGGAGGTTTGGTGGTTTTTTTTGTTCAAGGTAGAGGTGTGCTAGTTTTCTTACTCATTTTTTGAGACCAAGCTTGTTTCTTTAGGCCCTTATGCCTCAAAAAAATCTGTTCTCCTTTATGCTGGACTACAGGCCAACTAAGAGGAAAATGTGTGCTCACTGCTGTTAAGCATTATCCAAGCCATCAGTGACAGGAAAAAGGGGGAAAAAGGCTGCAGGAAATGTCAAGGGTGATCACAGCTTTTAAGGCCAAACAGAAGGCTATTATGTGATGTAACAAAGGAGAAACACTTAAGGCCAGGGATCAAGAAAAGAAACAAAACTCTGGTTATGATTCTTAGATCACCACACCTGTCAAGGCCGCCTTCCTCATTAGAAACAAAAAGACTAAAATGAACTATCAACATCCAAATCTGCAAAGCTACTACAAACCTCTGAAGCTAAATCAGAAGCTCGGTGAGCAAAGGGCATAGAGACATGATGTTAGCATTATTGCCACAAAATATAAGATGCTGGTACCAGTCATCCATCCTACCTTTTTGAGTCCCCGAAAGACAGTCCCTGGTTCCAGCCCAAACCTTCTGTCCATTGCAGCTTCATACTCTGCAGAGAGGAACAAACTTTTGCTAAGGACACAGCAGTCAGAGTATGGAGAGTCAAAGACATAACCTCTGCTGCTCAAGAGTAACACATTCCTACATTGCCTCTGCCAACGGGGACATTCAGAGCCAGGGAAGGGCAGGTCACCACGTCACTGCTCAGCAACCAAGCTGCCCAACCAGGCCACGGCTCTGCCCTGCAGCAAAGGCAAAGCCACCAAATTGCCCAAAACCTATGCTTTGATTCCCCCTTGCAACAGGGGCAGTAGCAGGTGGCAACCACCCTTTCACGGCACAAAACCTGCACTAATCCTTGTTTCCCCTCTTTCAGGGTTGCCCGGTCTCTCCCACCAGAGCAGAAGGGACACACAGACCTGACAGTGACCAGTACAAAGCTGCTCAGAGAAGTGACCTCCAGAGCCTGCTCCCATACAGCCTTCTGCCATCTCATCAGAAGACGCGCTGCACATGTGGGTGCACAGCCCTGTACTCATTTACCCAGCACTTCCCTCACTGCCCTGCAACTGCCTTTCTGGCACTCCTGTCTGTCCCTTAAGCACTTCTGTGAGCCAGCTAGGGTCATTAATGTAGAACACCTTGTGATTAAAGCCTAACAAGTTGCAATACACATTTCCCTAATGAGCCCATCTAACTAGCTAGACTTCTGTTAGACAATACTTTCACTTCCCTTAAAATACCGATGTGCCAGAACACAGCCTCTTTTCACCTACAAATTGTATTTAAATTGTTTAAAAACCTACTCCTACGCTGTGCTACACAGCCCCACTGATACAAAACCAAGCCACTGTAGCAGCTACCAAGAGGTTACACAAGCCACAGGTGGGTGTTTGGAAACAAACTGACCCCAACCCCGATCCAGCCATTGCTCTGAGCCCACAGCCCAGCACAAGAGCCCCAGATCTCCAGTCAGGGCAGCACCCACCTGCCCTGCGGCTTCCCCAGGTTCAGTCCCCAGCAAGCACCTTCAGGAGGCACAGCTGCTTCTCAACCATCCACCTCCAAGGGGCTGCAGGCGAGAGTGTTCAAGACTAGAAAAACCCCAGTTCAGACTCAACTTTCCTGAACTTCCTCCGTCTGAGTAGCCAAACCTCAGAGGTCTCCCTCCTTAGCTCCCTGACAGTCAAGTGCCAGGACGCCACTGGCCATGGACTTCCCAGCACCCGAGGCAGAAAAGCCTTGAGACAAAGCTCTTTGCCCAGCTGGCCCACGGCTGCTGCTTCCTCACACAGGGCTGGTTTGCAGGCGCTCCCTGCAGCGGAGCAAAGCAGAAACCAAGGCAGAGAGGACACCTCCAGCTCAGCACCCTCACCAGCCACGGGTGGGAAGCGCTGCAAGAGCGAGCACACCCGCACCGCGGACTTACTTTGGGACACTCGGTGCGCTTCGTGGAAAGCGTAGAGGTGAGAGCCCACGGTGAGGAGCCCGTAGAAACACATTTCCCAGGCCGGCAGCAGCATCGGCCCGGGAGCCGCTGCCCCGCAGACCCCGCCGGCCACCTCCCTGCGGGGAAAGAGAGGGCGGGAGACGCTTTCCCGCGGAGGGCGGACGGGCACCGAGCAGCGGGACACCCCGCGCCGGGCACCGCAGCCGCCGCACGCCGGGCTCCG
>Ga0065711_1006813_pt1 | contig 20064 bp, 17 predicted proteins | sample Hoacrofraction12_FD_59098 | JGI IMG/M metagenome (GOLD analysis project Ga0065711, IMG submission 59098) | Hoatzin crop microbial communities from Cojedes, Venezuela - Epithelial fraction 12 v2 (version 2) | ecosystem: Host-associated > Birds > Digestive system > Esophagus > Crop | place... | reverse complement strand
TGGGATTCCTGAGGGCCTGCCTTGGCACTGAAGACTGAAGCAAAGAAGGCATTCAGTAGCTCTGCCTTCTCTGCATCCTCCGTCACCAGGACACCCGCCTCATTCAGCAGCGGCCCCACATGTCCCTAGCCTTCCTTTTGCTGCTGATGTAGTTGAAGAAGCCCTTCTTGTTGTCTTTGACATCCCTTGCCAGCTTCAATTCCATGTGGGCTTTGGCCTTCCTCGTTGCATCCCTGCACGCTCTGACCACATTCCTGTACTCTTCCCAAGTGGTCTGTCCCTCCTTCCACATTCCATGGACCGTTCTCTTCCACTTGAGCTCCACTAAAAGCTCCTTGCTCATCCATGCAGGTCTTTTGCCTCCTTTTCTAGATTTCATTCTGGGGGGGATGCACCGCTCCTGAGCATGCAGCAAGTGATGTTTAAAGTCTGTCAAATAAGTTCGCTTGCCTAATACCTCAATAAGAATTGAACAGCACCTATGTCCTCCCTGTACATAACATATGTATATACACTATGTTCTTATGCCTACTATATGGATGACTTCAGGTAAGCAGAACCACTGTGTTACAGTTTGCTCTTTCTGATGTGAACTATTGGAGTTAACACAAATAATGGGCTGGCAGTGAGCTGCTCCTGAGATGTGTTCCACTCCCAGGACAGCTAACAGCTGTAGCCCTATGGACGCTGCCGCTGCCATTGCCATTTCATCATTGTTTGACTACAGATCAGGGGAAGGATTTAGTATTGCTGACGTCTGCCTTAAATCTGACAAGGCTGAACAGGAGGAACAGTACACAGGAAGCGATATTGCTGTGGGGTTTACTCAGCCCTCAAGCAGTTACCAAAACTGTGGCCACTGAGTGGCTGTTGGATGATCTGCGCAAGACGAGTTTGGTGTTTGAATGCAGTTTCCAGTGGGAAGTTTGTATTTCACAAAACATGCAGCTAATTAGCACCTGCTGGGCTGCCTGTTGGCAGCTGGGAAGGAGCCAAAAATTAAATGCTTGTCAAAGATGAATTCACCTTTTATCCTCACTGGTTAGGGGAAGAGAGTGACAGGGAAGAAGTGCGTGGTTTTGCCCAAGCTCTTCTGTTCCTGCCTGCTCAGTGTGTCTGAAGGATTCCAAGGAGAGTGCGAGGTAGCCGTGGTACAGTGCCACCAGCTATCCTTGTCCAGGGTAAACGTGACGCAGAGCTGCTGGGTCTGTGGGAGCTGCCTTTGTGCCAGCAGTGAGTGGCATGTAAGAAGTTCTGCTTGGTCTGAGCTGACCTTCCATGGAGCCCTGCAGGTCTCTGCACTGTGCTCTCCACGGCTCGTATTCCTGGGCATATGATGCTGAGACATGCCTGCTGGGCTGATTTGCCAGGGTTCTGTGGTGAACAGAAGTAGCTGAAACTCCCAGACTGGAAATGACCCTCAAAGAATTAGAGAACTGTTTGAGTGGGGATGTGTCTGAGCTAATGAGTTCTGTTACACCTGAGCTGTCTGTGTGCCTTGGCCCTGGCAGCAAGAGGTGAGTGCGCACATACCTGTTGCTTGTAACAGGAAGGAGTTTGTCCTTGTAGTACTCAGAACATGTATACTCAAGCCCCTCCTGGCCCCTCCTTGATGCGCTGGTGTACGAGGCAGAGCACACCCACCACTATGTCCCTTCTTCTCACTTGCCAAGCAAGAGAGAAGTTGTGCCTGGGCTAGCATTGTGTCTATGTCCACGCCATGATTTCTTCACAACTTGGGAAACCATCTGAAAAAAAAAAAATCAAAACAAGCTGTTTGCATAGCTGTTGCCCTAATAAAACAATCTTTCTTTTAAGCATGGGTTCATGTTAAAGCAAGGGCCACATGCAGCTGATGCCTTTAAAAAAAAAAATAAATATATAAAATGGGTGGATGGATGAATGGAGAGAAGCTGACAGTTATCACAAACAAGATGTGCTCCCGTGAAACACTAGTCTTGGGTTGCTCTGTTCTTTGTTCTTTGCTGTGTTCAATCCAAGTAGGTCCCAATCAAGAGCTCTGTCCTTCTCCGTTAAGAATATGTCTACCCCAAAGAAACTCTGCGCTGGGTGCTGGCTGTTCCCACTGCTGTCCCGCCCCAGTGGAGATGTTTGGTGGCTGAGGTGCAGCAGACCAGGTCTGCTGCTGATCAGATTTGCTACTGTCAGGTGATGACTTAGTATATGTTGCTTAGAAGTTTAGCATCAATGCATACAACATCAAAACTGGTTTGGTAGCCTTTCTGCCACTGTTCTGTAGAGCAGGTTTTTTAATCTGCCCAGAAGCTCCTGCATGAAGGTAGAACGTGTCAGTTATTGCCTAGATCATGGGGATACCAATCATGTTGTTTATACACTGGAGCAGTCTCAGTGGCTTGGGTCTTGAAAACTTGGCCTTTCTTTTACCCTTGCAAAACTTGCTTTCAGTCCTTGACAGATCAGTATTCAGCCAGTGGATGTGCACAAACCCTGTTAGTTGAAACAGGGAGGAATTTTTCTTTGTAGCATGTCACATGTACTTGCACCCGTTATTATCACTCAGTACAGATATATGTAAGGCAGAGTATACTCATCACCTTTTCAATTTCTTACTTACCCTGGAGAAAGCATGCTCCATCAATTAACTTTACATAATGCATCTGCTTTCCTGGTCCCTGATTTTCAGTCATAGTCTGGAGATGAACACTGCTTTGTGTCCTGCAGGTAGCTATCTGTGACAGTAGTCTTTGTAGTGGTGATCTCAAGTGACTCTTCACCTTGACCCAGCTGTGGTTAAAGATCTTGCCAGTGGTTCTCTATTGTAGGTGTCTTCATTGTCTTGTGCAAGGCTGGAGATCAGCCACAGCAGCATCTGCTGATCCTTCAAACCTTGCCCCAAGAAGATACAGAAGCTCCTTCTGAAGGAGGTCTTGTCCTTCCGTCCTGGTGCCAAATGCAAGTGCCCACCTCAGCAGCAGCATAGTGTCCATCTTCTAGTGGAGTTCCAGTTCAGTCAAAAAGATGTAGTGCCTCTCCCCTGCACAGGCCATTAGCTTTTCCTGCTGGTGCTCGTGGCTCCTGCTCCTGGCTTCCCATGCAGGTGCTAGACTAGAATAACAGGCTCTGAGGGCATCGGTGTCACCTTCATTCTTGCTGCACGTCAACACTTGGGAGTGAAGTACTTTGGTTTTTATTGAGCTTTATTCAGCAGTTTTGAATTATAGCACTGTGATTTGTGCAACTTCCAAACCTCTTGGATGCCAGGAGTTGCTGGACTGTGGGGGCTGCTGAGGAGATATGTCCCATTTGGCCGTTCATAATCTGGACTGAAAGTCCTATACTGTTGTTTGTTTTGTTTGTGTTTTCCCTCTGGATGATGGGAATGGGGAGCATCGCCATCCCAAATGCTGCCATTTCGAGTCCTGAAGCAGTCGTATTTCATTCCTGAGCATTCACTATGAAGGCATTACTACTTAGCTGGCAAGATGAGAAAACCAGCATTATTTGACTGCATTAGTCAACTGTATTCCTTTAATGTGCTTTTTAATATAGTATAACGGATGGTCTCCAAATAGTGCGGGTGTTAACTTGTGGGTGGTTAGGCAAACCTGGTGTAAGAAAAGCTTGGTAGATGGAAGGCTGCAGCCCTTGACATGCAATCCTTTCATGTCTTTTTCTGAGAGCGTGGGAAAACAGGCGCAGTAACATATACTGTCCAGTAAAAGTCAACGTACGAGACAGGCCAAGGAGAGGACTGTGGCGTGGTGCCATTCGAGGTCACAACAACCTACTGCTGTTGCAGCAGACTTGGGGAAATAGCGTTCCTGTTGGAGAGGGAGCCTGCTGCCAATGTGTCAAAAGAAATTCTTCCAATGAAGGAAAACTAAACAAAACCACTGTTTTGTTAGCAAAGTGAGTTGTTTTTACCCTACAGATTGCCACTTTCCTTACTCCACTGCAAAATACGATCTTCTGAAAGAAATCACAGTTCGCAGCTTGTAATGGTTGGCAGGGGCTGTCACTAATGCCATGTCAAAAACTTCCCCAAATCTGGAAGTAACCGTCAGAGTTTTCTGTTTATCACCTTTGTTTGTCTGCCTTGTGTCTCACCAGTTTGTTGTCAGGTTCAAAGCTGTTTGGCACTTGGGCTGCCTCCAGCTTGCATGTTCGTCCCACACCCTCGTCCTGTAGTTTCTGCAGAAGGGTGTAGTAAATGAGAACAGGACTCCTTATTTGAAAGGGACTCCCCTAACTGCTGATTGCAGTTAAGTAGTTTCTATCAGGAAAACTATTTAAGCTCACTGTAAACAATCACTTTATGTCAGTTGTCTTAATGTTCCCGTGTCATTTTTAATCTTTCATAAATAAAGATTATTTATTCCTTTTGACTGGTTGTTTCCTAAGAACTTTTGAACAAGTTGACTGATATATTTAAGGGAAGGGTATGATAGATATTTACAATCACCCGAGGAAAGTGGAAGGTGACTAATTGTTTGCAGTCTTTTCCAGTATAGGTGAAGCTCAGAGAAGCCATATTCAAAATCATGAAAGGGAAGCGACTGAAAGTCCATATGGATCCAGGAGGATCCTTGTGGAAGAGAAATCACCCAGGGTTGCCAGAGACATAGAAGCTATACCTGACTCATGAAATCCCTGATTTGAAAATAATTAAATGATGGAAGAGAATTTCAGGGAAATATTATGTCTGTTTGGTTTCTTCTTACGTTCCTCTTGGGCATCTGCTTAAGGCCACAGTTAAAGTCAGAATTTGGAGACAGATGGACCTTTTGTCAGACCCAGTACAGCCATTCTGAAGTTACTGGTGCGTTTGTAAATCCAGGCTAGCCAAAGCATTGCTGCTTCTTGGCCCTGGATGGGTCATGGTAGAGGAGTTTGGACCTTTGTGGGGGTGAGAGGTAGAAAAACTGGGGACAAAGGACAAAATCTAGAAGGAAGCAGACTTGAAAATTTCTGTAGTCTATAGAATTATTTATGTGTAATCATTGTGCTTCTACAATTTAATACATTTAACTTGTGTGTGTGTCTATGCTTGCATAACTTATACCAGCTGGTTGCTGCAGCGTTGACTGGGTATCAGTGTAGGTTGTGGTTCCATGGGCATTTCTTTAAGCAGCTGTGATGGTTTAATTGGATTCTGCCATGAAGAAAGCCAGACTGAGGAACTGAACCTAAACTAAAAGTAACCCAGGAAAATAAAAAGCATCAGTTTTAATCTGGTTCTGTTCCTGCATCTAGTTAACCACTAAGCTGCATAAAAGCTTGTCTGAAAGCAAGCCTTGACAGTGATACTGGCTTTTTCATGTCTGAAGTGTTTGTGAAACCGCAGTCTCAGGGAAGTGGGTGTGAAACCGCTGTCTTAAACTGTATTGCATTTGTTCCCTGTCGCTCTCTCTGTGCAAGGCATTTGCACGCTGCATCAGAATTCAGCACATAACACGTCTTTGCAGCCAGTGTGTGAAGGTCATTGTCCAGAGAAAATAGGAATATGCGAGTTAAAGTGTTTACTCCTAATGTGAACCTTATTTCAGTTCCTCCAAGTGATGGTTTCAGATGCTTTGCGTTGCTTTTTTTTGCATTTCCATTAGAAGTGAGAACTTGTTCCTAATGCTTTCTTCCTTTCTCCCTAGATAATCTGATCAAAGCCATCCTGTCAGCAACCAAAGATTACCGTCTAACTCCAGCTCTTGACAGGTAAGATGAGACCTCTTAGAATAGAAGGAGTATAAGTAATTATTTTCCACATAATAAATAAATAAATACATTTTGCTAGATATTTTTGCCAGAAATTATTGCCAGTAAATTTGGCTGTGCTTTGGAGGTAGATCAGGAGCTGAGAACAGTCATCTTTCCAGTAAATCTGTAAACTCTGGAGACCTCTGTTAAATCAAACACGAGTAGAAAAAAGCATTTACCTTTTGAGTATTTCCTAATCTTTTGTTTCATATGGTGTCACAATACACTCTCTTGCCCCTTTTTCAGATTAGTAAATAGCAGGTTTTCAGTAAATGCATTATTCTTTTTCAGCCTTTCTGACAAAACAACAGGATCACAAGAAACTCTTAGAGGGAGAGAAGGGACCGGCTTGTTTTAACAATGTTTCGCTAATACCTCACTCTTAAAGCAGGAATGTGTGGTTGTGTTGGCCAAGCTTGTGCCAGGAGGCGATAGCAGTTCTCCTGGGTCCTATGGTATTTGAATTGATGCCTTTAGGAGCAGCTCCTTTGATTCTTCAGTCCTGTTGTAGAGGTTGCTTCTGAAACTCGCTGGCTTGTTTACGATCAGCTTCCCAATGATAGTCCTTTAGTCTTCCCTGTCCTTGCTTTTGTGTCCTTCCTTCCCTTTGCCCTGCAGTTTTGGTTTAGTGCCAGGGTTAGTTTAGAGGTAGTTTCTTTCAGAAGCTGTCAGAGGGTTTTATTGGAACATGATCTCTTTTCAAAGTCCTGGTTACTATTCCTTTCCAAACAGTGGTGCTTCCTTGAACCCAGGCTAATCACATTAGTTTTATTTCCTGGCCAAGCTCCTCTTCTGTCCACTTTTCCATGACGAAGTTTGTAAGCTTTTACAGCCCTTCCTCCACATCTGCCACACTGATTGTGGATCTTGCCTGCTGTGGAGTTGGGAGTTGCTTTCTGTGTGAAAGTTTATTCTTGTTTTTTTTGCAATCCATGTGCAAATTTAAGTTGCTTTGAAGTTTGCTTTGCCTCACCGCAGTGCTGGATAGGGTTAGCCTTCAGAGTTTGGATTAATTTGAGAACTGATGTCCAGAAGACAAAATCATTTTACAAATGACCTTCTTAGAGATTTTGCACACAGCTGAGTCTCACCCATCTGGGGTTTATCTCAGTGCTGGTTGAAGAGTTAAGATTTTAATCTGTTGAAAAACTCACATATAGACTATTTCAGAAGGCATAGAGGGCAGGCAGAAGATTCTTGTAGGGAAGGTTAATGTAACTGTGACTCTTCCTGCTCACCTTTTTTTTGAGAAGTGGAATATGGTTTGGTTTTTTTAAAAGTAGTTTCTTAGAAGGTTGTGAAACATAACTGCTCTAGCATGAGCTGCTCACTTTGGTTTTGCGTTCTTCCTTATGGGTTTGGTGTAGAGATAGGAGAGACCTAACACTTAAGCCTTCATTAAATTTGTATAAAGTCCCTGCAATATTAAGTATGAACAAGCTAGAAATTTATTTCTGTAGTATTGCAATAACAAAGTTTGGTGGTAGGTATGCTTGTAAACACATGGATATCTTGGGGAAATACTGTTTTCCTGAGAACTTTTGTGATAAATGCAAAGCGGTGGATGTTGTTTCTGCAGTACGTACGCCTTACAGTCAAATACGTCCCATAGCCCTTCCAAGTGAGCAGATCTTAGAGAGGAAAGATAAAAATTGAAGCTGGTGTGGGAGAAAGGGAGAAGAAAGGCTTGGGATAGCAAGTTGCAAAGTGACAGCCTAAAGCAGCAGATGGATGGAGTTGGAACAGGAGGGTTGTAACAAGAGAGAGCTTGGGTTCTGTAGGAGGTGCTAAGGCTACCTCAGTGCTGCTCTTGGAAACCTGCTTGGTGAGGAGGGCATAGATGAAGACGTGGGTATGCTTCCCAAAATGTTCTTCAGCTGTGATCATCAATGAATTACAGTGCTGGCAGCAATGGGTATTTGCTATTTTGAATTCCAGAAGAGCTGATGGAGCAGACTGATGAGAGAGGGTTAGCTACTTTCTCATTTTGTCTCAGGCTGAAAGCAGAGCCCAACAGTTCCTCTCTGTGGCACCTCCAGTGTGCTGGGAGCAGGGCCTTGAGGTTCAGCTCACTCCCTTGCTGCTTACTGGTCAAGGAGAAAGTCTAGACCTCCCTGCTTTGCTCACCTCCTTGTAGCAACTGGAGAAGGCCAGACCTGAGGGCTGGAAAAATGCCTTATTGTGAAAGAGTTAGGTAAGAGATGCAGCTAGAGTCTGTGAGGTACAAGGGATCAGACTAGGAGATCTTATGAACCCTTCCACTTGTATCCTCTCTGAAGTCCAGTAGGCTGATTCTAGCAGTAGGGAAAAAGCTCCAAGTTCACCTGCTCTTTAGGATGGAATTACACTAATGTTGAAGTTTAAGAAGCTATCTTTGCTGCTGCTGCCTGCTCTTAGACCATAGCTCCCTATCTTCTCCTTGTGCTGCTGCTATTTGAAGAGGGGCTTTAAAGTGGGTCGCTGAAACACTTCCAGTTTAAAAGTTTTTCTCTTAACCTGAGTCGTTGCAGTGATCTCATTTACAGAGCTCCCCTCCCAGCGAAGAGTTGCAGTGCCAAGGGCCGGATGAGAGGCAGAGGGCTGGGGATGGGTGGGGAGGGTGAGCGCTGCTGAGCCTATTGAAGCACGCGCTCATGTAACCACACGCTAAGTGCGGCTTTCCCATGGGAAGGGTGGGAGAGGCGGAGAGGTGAGGTCAGAGCAGTGCCCAAGAGCACAGGAAGGAAAGAGGGGATTAGGGTTGCGTGGTGGGAGATCTACACCGAGCCTTTGGTCTTGTCCCCACCCAAGCTTCTCCACTTCTCCTTCACAAAGCTGTCCCTTTGAGATGTTACCTTCACGTGCCTCCCATGAGCCCTGGAAATGAACTTGTTTGTTTGATTATCCCTGTGCCAAAAGGGCATCCTGATGCACCTTTCCTGACACAATGTACCGACATGGTGCTGAAATGAGGCAAACTTGATCCTTCCGGATATGCGTACACCTTTCATCATCCCATAGCAGCTTTGCCAGCTCACTCCAACTAATCCCTCCATTGTGACTAGGGTTGTGTTAATAACTAGCAGCAGCTGGAGGGCATGTGAACAAATGCTATAGTTGACGCCTTTATCATAGTGTAAGTGATGCCTTGCTTTCTTAGTTTTCTTCACGACTCCTTGTTATGGCACCTTTGTGTTGAACTGCTTATAGTAACCTGCTTCTGCTCCAGGGCAGGGGGTAGGTAATGCTGCCGTCATGTTTGTGAGGGTGGTTGCAACTTAGCTGTGAGCTTTTCTGGAAAAGATTGGAGATCCAGGGGACTTTCTCTAGAATGAGTGTCTTCTTCCTTCAGAGCTGGCATGTCTTTCTCTCTAATGCAGATGTGTCGGTGGGCCTCATCTATGACACTTCATAGCTCTTGTCATCTGGCTTTTCCAGGCCCATTTATGTCACTAACATTTTCACCGCTTCCTTTAGTGGTTCCTTCAGCGGCCTGCACCTCATTCTGCAAATCAGCCAGGGCTTGGTTTCTAGTTCCATGGCTCTTTTGCTGGCTGGACTCCAGTGGATTTTGGGGTGAAGTCTCTGCAGTGATGACCTATAAATTTCCTGTGAAGAGGCATAAATGTAAAAACCTGACTGACCCTTTTGTATTGCCTCCAGGTGCTAATAGAGGAAATCTGAGAGTTTGAGCTTATGACTAACACAGTCTTTACTAATGCAGTATATCAACTAACAAGTGAGGAAGGAATTTGATAGAGCAGGAGAGGAGATGTGTGTGTCCCTCTGGCTCAGGCTGATAGCACCAGTTTAAGTGGCAGCAGCCAGATCAAACCAGAATATGCTAAGCCTCCCTAAGCACCAGTTACCCTAAAGATGTATTTTTTAATTATTCTGTTATATCTTTCCTCAAAGCTTTTAGTTCCAAAGCTGCGTAAAGGAAGGCTTTGTGGCTTTTCTCCCCTGACAAATCCTTAAAGCGCTTTGGTGAGAGAGGAAGGGCAAGTAGCAATTGCTACAATGCATACATGTGTTTACAGTGCTATATTGTTCCAGAAGATCTGTGTGAATCCCGGTTTTGGTGTAGATGAACTCAACCTCTGAGCATCTGTGTCAAGAGGCTGTACATCTGGCTGCAGCTCCCAGCTTAGGGCTTTAGGGAAAGTCTTTCTGGTGTGGAAAGTCCGTGACCCTCCTTCATACCACCCTGGTAGAAAATTGGAACCCGGGCTGTGTCCATTGTGTTCAGTCCTTGAGCTCCTCTGGAAAAGAAATACAGCTTTGACAAACTATGTAAACAAACAAGAAGGTGTTTGCTCACATCTTTGTGGAGAAACAATTGAGCTGTAACTGATGCTGCTTGCAACGGTGTGTTTCTTCAGCCAGAAACTTGCCTGGAGCCAGCAGTGACTTTGCAGGTTTTCCATGCTTGGGCACTGTCAGTCAATGCTGGCTGTGAAGGAGTCCAGCTATGCTGGTGCTAAGTGTCCAGACTTCTGGTCGGGATGTGAGTTCGGGTGCCTGATGTCCCCTTCCCTTTCACAGTGCCATCAGGGTGGCCTTGCAATCTTCTCACTGTCCCACAGCTGGACTGCCAAAGCTTGTGAGACCAAGCTCGCTCACCTTTCTGCCTGTCTTGATCAAAACAGTCTGGTCTGCCCAGACTTGACATGCATGCCTGGTGTGCAGAACCCAGGCAAAGTCCAAGGCTCACCATCTCTTCATCCTGTGCACCTCAGGAAGGCAGTCTGCACCCAAGTACTGCCTTCTGAGTGTGCAACACAAACTTCCAGCTTTGCAATGAGAGTGGGCAGGGTGCTTTTGAAGGAAATCTAAGAAAAAGCTGCTAGAGATCAATGATTAGACCTTAGTGTCAGAAGATACTAATGAAAAAATCTTATCTGCAGACTTAAGGAGAAAGGAGGATGCGTTTAAATATGTCAGGACCACCAGGGTATGAGAGTGGTTCAGACATGAAGCTGGCCAAAGGTGATTAACCTATCAGTTAAAATGAGTAAAAGCAGAACCATTCAGTTAAGTATTTGTTTCAGTTGTTTGGGTAAAGATAGAATGGTGTTGCCCCATTTTACAGCAACAATGAAATACTTTCTGTGTTTTTATTAGTAACTGTAAGGATGTTAAATGACAATTTTATGTCTTTTTGAATCAGTTAGCACTGAAGAGTATTTAAAGAGTTAAATAAAGAATTCCTTTTGTTATTACTTTTGCTTTTTAACCCTTCTTGGCATGTTGGGTAGAACAGCAAATGTTGTGCCATTGCTGGAGAAGTATGCGAGATGACAAAGAGGTGGCTGTAAGCTGATTAGCTCAGTTTTGCAGGAAAAATTCTGTAAATTAGATCTGGAACAGAGCTAGGATGGCAGTGTAGTTTAGGTCAGTTATCTTGGATTTTGTGGAAATGAAATCTTGGCATGTAGATGAAGGTGGGATTTTTTTAGATTAACTAGAAGACTGATGAAAGTAACCTTTTTAAGACAGGCATTAGTTATTTGTCTCCGTCCCTTATATTCTGATTCTACACAACACCATTGTAGACATATCCTTTTTAGGAATGGGAAATGTCACACAGCCTTAAAAAGTTACTGTCAGGGTTGAGAATTAATCCTTTAGTGACACTTCTAGTGTAATCCTGCTGGCAGGTGTTCACAGCCGTTAACACCGATCTGTAGGAAATGTAAAATTACACTAGGAAAATTTGCTAGAGCTAAAGACTGGGGAAGTGTGGAGTAGGAGGACTGCGTCAGTCTAGACCTTTTCGTACGGCCCTTTTCTGAGCAGTCCTTTACTGGAGCCAAATCAAAAGTCAGGCATCACAGAGGTAACACTAGACCGTGCTTACAAGATTAGGATTATATTCTGCAAACCAACGACTATAAAAAGAGCATTGGAATGATGTGCATAAAATCTCTGTGTGAAAGGGACCCTGCACTGAGCAGCATTAGCTCCGCATGCTGGTGTTACAGAGTCAGTGCTTTGGAGATTTCGGGAAAAGTTGAAAACTGTTCAGAGAGTTACTGCAAATGTTCCTCAAGATACGGAGAGCTGCCATACCATAAGAGGTGTGATGAGCTCACTCCGGTTTGTATGGTCAAGAGAAAATTAAGAATGGGTTTTGATCAGTCTACAAGTACTGTGTGGGAACAGGGCGGTGAAGAGAGGCTGCTGGAGCAGCTTTGGCTGGTGGAACTGGTTCCTTTATCTCATGTGTAGCGGCTTATGCTCACCAGTCTGGCCCGTGACTGATTATCCACCTAAAGGCAGATGTTTACACACAGTGGTTTGTCAGTGAGTGGATCACATGCAGATCTGGCAGGGACTGCTGACAGTAGATGGTGCTTTAATTTAGCGGAAAAGGGAAGAATGTGATTAAGTGGTTTGAGACTGAAACAAACACATCTGTATTCAAAATTGGTAAGAGCTAGCATCGTAATAGTAAGTGGGAAAGGGATAGAAGGGAGTGTCTATAGCTTGTAGCCTTTGGATTTCAGCATGATATTCTTCTTCAAAACGTAAAATTAAGAAAAGTCATGGCTCAGAGAAAACTAGGTAGAGACATTACAGTATTTCACTCAGCAGTCAGTTGTTTAGGAGGTCAAACTTTGTTATAGTAATCATCAAGAGAGTGTATTTTCATCTGAAATTTCACTTGGCCAGAACTGAACTATGTCTTTTCTCCCTCCTGCCTCACCTTTTCCTTAAAGGTTTTGACAAAGCTGTTGCCATCTTTGTCACTCGGTTGGTTGTACTCAGGGCTGACTCTTTCCCTTCCCTCCATGACAAAATATACTGCCTGAACCAGATCTTGCCTCTGTTTTCTCCTTGTTGCCAGAACTATATTTTCTTTTGTGTCTTTGTCTATAAAGTTCTTTATCTGTTGGGATTTGATTATCATAAACATCCACACTTCTTCGACCATTAGGGATACAAGCACTGGGCTAATATGTCTGTCTTCTTGAGGAGATGTTTTCTTTTGGAAAGGCTGGGATCTGCCGTGAAACTTTATCTGGGCTGGGGAAGCTGTTTGCGAGTATTTCTTGGTGCTCTTGATTCTGCACGTATCTCCAGCCAGTGGCTCTGTCAGCAGGATAACCTTCAGTTGCTTAGCTGAGTCTGTAAGTGCGCTCCAGCCCTGCTCTGTAAAGATGGACCCCACATAAGTAAAGCTTTCCTCATGCTGGCTCTTTAGACTGATCTCAGTGAGGACGGCCTAGAAGAGACCAGTCGACTGTGCCTGGGATTAGGAAGGCCGCCTGGCCCAGAGATCTGCTCCAAACAACTGATTGCCTTGGACCCTTTCCGAAAAAGGCTCTGCAGACACGTATTCCTTCAGTGAAGTACCAGAGATGGAGGCACATTGCCAGAAGAGCCAGCTGCGTTTGGGATTAGATGACTGGAAAGAAGTCCTCTCTCTGTCTTCAAAACGAAATCACTTTTTAACATCTGATGTAGAGAGTTCTCGTGACTCGTGGTTCCATGAGAAACTGTTCTCTTCCTTCTCTTTCCTGTTTCTTTATTAAGGTTATTTTCCTTCCCCTTCCTCACCCATTGTGTCTCCATAGACATTTTCTACTGGACGACGAGGGGGGGGCGCTATTTCTATCCATTTAGTGGCCTTCTGTCTCTTGAAGTCTCATGATAACTGCAGAAATTTTGCATTCAGCAAGGTGAGCACACCCCAGATAACCTAGTAAGATCTGCCCGCACTCAGAAAATCGCTTGGAGAGAAGACTTCCTCACTAAGCCTTTGGTTTATTGTTATTTCAGTGCTAAATGAATAATGAGAAGGTTTAAGTAAACAGATGGGTTTGATTCAAGCCCATCATACCAGGGGTGTGGGGGGAGAGGAGCTGCTTGTCCTGACAGCTCATCTCATTAGGCCACACGTGGTCTGAGGTGTTGAAAGCAGTTTATCACATGTAATGTCTTGGCGTGATGGGGTGAGCTGGGGATCAAGTGTAGCTCTGTCCTCTCCTTAATTCTTAATGTTCCAATAAGTGTCCTGTAGTTCTCAGATGGGTGCAAACTAAATATATGCAGCTCTGTGTGTTTGAAGTCGTGTTACAAAAATCACCACTTGCCTCTGTTTCTTCCACAGTCTTGGCTGCCGGCGATGTATTATTGTGGGAAATGGTGGAGTACTTGCAAATAAGTCATTGGGGTTAAAAATTGATGACTATGATGTTGTTGTCAGGTAAGTCTTTGGCATCACGGTTGTGTTGTCATATGTTTGGTTTCTGTATTGGTTCACATGCTATGCAGGCAAAGGTTAAAGCTACACTAGTGACAATATCCATACTATTGAAGCATTAACTAGCATGGAGGGGAAAAAAACAAGAGCAATGTTTGTTATAAATGGGGTGACATCAAAGGGTAAAGGTGCTCCTCAAGCATTCAGTTTTCCACAGCTGATTTGGAATGGGCTCTCTCCTATGACCCCACTTGAACCTTCTCTTTATAGCTCTTTTTGTGATGCCCTTAGGTGGTGAAGCAGTCAAATGTACTGTTAGATCTGCTCCCGAATACATCCCCTAGGTACCTCAGAGGAGTGTTGTTGGTCATACGTGTGTAGCATTCCCCAGGACCCACACTTTGTGGATGGGAAGAGCTAAGAACAATGCGGTATAGGGTCTTAGGAAGCAGTAAGCCTCCGTGAGTGAGGACCCACTAATGATTAAACACCTGTAGGTGCACCCTAGAAGTTCTGAATACGTTGCCTCTGTTTCTCTGTGGATGATGATGTTGAATAAGGAGGCAGAAGCTGAGTGGTGCAGGAGTGGAAACAACCACAGTCAAAGTTAGGACTTCCTGCTTTTGCTGAGGACCTGGATCATTGCCATCTCACAATGCTTGAAAAACGTGCTGATATGTGAAATCACAGGTCTAGTCATAACTCCTAGTAATAAATCTGTCAAGTCAGGGAGGTGTTCCGGGTGACTGGAGATTAACAAACATAATACCTGTACTAATGGAGAGTGAGGGGGAGAGTGTGTGTAGGAGGGAGGGGGGATGTGCTCTAGGGAGCTACAAACCCATTAGTCTGACTTGAAAAAAATGCAGAGCCTTATAGCAGATTCTGAATCATGAGTAACAAAATAATATGATGGTAAATAGGAAAGTGGGATAAACCGCAGTGTAAGTTTATAAAAACTGGTTTCATGTAGTCTAAGATGGTATTTGTTTTTTCCTTAGTAAGATAACTGATTTCCTATTAAAGGGAATGTAACTGATATCATCCCTCTGAACTTTAGTCAACCATGAGACATGATGGCAAATAGCAAATTCTTAGCTAAGTTGGAAGCAAGAAAAGGATTAGTAAAAGAATTTAAGGCATGGAGAAAGTGTCATTTAGCATGGTCTCCTTGCTCTTCCATACACCAGTAATGGGCACAGGAGGAAAGAATAGAACATACATAGAGTAATAAATACCCTCTAACTCTGGACAAAAAGACCCAGAAGATCCCTTTCAGTCCTTTATTCCTGTGAATGGTTCCCTGCTTCTCTGGCAGTGCTCTGGACACAGGGATAACTTCAGAACAGGATGAAATTTTTACAGACCTTCTCCTAGTTCATCCCACTATCAGTTGCTAGCGCAGAGCTCTTACTACTCATCACAGTCTGGCGACTTGCAGTTATTTGACCTGAATTAAAATTCAGCTATAGCCTCTTCTTGGACTCAGACTGTTCAAAAAGTAGCAAGAGAACAGTTTCAATCCATCTGGACTAAGCCACCCACTAAGATTTACATCAGAAAGTTCACTATTTAATTTCCAAATGAAAAGTTCAACCTTTTCTCTCCACATCAGTAAATCTAAGTCAGTTTGCAAGCCGAAAGGATAAGAGGGCAGCTAAGCACCTGTGCTGTTTGTGGGATGGATAAAGGAGAGAAAAGTCAACTGTAAAGGTTAAATGAAGCCAGATGCCTGGAGGTGGAACTGAGGAGGTGAGAGCAGACTTCTTAAATGGATGCAACTGCTTCCTTTACTCCTATGGAAACTGGAGAAGTCCCTTGTCTTATAGCATCCTTTTTCGTGGATTGCAAAGCTTCTTTAAAGGATCCAATTTGGGACCTAAGAGGTGATTTTTAAGGGAAAAATTGTGGTACATTTGTGGGCAAGGGAGTGATCCAGCAGTATGTGGAGTTTTTTGATGCATCATGTGTTATGTGAGGATCGCTAATTGCAAGAAATTTTGATCTTGTGGTGACGAGAGTCAGATCAATTTTGACAGTTCTGAAACAGCTTGGAGTGAGTTAGTTACTGTTTTTCTTTAACTGGATATTATCAGATTTCAGTGCAGATGTTATTCCCAGCTGTCACACTGTTTACCTGGCAGGAGCTTGTTGCAGCAGTCAGTCATCAGTGCTCTGAAATGCCTCCGTAGAACAGATTGCAGACAGGGGACAAACAAGTGCGTATCTGAAATTCTGGTCAGAATGAGATAGGGATTCACCTAATTATGATACTTTCGTGAAATCTGGGAGGGTCTTCATGGTGCCTAGTTGGGAGTTAGCATCTCTANGNTNTCCGTGGATTATGTTGTCCGTGGATACAGAAACAGAAAAACACTCTGAAACTTCTTATGGAGAAAAGTGCCTGTCCATGGGCAGTACGAGGAGGCCTGGCATCGTCACTCAGGTTTTCGAAGATTTAGCTGTGTTTATAACCACCAGTGTGTCCTGCCTGAGAAAGGGTTCAGACTGTGTGGTGTGCACCTTTGTGAACACAGGTCGCGGCTGCCAGAACTCTCCCTGCTCCGCTGCCTGCACAGCCCCTGGGGCACTGACTGCGGGGCTGACAGTGCTGGCTCCTTAGCCGGGCTCCATCGCTGCGCCTCCGTCAGCAGCTCACACTCTGCCCTTTGCTGGAGACCTGAGTTCATTTTACTTGGGGAAATGGTTTGTTTTGTTTCCTGTCTAGATACAAAGTAGGGGTCCCAAGTTTGGGGAGCTTTAACAAGGTAAGCAGCAAAACAGCGAACCCAGCATCTGGAGGTGGGGAAAAGCTTGTCAAAGAGCTACACATTGACATTTGAAACAACAGCAGACACTAACCTTCCCCTCAACTTCAAGACGTTATATAGATTTTCATCTATATGGAAGTTCAAAACTTTCATACAGATGAAAATCTATATAACTAGCTTTCTTTACGTAGTACTTCATTGTATTTCTCTGTTAGCTTTAGAGCCACATGCTTTTGCTGTATCATCTACCCCAAAGAGACACAACGCCTTGAAGTTTAAATGCCCACAGCAATAGTGAGCGATGTGTGCACGCGCTGTCAGTGACAGAGGAAAAAGCAAGGGATCAGGCTGGCTGGGAGCACTTGCTTTTGCAGTCAGTCAGGTCTAGATACCTCGAAGTCAGGGTACAAAGTGAGAGTTTATAAACCACGAAAAAAAGGCTTCCTCTCCTGTATAAATTGTGGTGGCACCAATTCTTAAGTTGTCTTCACTTTAATATTTTATTCCTAAAGATAAAGTAAGTATTTTTACTAAAAATACATAGGAATTTATTCTCCTTAACTCTGAATAGAATTTCAGGTTGTATGCAGGGATTTTCTCATACTAAATGTTTCCCACCTAAAATGCTTACCCGGGCTGAAAAAGACAAATCCAGATCCTCATTAACATTCCTACACAGCAAAATTTGCTGTTCATAGGCACTTTCCAGTATATTGAACTACCCGAAGTCAAGAAGGCTGCAATAATTCAAGCAGGCAATGCTGTTCCATCAGGGGCTGCTGTTTGATGTCAGTGAGAGTTGTATTCCAAGTTACTTGAAAGTTCCTCATTTTTGGGTTTCTAGTTTTGAATAGAAGTTCTGAATAACTTTAATGTCATTAAAGTCATAATTGCTGTTAAGGCCGTAGCAACTTGTTTTTTGAAGGGAAAAAACTTTGTCCCTTAGCGGTTTTTTAACAAAAGCACAGCTAAACACATAGCATTCCCTTAGAAATCAGCAAGCCCAGGAGCAAAGCTGTGTCTCTGCTTGTTTTCAGAGTGGGATGCACTTCCACAGCAGAAACTCTTCCAAGTCAGTGAGACCGCGGTGGGGCTGAGCTTCACCCCAGCTGCGCAGCCCAAGCTCTTCCTTTGAGCTGGCATTGCAGGGCAGCTCGCCTGCTGGATGGGCCAGTTTGGGGAAGTAAACCAGCTGGAGATTGTTCATTTCGCTGTTTTGAAAATTATTAGCTGGCTTGGTTCCCTAAACAATCTCGCTGCAGGTAAGATGAGCAGTGTAAGCTCTGGACTGGGGTTGGAGCGTGAGACGAGTTTCAGTTTGCTTAAACTGCTGTGGAGCTGCATCCTCTGTTTTAGCACAGTCTTGCAGAATCCCAGTAAGATATCCCAGGAGCAATGGGGTGTTAAAATATTAATGCTTAGCCTGTAACTCTAAATTTGCAAAGTCAATGTTTTTCAGTTTGCTTTTCCAAAGCTTCCAACCCAATTTAAATCACAGAAGCCATCTGCATTATATTCAATGAAATAATTTAAATAGCTTCTAATTAAACTGTTGTCACTTAGTATAAAGCTTCATAAATGTTTGTGATTAAGAGCTGCAAGCGGTAACGTTTGCTGCTGTAACAGCTGCAGTGATTGCTGTACAATCAGCATGCAGCAGTGTAAGTGGGAAACCATGACGGTGTCTTCTCTGGTTGCTCTGCAGGCTGAACTCGGCTCCAGTGAAGGGCTTTGAAAAAGATGTGGGTGGCAAGACAACTCTCCGGATCACATATCCTGAAGGTGCAATCCAGAAAATGGAGCAGTATGAGAAGGATTCCCTGTTTGTTCTGGCAGGATTCAAATGGCAGGATTTCAAGTGGCTGAAATACATTGTTTACAAGGAGAAAGTGGTAAGAACACTGTCAGCTGGCATCAAGAAGGTCATCTAATTAGAAACAGTGGGCAGACGTGATACCACAGTCATATTTGCCACGTTTTGGTCTGAAGAGAGTTCCTCTGTGTGTCCTGCTGCATCTAAGTGAAGGCTTACTTTGGCTTTAATTAAATATGCTTTACAAAGAGATCTCTCTGTAACCTGACCTTGCATCGCAGATGAGGCTTTCTATTCAAGATTATGTTAGTGTGTGGTATGAACAATTAATTTCATTTTTATTTATTTTAAAAAGTATGTAAAAGGATCAACTTTTGCATGGATTTTTGTGAACTCTTAGGATTCAAGAGCAGAGGAAGGAAATGGGAGTTTGGGGAGAAGGATGGGATGGCACAGGAGGGGAGGAGGAGACAGCAGCAGCACAACTTGTTGAAAAGGCTACAATCCACAGACGTAATACGACCTCTTGAGTAGCACAAGCCATTATATTTTGCTCTGTTATTGCTGTACTGTGATTTGTGTTTGGCTGAAGTATCATCCAGAAGAACAGTATCAAGTCTAATCTAAAAATGTTGAAATGGTGAATCCACTGCTTTCCCCATGTAAGTATTTTGTCCCAGTCGGTTGCATTAGTGCCCTCTGAAGTACCATAGACCTGTTAGTACTCAGGGTTGTTCTCTGTAATTGGCCCATCCTAAGGGGAATCAGGTTGTGATCGCTGATGTCTCATTCAGGGGATGGCTCATCTTTATCGGCTCATCTTTATCTGTTGTCATGTAGTCCAGAATAAATGGTCTCTATTTTGGTGTAGTTCTTGTTTTAAAAATCTTATATCTTGGCTTTCAGATGTTCTTTAATGATTTTTCAACAAATAACCAGGTAAATGGATTAATGTTCAGAGGATGGGAAGTTATATCATGTGCTTGGAGGCAAAGAGAAGAGGCTGGCAGCTCACCATACACAGAACGAAACACTCTGGGAATATAATTGTATACAGTTGTTACAAAGATGGCCTTAAGGGCTCATACCTTGCTCTTGTCTCGTACTGGCACCAACTTGCAATTATTTTCCTGGTACCAGACGGACTAAGTTATCCGTCAGCCTGTGGGCAAGCACAAGTGTGCTTTCGTAAGATGAATAATTGAGTCAGAAGTAATTTTCTTGGGTTTGTGTCATGCTCTTGATCTTCATTCTGGGTAAGGGAAAGCCCTGGCAGTGTCAGTGCCCTGAAACCTGAAGGCAGTTCTAAGGACTCCTGGTGTTTCGCTTGAAGTTCAAAGGGTGGACTGGTTTACTTCAAAACAAATTAAATTTCCGCCTGATGTTTGCAGTCATGTGGTCATCACTTGATTCTAATGTGGTATCGCCTGCTCCTGGAAGGATAAAGCGAATAGTTTGGTACAACTGGCTAGAAGACTGGGGAGAGTGATTGCGGTAATCTTGACTGAGTGCTTCAGTGCCCAGCTTGGCAGAGAGCAGAAAGAACTTGAGCCTCTTGT
>Ga0065711_1005799_pt1 | contig 20064 bp, 13 predicted proteins | sample Hoacrofraction12_FD_59098 | JGI IMG/M metagenome (GOLD analysis project Ga0065711, IMG submission 59098) | Hoatzin crop microbial communities from Cojedes, Venezuela - Epithelial fraction 12 v2 (version 2) | ecosystem: Host-associated > Birds > Digestive system > Esophagus > Crop | place... | reverse complement strand
TTTCAGCAGTTCAAGAGAAAACTGTGTTATAACAGTTCTTCAAGCTCCCACCTGAGCTCAGCACTGAATTCTACCAGATCCCAGACAGGGCAGCCACCAAGGGCAGCACTACCCAGCTACTCTGGGGCCCGAAAGTCCATCAAAACAACAGCACAGTCAAAGACCGTAAAAAATTCCTTTGGAAACCATCTCTTTCCTGATGTGAATCAAACCACTCCCTGTCACAAACACACAGCAAATCAGGCATACCTGAAAACCTCCCACAGAGCTTTGCATATCACTCAAAACCACTCCAAACAGTCACTTGTGAGGGCCTACCCTCTTCTTGAGGACAGAGAGGAGAAAAGCAACCACAAAAAATACCAGAAACACCCCAGACTTACCAGTTAGAAGGGCTATGAGCCTGGAGGAGCCAGGTGGCAAACAGCTGCCCTAGCAGAAACACTTCTTCTTCCTTCCCCACCTCAATTTAAAGGGCCAGAGGGCAGGTAAACTGGGAACTGCAAATCAGTCTCAGTTTTTACTCTGTAAAAAAACCAGAAATAATAAAATGCAAAATTCTGAACCTAGTAGGTTTTTCACTGCACCTTGTGAGACTAGAAATTACTATTTTGCCCAGGGAGCACAAGACAAGCTGAAGCAAGATGGATACATGGCTAACAAGTCTGGCTAATGACAGTGAAGGAGGAAGACTTTATAACAACAGGGTATGTTGCTAAAGAAGAACCTAGGGATAATTATCTTGTATGCCATTTGTTTTAGTATTTATGTAAATGCACATAGACACTGCTCTGGTCTGTTGAGATACTACATTGATCCTGGATTTGGAGTTCTTTATTGACACTGCCATGGCTTGGGCTCAGCAAATTTCTCAACGGAGGTGGTAGATGTCTGTCAGTCCTGTCTAGGTGGACATGCCCTCCTGTCTTTCTAGTGGAGGTTGTGCTTCAATCTCTGGACAAAAAGCTCCTGAATATTTTTAGAAGTGAAACAGATTTCCTTCATCCCAGTGTCACCCCAGAGTTACGCGTGCTGGGATGTGTGATGGAAATTCATCCTTGTTCTGTGCCCAGCTTGCTCTTTTTGTTCTGTGTGCTCCAGGAGAATCTTTCCCTGTCCTTGCCTGATCCCCATGTTAAACATAAAAGGATGCAGGAATCGGGGGGAGGCAGGGAATAATGGAACTAATGTCTTTTTAATGATTTGGAGAAAGAGCTAAGCTGTTGAAATCCTCCCATTGTTCATCAGGCAATTCATCCCTTATCCGCCATCACACTACATTTCAGGAGGATTTTCTCCTACCTGGCGTTGGTGTTCAATCCGATGAGCTGATAGCCCTCCCGAGCAGACGCAATCCCCAGGTAGAGCAGTGCAAGCCGTTGTCTTCAGCAGGGTCTGTCCGTGACTCTGTTTCACAGTGCTGAAATGTCACCAGAACATAGTTCTCTGCAGAAGGAACTAAGTGAAGGAAACCACCAAGAATCTGGCTCCACATTATCACCCAAATCATTAGTAAATTATCTACTTTGCTTTAAGAAAGGAGTACTTGGAGCAAAGAAAGACAACAAAGTTCATCCAGACCCCTTGATCTGAATCCCCTTTGGGCACAATAAAAACATGTTCTGGCTTTCTATTGTTTTATAGATTGTAGGCAATGAAATATTCAAGTTCACCAAACCTCTGCCGTGCCTGCCTTCAGTCAGCAGAAATAGTATCTGGGGCTTTTGGAAAAAAATTAAAAGGGTTGGAAGATATCTGCGGTTCTGACACAATTATTAATGAGCCTTCAATGAGTGTTGGATGGAAAAATAATCAAGAGTGGGAACTGAGGGGAAAAACAAGATAATGAATCTCAATAGGCTTCTTTTTGCTAATATAGAACCCCACAAAATAAAGGTGCTTCTGAGAGCCTGTAGGTGTCCACAGGATCTGACACAGGATCAGTGCAAGAATTCAGATCTACAGTCAGCGACAGGGCCAACATCTGACCAAACAGGAAGATCTCAAGTGAATAAAAAGAAAAAATCCTTGGTCACATTTGAAGAAGTTACTGGAGGCAGCCTGGCTTAAAGCCCCACGCTCGCGTGTGTACAAACCTCCCTCGGCTTTCAATGCACAGCCACTCCGTGGCCTGGAATGATACGAGGGGTTTAGCAGCTAAGGAACTGGAACCAGCACTTCTTCAGCTGCCTGCAAGGGAATAACAGGGGAGAAGACTGATCTTTATTTTCCCTGTTTTGCTGCAGTCAGAGGTTTGGTCAGGTCAGCATTACCTTTGTTAAAAGCACAACCCCTGAAGCTCCACCTAAAGCACGGCTGAAAGGGGACAGATACAGCCTTGTGCTCTTCTCCCCAGAGCTGCATCTAACCCTGGAGAGACTGGCGTCCAACACAGCAGAAGGAATCTCCCTGTGGTCTCACAGCAGATTGGCGGTGGAGGAATGATTTAAAAAATCAGATTTATGGCCTCTGCTCCAGCAGCCCTCGGGTGACTTCTTGTTGGGTCCCAGGTAAACTTGTGCTGAGATCATGTGGGAGTGCTCGGAACAGCCCCATGTATCGACAAGGCTGAGCACAGAGGACAGCACAGACCAAGGTAGAGTGACAGGAGCTGAAACTGCTACGGCCGAGATCCTCAGAGCCTACGGAGAAGGTGGGGCTGACAGTTCTTCCAGAAAACCAGAAAGTCTCTGGCAAGATAAACAAACAGTAGTTATTCACTTCTTGGGAGAAACTTAAATGGGATTCAAGAGTTTTCTCATGGTTCCACAAACAACTGTCCTTATCCATAGCTCGTCTCTGTGTCAAATGGAGTTTTCTCCTCTCCCCCCCAACATGTTGAAAGAAGAAGTGAAAAGGTTACACATTTATCTTATTTCTTCGTCTCCCAGGACTTGTCTTTACTTTTCTCCTATTTCCTTAATGCAGGGGGAGAGAGGGAGAGAGAGAGAAAGGAAACAAAAAAGTTCTCCATGGAGAATTCAATTCAGCAGAATTACACTGCTCTTACGTCCGCGGCGAGGCTCTCTCCCACGCACAGCCTGTGGCTTCCAGCGCAGTATCTGCACAGCCCCAGCACTGTGTCAGCTTTGATAAGAGCCCCCGTGTAATCAGTGCAGTACCAGTTATCCGGCTACAATACTGTATGATTTCCTCTTGTGGCTTCTTCATTCCTGTTTATAATTAAAGAAGGACTTCTTGCCATGCCAAGGGCTATATAAAAATAAGTAATAAGTAATAAAGTGATGGCATTGATCCAAGAGCTTGCTGCTGCCGCTCTTATTCTTACAACACAGTAATCTCCAGCAGTGGTTAACAGTGTTAAGGTTTTGGTGTTGGATTCAACTATTTGCATTCAGCAGTTATGGGAAGATGCAGCCAGCCTAGGTGAAAAAAAGGGCTAATGTGGTTTAGGATTACTGGATATTTAGTCTTATATTTAGAAAAACATTGAATCATTTGCTGGGATTTCTTCACAGCATTGTGTTCACTCTGCTGCAATCAAATTGGCCTAAAGTCATAAGCAGGGCAGGTGGTTAGAAGCTCAACCCTGGAGCCAGAACTTGTTCCATCCATTAATTATTTGTGTTGGATAATTAGCACAAGCACTATGGAAATCGTGGCCCCATTGTGTAAATACATATGGTGCCCCCAAGAGCTTCAGATTTAAATAGACGGGAGAGACAATGGGCAAATTAGCCAGTGCTACACAACAGGTCATCGAGAGCCAGCGGTCCCACCCCGACTTCCCATTTTCCAGGACAAACTGTTCTCTTCATTAGCCCATGGAACTTCAAAGCACTCCAAATCACAGCCCCACACTTGAAAAGTCCTTATCTCCCTCCAAGTGCCTTCGGTCCCTGTCCCTTAGTCAAAGGGACGCAGGGATAAGGAGCAGGTCTCCTGTGTCACTCTGTTTCTTTGCTCATGGAGAAGCTGTCATGCAATGTCCCGCACAAACCAAGCAATCTTTCTCTATTGCATGTGGGAGAGAAATCCTCCTAACCATGTACACTTGTGGGGTGTAACTATTGAGCAACGCACTGCTATTTATTCTTTGTTCTTGAGTCACTTTGGAAGGCTCTGTGAAAACAGCACGAGGCTGGGGACTGTGGACGCTTGGGCCAGTCACTTCTCCAGGGACCCTGCAGGTTTTTTTGCGAATGAGGGTCTGAGATGGAAGGACTCGAATCATGCGGGATGTCTGTGGACGAAAAGAGGCCTGGATTAGCTAGCACTGTAACAACAAGACCATCTGATTGCATTCAGCACCCTCTCGCTGGTACGAGAACCAAGCTGAGAACAGACACAGCATGGGGCTAATCCAAGCAGCACTTAATAAGTATTTAAAAACAGAAGTGTTAAAAAGCCAGGGAGATTTCTTCACCTGTCTCCGATATGTTTTATCCGCTGACCTCACTAGGATGAACTCACTTAGGGAGTTGCAAAGGTTCCCAAACAAAGGCTCCTACCCATTCCGGATTACACATGAAAAACATTGCTCCCCGTCACTCTGAGTCACTCCTCAGCTGCCGAGCCAAGCCTGGCCAAACCCAACCAGCCCAGCAGCTTGGGGAGGGGGCTCCCTGCCTTTGATGTCTTTGGCTAGAAACAGTCTTATCCTGTCTTACACCTGAGAAAACATTCTGCAAAGAACCTCCTTTCCCTTCACTTTGATGCTGCCTTTCACATTCTCTTTTCTTCCTTCATTTCATCTGCTTTGCTTAATGAAAACATAAATAAGGTACTGCTGTGTGACTCTGCAGATCTCAAGCTACTTAATGAAGATGGACCAATTAAACACACAATCCTGGATGAGACAGGGAAGCGTGGAAGTGCTCCTTGGAGCCATCTTCTGCTGCTCTGAGACTGAGCCATTTCTCATGTGCTGTTGGCATGACGTGGGTTACGGAGAACCCTCCAGTGCAGCCCATCTCAGCTGTACCTCAGTGCTCTCCTCTCATGAAGTCTCCCTTTATTTGAGCAGCTCATCTAGAACTTGGGGTGTGTAATACACCCAGAAAATTTTTACATTCTTTTGCAAATGTTTCATATGATCACCACGAAAAGGTACTTACTAGGTATGTTCCCTTTTTAAAAGGAATTACAGTCATCCAGGGTGAATAGCAGGCAGAAAGGACTGGATGAAACTGGTAACAGCTTGGATCATGCCTTTTGGATGCCTCTTATTTTGTTACCATTATTATCCCTCTACTTCTGTGTTTAGGAGGCTCTGGAGTATCAGGTTGCTTAGAAAAGTTTCCATCATTACGCCTGATTTTCTGCTCATTTAGGAAGGCACAATGCTGAAACTGTTGGAGCTACACTTCTGCAAAGCCTTCTGGAAATGCAATTCAAAGCCCATTGTGGTCAAGGCCTCATCCACTGAAGCCCACTGGTTTCAGCAGGCCCTGCATTAGACCAGAGGTGTGATGAGAATCTGCCCTGGCTTTCCCTTAAAGGACTTTGAAGCCCCCTTTTGCAACTTGTTTGCCGTCCTCGATTCATCCTGGTGTCCACAAGCATTAAAGCGCTCAGCACTCAACCCCGTCCCGCTCGGTGCAGTGCTGGAGCAGGGGCTGCTCTCGGTCATCGGCAGACCTCGTGGGGAAGCTGTCGCTACAGGCTGTCTCCAATTTCTGTGCTTCGAGCAAGGTTTTCTACTCCAGTGTACCCAGCCTGGTTGAGAAGATCGATATTAGTCTCAAAGCTTCCTTTTTGTGGTTTCCCAAATGCTTCAGTTTAAGTCTCCTTTTCCTCCTTCCTCCCCAAAGATGCAATTTTATTCCCGAGATACGGAAATTTGCAGTGCAAACTTGTTAAAATACCAGATGGCTTTTGGTGGGGTTGGTGGTAGAGCAGAACAGATACTTACAGGCTTGACTGAAGCTTTCCCAACTAAAGCCTGCCACAAATATGCAGTTGCCTTCCTGTGAGAGCGATCTAAGCAAGTGGATCCGGCCCCTGAACGCCCCGGACAAACAGAGGGCTGATTCACTGGTCAGTCACAAATAGAAGTTACATACTTGGTTGCCCACTTCTCGTTTGTGTTTACTCTCCACTTCTCTCTCTGTCATAGGGCAGGTGATGGCCAGATCCAAACCTCACTGAAATGAAGAGGAATCATTCCCCTGACTTCACTGGCCTTTGGGTGAGGACACAGTGGGTTTTTTTAACCAGGTATTTTATTCTGTTTTCCACCTTAACCTTAAGAATCCAGCACATCCTTGAAAGAGGTTGTTTTGATGAAAATAACAACCCAAAGGTCCAGGTGGGATTTGTCTGTCACATGGGTTTACAGGCACGCCAGGCCTTAACCATATCTATCCTCACATCACCCAGACCCAGCCTATGAACACTCTGCTGCCTGGAATTGCCTCCAAGACAGGCTGGAAGTCAGAGTTGCTTCCTAGCCTCACTGCTTACCTGCTGCTCACCTTCAGAGGTGGTTCTGGGCTGTCTCAGCTGCTATCCTTGCACGGAAAAGCCTCAGCAACACCTTTGCACAGGTCCCCAGATTCTGCTTGTCGTTAGGAGTAGCTGGAGCGAGCACTGTCACTTCACGTCCTCCTGCAGATATTCTCAGTTTAGCTCCTCCTGAACATAAAAAGGACATGCAGAGACAGAGTTATGGCAAGACAAACTGGCAGCAAAGACAGAGAGCGTGTGGGTCACTGGGTGTGCAGAAACCCACTCCTGAGCTTTCTATTGCCACTAAAATTTAGACCTAACCAGAGAGTCTCGGCAGACAAAGTAGGAGTCCAATGACATCTTGTTGTTTGCAACAAGGAGTAGCAGTACTGTAGAACTGTGAGAGCTTTTCTAACAAGACAAGCTCTGCAAGGCAACATGATGAAAGCTGTGTCAGGTGAAGCCATGGTCTGGCCTTAGGCGTTTTGACTAATGCAAAAGTGAAGACATGTACTTGTCTTTTTGACCTGGTTCCTTTAAATACGGTCCACCTGTGCAGATAAAGGTGATTTATGGAACATTTCATTACTAATATCACTTATCTCATATGCCAGGAGATGATACCATGTTGTCTTCAGCCTTTTTTTCATACCTGGTCACTTTATCTTTCAAACAGATGAACTAATGGAGAGGTTGAGGCTGCTGGATATGTGCAGTGGGTATGGGCTGACTCGGGGAAGTATACAAAAAGCACTAATACCAGAGCACAGGCTGTAATATTGTATTTCGATTCAAAAAGAGACATATTTTACTAAAAATCAGGAATTGCATGGAAGAAGAAGAGCAAATGAGTTTGTCACCACTTGCACTGCTTAATAACAGTATTTTGGAAAGATTAGAGCCTTGATTCTCTTTGTCATAAAATGCCTTCCACCTATCTCTGGTTTCAACAACTATGTTTTCAGTGATGATGACGAAGTCAAGTGCTACCGACCAGAACAAAACCGAGTGATTATGCAGGACTATCTACTCCGGGTCTTGTGCAAGTATGAATAAAATCTGAACATCTGCTGCATTAACCTTGACCACTGTGTAGACATTTTAAATGAGACGGAGACCACATCTTGCTCGAGCACTGCAACAAGTATGATAAACTGAGAGCAGGGTGAAAGGCACAAGACACATCTGACTCTTCAACACAAGCGAGGTGGGCCAGAAAGGCCCATTTCATGCTTTTGTATTAAACATGAAGCAAAGTGCCACGTATATCTCACACCAACAGAAATTAATTACAGCTTCCTCCAGCATGATAATATAAGAATCTAAATCACAACAAGGTCCCATCTTACAATGCAATTTTATGTTTAACGTGTGAAGTTGCAAATTACTTCAAGTGACAGTATGTGGTAATTAATTTGATGAGTCGAATTTACATTCTATACAAGAAGAAATCAAGTTCTTCTGCATCAGAAATTTTTATATACTATCTCCTATGGGAAAAGGCTCATATATAAAGAAACCTAGTTGTGTCTGGCTTTTATTATTTATTGAACAATGCTCCATTGATTCACAGATCCTCGCCAGACAGTTCATAAACAAGGCCTGTAGTGCAAAGTTCAGACAAGGACAAAGATTTCGGAACTCTTCAGCATAACACAAAGCTCTGCGATGACCCACACCGGAAGAAATGGACAGAGCAGGAATTTGTAAGGGAGAAAAGCAAGAAATGGGAAGATACTTCGCTGAAGTCAGATTTCTACCAAACTTGCAGTTTCATGCTTTTGCACTCTGTACTGTGCTTTTGGGTACGTTTGTTCCAGGAGTGTTTCTGAGGAACTCATTAACTACTAGTTCCTCCAAAACTTCTTGCCCCAAGGAACATGCAGCAGATTTATTTTGGACAAGCACACTTTCTGCTCAGGCCTTCAGTCGAAAGCTCTAACTAATTAAAATGCACACTAACCAGGAGGATTTCATGCAGTTTGGGATTTACCAGTTTATCTAAAAAAGGTCGTGGTCAGAGCAGAAGGCTACCTAGACAACCATCCTGTTTCACTGTGGCCTGTGGTGCTGCAGAAAGTTTCCATTGGTATTTCTGCCAGAGCGTCTCCCCAGCAATTCAAATGAAAGCAAACTGTGAACATGACAAAGTCAACGTCATCGAACGCATCTTAAAATCACCCCCTCGCGTCCCTGGGTGCGTGGTGGGGCTGGCTGTACCTCCTTTTCTCAAAGGGGCCTTGAGAAGATAACTGCCACAAATTGGTGCTCACATCTGGGGTTCCCACGGGCACCATAGATAACCTCTTAAATTGGCTCAATTGCTTGGAAGCCAGTCCAGCTCCTAAAACCAATGGAACAAATCTAGTGGCAATCACATCTCCTTATATCCAGCTGTTAAATCATTTAAAGGCAGCTAAAGCTACATTCAATTCTCTCCCATTACCGTCACTTCCCACGTAAGCAACTGCTGAAGCTCTCTTTCCAGTGAAAGGAGAGGTGGGGTCCGTGGGATCATGTTCTCAGCAGAGAGTCTCAGTATTAAAACATCATCCACCCTACGAGAAGGGTTGAGAACCCCTTGGCCTCCGTGAACTCTGAAGGAGCATTTCCAGTGCTGTCAGAGGGGCTCCCTCTGTTATTGCAGCCAGCCCTGTCCTACCCTGGCTCTCGTTCTTGTTGATGATTGTCATTTCTAATCTTTTGGCAACACACAGAGTCCAAAAAAAAAACCCCAACAACCCAACAAAAAAAGTTCCTCTGAGTTGGCTGCATCTCAGCTTCCTGGCTTGAGTGATGAACTGCTCTGCCCCAGCTCCAGCTCTTCTTAATATCCAAAATACGCTGCAAGAAAGGTCATTGGAAGGGAGTGGGCTAATTCAAGGCACAATTGTATCACACTTAAAAACCCCCGAGCCTGATGAACCTATTTTCCACCTGCTGAGCAGTACCCTGAGTTTGTGCAACTATTCCAGTCCCACTGAGGATTCAATACAGAGTCCTCATAAGCTTAATAACATATAACTTACATGTCACTATTAAGACTCAATATTCCAATTTTTTCTATGCCTCTGATATTTTCTGCCTTGCTTTCTGTTCCATCCTGGGTATTCACCCTCTGGTGTCACCTAGACACGTTCTCAGCTGGCATGCACGAACACAGACCCACTGACTCTCATGGCGTTACCCACCACGAGACCCTGGCTGACAAATACGGCTCATTAAAATGGAAGCTCCTGCCTGACGGGACATAAGGCGCACAGGGACTGAGAGGAATTTGATTTAATTACTATGTTGCATAAGTTTCCAACTTCTGGTCTGGGCTTCTAATTAGAAGCAAATACATTCCCTGGGAAATCTCAGTAGTTTCTGTGAAATCCAGAAGGCCATTGCTTTATACGACACTGAGAAGTCTGGTGTCATCTCCATTTTCAGATCGGATATACTCTTACAAGTTGGGCTACAAAAGATAAGCTTAGAACAAGCAGCAACTTTATTTCACGCTCAACAAATCCAGAAGAGACGTTTTTGTAAAGCCTTCGGGGCCAAAGATTTCTTCCATATCAAGTAATAATGTCAGTATGTGATGATATTCGAACCCAGAGCATCTATTTCACTTCCTTTCAAATGCAAGATGGACTGTGGTCATATCTGTAACTGATGCAATTATACACTCTTCCTGGTTATCCACTCTTTTATCATGACTGTGCCTCCCTTTGGAAATGGTTCCAGCTACATTTCCATCACTAGCTTCAGACTGTTCTGGTTTCTCAGTGAAGAACCGTAATACTGACCTCTGTCAGAGTCTCTAGAATTCACATTAGCATCTGGGTTGTGTTTGCGTTTTGGCTTTCCTCAGTAGAATCACAAAGAGCAGCGGGGAGGAAAAGGAAAATCGTTGGGGTTCATCTCTTGCTTCAAGACAATGCAGTTACATAATCCAAGAGGAGAAGCCCGTGTGATCTAGCAGACAAGCTGAGAGAAGGAGAAAATCGGTTTTACTGCTAAAAGCTATGCAGAGGGCCAGAAGCAGATATAATTCAAATAGCAGCGTGTGGTGTCACACCTTCAGAGCCTCTCACCGACTCAACTCCACGGACAGACATCAGCCAAAGATCTCATCTGTTGTTGCCGATTCATTGTTATTAATTAAGGCTGAGACACATCCCTCATTTCTCCCACTCGTGACATCCACCGTGGCACTGTCCGGCCCCTTGTCCCCTCCCAGAGGGCAGCCTCACTCTGCCTTTCCCATCCCGTTCAGATTCAGCGAGGGCCTCAGTGAAGGAATCAACGCCAAGGGGAAGAGGAGGGAGAAATTTCCCTGCTGCAGCAAGAAGCTATTTTCTAGTTTGGGAAATGCTGTCCTTTCTGGAGAAAAAGATTGTCTAACAGAGACCGTAAAGCCATTTCCAAATCCCGGAGCAGAGAATTCAACCGTGAGCCTATTATTTTTAAGCAGCTGTGGATGGACTCTTACAGTTCCTGCCTAACACAGTCCCTCGGAGGATCATCTTCCATTATGTGGTTTCTTTTTACACTGCAACAAGATAAATACCTAGGATGTAACCAAGATGGGTGTATGTTTTCTATTCTCACATCTATTTATCTTAGTAGGAAACATCTTCCAACCGAGACTGGAAACTGAGTGTTTGGGGTTTTTTAAGGTTTCCTTTCAAAACGCAAAAAAGCAGATCACAGAAACCAAATATTAAAGAGGTATACTGTTAGCTGCACGCCTTTAAATTCGAGGAGAACTAGGTCCCTACATTTAAAACAGACAGTGCACCGCATCTCTGAGTTGAACCACCAACACTGGAAACCAGGATATCCCAGCAGCTCTGGACGAGTGCAAGGTCTAAAAAGCTGTCTCACAGCCTTCCTTGGACAAAGGGTCTGAGGAGGGCCACGAGGCTTCCTGCAGGAGAACAAGCTGTGTTGTCACCACACAGGAGAAATCGAAGTCTTTAATTTGAGGGATCTGGCATTTGGCGGTTACTGTAGGTGGGACACACGGTCTAAAACCTAATCTGTGAACCATATGCTTGGGAATAGCTCCCATGAGAATCCTCGGAGCCTGTGTGTAGGTACGAGTGCAGGTGGCCTTTGCCTCCCCATCCAGAGGCGACTATGACACCTCCAAACAGAAATCTTTCTGTCCCAAAAAAGGAGAATTTGCCACCTACCAGCTCCTGTTTTCTGTTTCTCTCTAAGCATTTGTTGCGATCTTTGTGGAGCTTCAGTCACAAAGTTTATATTCACCGAGCTACTTTGATACCCAGAGGCGTAATCCTGCTTGGAGTGGTATCCATGGCAAAATTCCAATTCCATTAGCTGAAATATACATTTATACAGGGAGCTTAAACGAATCGTTTAAAGCTACAAGAAAAGGAGTTAATTAGGACATACGGGCTTGTGTTGACTAGCTGGTTTTAATCCTTTCAATGTAGAAAGGATAAAATGCAGTAGGAATTTTTCATTTAGTTTTTTAAAGCTTTGATAAATGTTAGAATAGCGGTGCTATTAATGCCGTTTTGCTTTCCAAAAAAACGTCCTCTCCATTTCTACTGCTAAAATAAAACAATCTGCTGCTGAAATGAAGCTATATTTAGGGGCATAATCTGGTAGCAGGACTTCAGCTAACATCCAACGAGGGAGGCTGGGAAGGAAATTCCCTGAAGGTGGGTTAACTCAGAGCTGCTCACAGCAGAACACACTTCCTTGCAAAGCAGCTGGTACCAGCCGTTACAGGAGAGAGCTCAGGAGAGCAACGGGACTCCTGAACCAGCGCGGCCCTTTCTCTGTTCTCTTTATACATCTACCTGCCCTGGCAGACCTTCAGAGACTGAAGAACCTTGCTCATGTGCATCACACTGTAAGATGAAGGTTTGTTTAGCTCACAGGTGGATCTGCTCCACGGCTTGAGCGTGCCTAGTGCTGGTTATCAAGCCTCTATCACGCTGCGGTGACGAACTTTCCATGGCAGGCTCTGGTGACCGAGCCTTTCTCATGCACTGAACCCAATGCCCTCCCCAAGAGAATGGCTTTTATGGGCACTGCTCCTTTCACCTTCAGGACTCTGTATTTGTAGATACAGCAAGTTAAGAATTTCCTTATTGCATATTAATGCCCTTTAATGTGCTTTGAACCTTTTCATTTTAATTACATTAGCTGCCATTCTATTTAAAGTTCCTACAATCTGGTTACTCTTATTCAAATCAGGTTTCCGATTCTCCACACTTAGCTGCTGTTTTTCCGCTTTGCTAAATGTGGAGCTCTTTTTTCCTGCGACCTTAAAATCAGCATTAGCACCCTGCAAAGGACAAATAGGCAAAGACGACCCACCTCCTTCTTTGCAACCAGAGGACTTGATTATATTCCCACCAGAGCAAAGCAGGTGAGGAAAGGAATTTTCCCTCATCTATTTTCTAATTTTCATTTTCCTGTTATACAGACACTCTTCTGGATGGGTGAAATTGAGGGAAGGATAAATCAATAACCTGGTGGCAGGTAGCACAGTCATCTCCCCCTGCCTCAGTTTCCCAGTGGCAGGACTTCAGATTACAGATCGCTGGAGTTTCATCCTGCTGCTCTGTCACGTTATGTTGGACTTGGTAGAAGAAAATGCAATTAAATAGGATCATGTGCAATTAAGCAGGATCAAAATAGTTCCCCTCCCATTTAAACAAGCAAATTAAGGGCAAATTTCTTGCATGTGCCCGTTTATCAGCTGTTTCTATGGTAACACTTGTTTTTCTTAATACCGTGTCTCATTTGTATCATGGTAACACCCTGTAATCCTGGTCCCATAGTCCTGGGTTCAGGGGAAATGTGGATAAAAGAGAGTCCCTTTCCTCTAAAGATCTTCCTACCTACTTACAGACTTTCACACTGGTTAACTTAAACTGATAAAAATTCACAATGGTCACTTTTATCTCGGTTGCGGTGGCTAAATATTCTTCCTCACTTGAACTGAACTCAACCAAGTCTGACAGGAGTTGCAGAATCAATGTTTACTCAGCAATTTGCAACCCTTTAACTAGACTAGTTTAAAATCACAACTTCCATAAACCACTTTCACTCCCTTGAGTGGACTGAGGCTGGTCCTCACCGTCAGAAACTCTGTAGGCTTTCAGATTGAAATGCCTCTGTCGGTGTTAAATTCCAGCAGTCATGAGACTGTTATTTTTACCTGGATGCGGGTAACAAATATTTGCCATTGCAGAGCTACACCATCCTATTTGATCTACTCCTTTCCATAACATTTGGGTTATAATCTTCTGCTTTTTGTTACAAACCCTGCCTTTGTTGCAGGCTGTTTTCTGGCAAGCGATGCTTGACCCGGAGATGCTGCAGAGCCTCCTCCCCCAGGAGCTGTGCTATGGCTGCGTACAGGCTGCGTCTCGTGGAGCCTTCCTGTAAGATTGTCTCTCCTGGTCGACCCTGTCTGATCGCCGTCAAGTGAAAACTACCTGTCCCTTGAAAAAACAGGATTCTGAATGGAGAAAAGCCTCTGCTGAACTAATATTCTTGTTTCTCTTTCACAGGCGAAAGTATCTCAAAGCATCTCTGCAGAGCTCTTGCAAAGCCGGGGTGTCCCTCTTCGGAAATACAGGTCCTAGTGACTTACCCACCCAGCCTGTAAGTCAAAGTAGCAACCACTAGCACCAAGAACAACCTTCCCTGAACATCTCTCAGACTCTTGGAAGCGCACAGGGATACCTGGCTATGTCCTAGGGACACACCTCATTAATGTCGAAGGGTGTCTAATCTGCTACACGCTTCCTGAAGATTAACGGAGGATTGAAGGCCAATGCACATTGATGCTTCCTGTTAGCATCTCTCAGAGAAATTAATATCACAACAAAGATTATACAGATGCTTTCAAATGACAATTAATTATATTCAGAGGCCAGAAATAGCTGTGTGCAATTTCTGCTGTAGGCTGCCTTTGATCTGCTCGAGCGAATGTATAGAAGTTTGAGGAGTCTCTAACAAGCAGCCTGCATCTCCAAACTTTTTCTCACGCGAGGGGTTGAATGTCTCCCAGCAAAGACCGAAGATGAGTTTTGCAGCCCAAGTCTGCCTGTGTGGGCAGAGGTTTGCAGAATCAGGCCCTTCGTGCCCTCTGCTCCCTGCTTAATTTGCTGTTATTTGTTTAGCTCCTGTGCAACAAGAGGTTTCCTTAGCAACCGCTGTATCCTTTTACAAGTCATTGTTAACGACATCCATTGACGTCGGTAGTGTACGAGGATGCTGAAAAGGATGGCACCCAATAAAAAATAACCTTTGTGATTACCCAGCTTCCTTAAGTAAACACCACCATTATCCATCGGGAACTTGCTAGAGGGACTTCTCTTTTGAACAGTAATGTATGCTGCCTTTAGCATGACCAATGGGAGCCTTTTTCAAGTTTGCAAAGGTCAATCGGAAAATCTTTCGTCTTTTTTTCTTCGTGCCGAATGCCAACACTTACTGGCATATGTCTGGCCAGGAGAGAGGCAATTGCTCTCTGGACTGTCTTGCTTCTAAAGACTGAGATCCAATTTCCTGAGCAGAGAAAAATATCACTTTGTTGTTAAGTGACAGGAGGTGGCGGAGATCTGGGCCCCATTCTCAGCTTTCCTCACACGCTTCCTGCCTGATGGTCGGCAAACCAGTCAGGTTCAGATTCCTCAAAACCGGGACGCTGGCTGCTCCTTGTGACAAAGCAGGCAAAACCGGTGGCTCGTTTCTTCTCCAGATTCTCTGCGCTGAAGGAGCTAGCGCCAGAGATGAGCTCAGGTGCAGAATAAAGGTCCCCAACAGGGCGAAACCCTGGGTTTTCTTCGCTGGCAGCATTCCCTCTCCAAATCCATAGAACATCTGGTACTGAAGACAGAATGGGACACAATTAACTAATTTCATTACTGAGTTCATTAATGTTTTTTCTGAAGGTATTAGCCAAAGGCGAAGGATGACTCAGAGTCATTGTCCAACATGGTATCCAGAGCAGCTTGTGCATGTAGCTGATTGCTGTTGGAGAAGTGGGTAGAGTAGCCCATGCTGAGCTCATGCTGCCAGTACTAGAGTCTTACTGGTACTAGAGCGAGTTAGTTGAAAACTTGCCTGTATCTGTTTTATTCATCTAGAATGTTGACACGCCCTGAAATGGAATTTGGAGGTTTTCCCATGGAAAATTATAACTTTGCATCAAAAAAAATGATTACTTTCCAGTTTGTGATTATTATTTTTTAACAAAAAGTTGATGCTCTTTGTTTGTAGATAAAACTGGATTTGCTATTTTCTGGTGGAAATATGAAAAAATTGAGGCAAACGTGTTTTCCGTGAATGTTTTCAATTTAGTTTGAAAACTCCAGTTTCTACAAGAAAATGAGAGAAGAAAGTTTCAAAAGAATTTTTGAGCAGTCCCAACGCCTGGACTTCTTCGGTTTAGCAGATTACATGGGTGGGGTACAGCTCTTAGATTAGAAACTGGATCCAGGTTCGGAGACCAGGCTGTGGCTCTCTTTTCACTTTCCTCTCTATGTTTAGGGGTGCACAGATCTGGGGTTTGATTCAGGCTTATCTCAGTAGGAATTCCATCCACAGGCTAATTGCATGCAATACGCTCTTGCTTGTCCCTGTAAATTCAACAGAATTTTGGATTCAGTGGGAAGGAGATTCTATTTGCTACCTTAAGAAGTCCTTGATAAGCTGCATCCTAACACTAGGCTCAGATACTTAAGGAGGGTAATGGAGAGAGAGTCTCTGACTTAGCTGAGATGAGAATCTCATCAGAATTCCCAGTGATTAATGGCTGAAACCCAGTTCAAAACCAGCAGCATTTGTCCTAATTTCTAGTTCTTGAATACCAAACGATGCTCACACTGGAGGAGGACAGTGACTGTAACCTCAAAATGAGAACAGCATTCTTGAACAATGTTTTCTGTTGCAATCGGTTTTCATCTTGGGCTGAAATTACTATAAAGTGAGTGGTAGCCACTAATCCTGCCAGGACCAACATTCCCTGCTGGTTCTTAACTGCTCAGTGTATAGGTTTTGCATTTGCAATTATTTTTTGAAAGTGACCAAGAAATTCATAAAGAATAAAACAGATTTTGTTAGCTTGGGAAAAATTGCATGGGCTACACCATTTCTTCCGTTTGGGCAGCTCCTTTCTGCTCTGACAGTGAAAGTTGCCCAAAGCTGGTGTGACCTGGTGCTGCCTTCATGCTGCAAACTACTGATCAGGCAAGTACAGGTGAAATGGCCCAGAAGCAAACTTTCCGCAGGCTATATATGGGTATTCTGATCCAGACAAGGAGATTTTGAGCGGCCAGGACGGAAGATACGTTGGTCTGGATAACTTAGTCTACTCTCAAACTGCAGGCAAAGATTCCTTTCAAGTATATCTGAAGAAATGCAGGCAAGTCTAGAATTGAGAGGCAGGAAAAGCCTGAATCGAATCCGTTATTTAATTCCCTTTTGTTCTTGTTTTCCCTCTTTTTCGCTTGCACCCAGAGAGAAGAGACCTAAGTTCCACTTGCAGTTCTGCTTCATGACGTTGGATATGGCCTTTCACTGCTCCCTGTCTTCGTTTCCCACGTGTAAAGTGGGGATATTCATAGCAGCCGAGTCAGCAGGGAACTCCAGGTCAACATCCAGTACCCTCTTCCAAGAGAGGAGCCATGTCATTTCCAAAAGCAGTTGTTGCTAGGCCTGTTTATAAGAACTACTTTGGCTGGAAATTGCTCTTGAAAAGCAATAAATTATTTGTAAACTTACGTGAAGTTTAAATTCTTTTGAAAACTTTGTTTCTAGGATATTTTTCCTAGTATTTAACCCGAGTCACTCTTGCAGCAGCAGAAGCCTGCCCCTTCTTGCTTTGTTCACTGTGGCCCTGAAGAACAAAGGTCCATAGCAGTGAGCTGTTTAAGGACTTTAAATGCAATCTCAAACGCTTTGAAAAGTACTTGTAGGGAACAGTATCTAAGATCCAGGTATTATAACTATTATTATTACTTTCTCATCAAAAAAGCAGCTTTCTAAACAAACATTCAAAGGATACACAGCCAACCAACATGCCTAATCTCAGGGATTTGAGTGCACAGCTCCCACAACGGGAAAACAAAACCCGTTTAGTGTCAGAGCAGGATGTGATTAGAGACTGATGGCATCTCTATGACCACAAACTTAATTGAACCTTCTTACTGTGGGGCAAAGCTGCCCATGATGATGAATTCTAATTTCTTTTACCTTCCAGCAGAAAAGCAATTTTTGAGCAGGTAGGTTGGTGCCTTTTCGTTAACCTCTGGCAGGAAATACGCTGTCAGGCTTATGAATGCAAAGTGTGGACAGTTTCTACTTTAATTCTAAGGCAGCAGTTTTCATGAGCGCTACTGACTCTGTACAGCGTGAAGCAATGCAGAAGTAGGTTCTTTTGGAGAGAAGTCACTGGTAAAGCTTCTGGGAGTTACTGCTCACTTTGAGATGAAAGAGGACTGCATGGTCGTGCTCTCAGTCCCTAGATGTTCAGATCTCTTCGCCCAAGGATTTAAAAGCAAACACTTTTCATTGTCTAGAAGTTATAAGGAAATAAAAAACAGGGTGCTATTTCAGTCCAACTACATAAATAACCACATAAAGTTGATAGCAACCAAGCTTAACAGCTGAATATCTCATGAAAATCCTGCTCATGGCTTTCTAGTCCTGCATTAGCTATTAGTGACCATATTCTGTAAAACATATACAGCAGTGAAAATCTACCTGGCGAATCTGCCCAAGCAATCTTGTCCCTCTCTCACTACGGGGGAGCTTATGAGAATTTTCTTTCTATTATTAGAGAAGACGTTCAAAAGAATGTATAAAAATGCAATTAGAAAATTCACTGTTTAGCTGTAATAATAAACACGACTTTAGTGAAGGGGGAGTAGTCATAAAAATGTTTAGCCAAAATAATGATTGACAATGTGTGCGTGCACAGGGGGAAGCAGGGGTAAACATCCATTACAGTATTTGTTATTTGAAGAGATTTTAGCTGGAATGGTTTCAGACCCAAATATCTGAAAAAGCAGGATTCTTTCTAGGCAGGATGTTTATAACAGCTCTGGACCTAACAGTTGCGTCCGCTGCCCATCCCTCCGTCTGTAATACACCCATGCTTTGTTTTCTGTCGCCACCACTGCGTCACCCTCCTGGTCCCTTGCTGCATCATCCTCTCCTTCTTTTTCCTCCCCTTCTTTATCAGTCTCTACTTAAAGACCTGCTGCTTTCTCAGGGGACACAGCTAGACGGTCCCCCAACTCCCAGCCACGTTGGCACTTCCCGTAAACCAAGCACCGCAGCCCTGTGCCACTTCGACCTGCCCCTGTACCTTGTGGTCTCTCTCTCCCCCTCTTTCTTTCCTCCTCCTTTTTTGGTGCTTCCATTACTGAATTCATCTCTGATCTCTCCCCACCTCCCCCACTATTTTCTACCCTCTGTGGATTTTCACTCTCCTCAGGCTCGTTGCGCAGTTGCCCCACGCTGCAGACCCTGCCGGTTTCAGCATCTGCACTCTCCTTCACCTCGGCCCTTTTACCCCTCTGCCGCCCGTTGCATGGCTGGATATGGAAACACTGGTGCCTGGTGTCCAAAACAGATCAATAAGAAGAAACACAAATCCCACTCAGAGGGACTCACCCGAGCGGGCTTCCCAGCCGAACGCTGAGAAAGCGCAGCGGAGCTGTTGACTCAGCCCTCGCCCCCGCCTCGCTCCTTCCTGGGGGCCTGGGAGCCGGCGCAGGGGGACGCTGGCCCCGAGCGGTGCCAGCGTCTTGTTGGAGTTGAAGTCTCCCGCATTTACTTGGGTGACTCTGCCTCTGACTCCCAGGGGGAAAGGGGAGCATGCACGCAGAAAGGCAGCAGTGCTTTGCTTTTCTAGCCTTTGCTTTCAGATTTTTTCTTTTTTTGTCCCTTTAAACTCTTGTTTTAAAGGAAGGCTTCACGCTGTCATTTGGGACCTGGCAGGGCTCCTGAACAGGGAGGCAGGATGGGAAGAAGACAGCACTGGAGAGGAAGAAAAGGGCTGTGATTCAGCAGAGCAGGTCTATGACTCAAAGGGCTCCCGCGCTTTGAAAGGGCAAGCTTTTACAATGTTGTCATTATTACAAACGAGGCGAGTGAAGGAAATCACTGGTGTGATAAAGACGGGAATGCAAACAGACAGAAGAACACAGGCAACAGAGGAACCTCACCGCACCACTTCTAGCAAAAGTCCTTGACCCCCTTTTTTGTAGGTCTGTGATCCCAGAAATTCAGAATATGAACCATCCCTGCAGTCCATGACTCTCTCCCAGCCTGGCAGAGCCCTCGGCTCCTCCTGCAGATACACCCGACACTTGACTGATAGCTGTCGCTCCGGGACAAGACGACCAGCCTGGAACATTTGCTGACCCTCCTGACACCAGGGCAGGGCAAGCATTTTGCCACTGAGAAATGCCCCAGCAACTAGGGCTACGAGGATGAGGAGGGGACTGGAGCATCTCTCCTACGAGGAAGGGCTGAGGGAGCTGGGCTTGTTCAGCCTGGAGAAGAGAAGGCTGAGAGGGGACCTTAGAAATGCCTCTAAATATCTGCAGGGTGGGGGTCAGGAGGACGGGGCCAAACTCTTTCCAGTGGTGCCCAGCGACA
>Ga0065711_1037216_pt1 | contig 20065 bp, 12 predicted proteins | sample Hoacrofraction12_FD_59098 | JGI IMG/M metagenome (GOLD analysis project Ga0065711, IMG submission 59098) | Hoatzin crop microbial communities from Cojedes, Venezuela - Epithelial fraction 12 v2 (version 2) | ecosystem: Host-associated > Birds > Digestive system > Esophagus > Crop | place... | reverse complement strand
CTCCCCCGGCCCGCCCCGCGCTCCCCCGCTCGGTGCCCATGGAAGGACCGGACCCGCAGCGCTGAGACGCCCCGCCGAGACCATCTTCCTGCGCGGATCTTACTGCTCTGGTTCGTGCCTCGTTGGTGTGCCTGCAGGCTTTTTAAATTTTTTATTTTTTCCCTTGTTGTTGCTTTTTCGTCTGATTTTCCGGAGAGAAAGCTGCCCTTCGGAACGTGGCACCGACCCGCCGCCGCTCCTGCAGGGGCTGGGAGGAGGAACCGCTACGCTGGCTCCCAGGGCGGCTTCCCCGGCTGGGAAAATGAGGTGGCCGAGACGCCGGGGCCCGAGCAGCGGAGGGAGGGAGAGGAAACCTGCTGCCGCTGCGGGGCTGTGAGCTGCCCGGGAAGCTGCGTGCGTGCCTGGAGGAGCGGGGAGAGGCAGCCTCGCCCCCCGGCCGCGGACTCCCCTCGGCGGGGCAGCGCGGGGGACTCGCCTCGGAGGCTCCTGTGACTGAAGGGGCTTTGCAGGAAGCGCTCCTCAGCCTGGCACAGGCTGTGTGGTTTCTCTTTTGTGCTCGCTTGTTCCTGTTTTTCGGTTTTTTACTTTTTTTTTTTCTTCATTATTTTTAACCTTACTTTGCTCTGGAATAAGGGAAGCTTTTTACCTCCGGAAACATGTCGACGGGGGAAAGTTTTGAGTCCCGGTTTGAAAAAATCGACGTGACTTTAAAGGACCCCAAATCCGAAGTGAACGTGGACTGTTTGCTGGTGAGTAGGGGGCCCCGCGGCCCCGTCTCCTCGGATTTCTTACCCCGTGGGACCGCATCTCGCACTCCCGGCCGAGTCACCCGCCCGCTCCGCTCCGCGCTGTGTTTACTCGGCGCCGAGCGCGGGGTGCCCGCCCGGCCCCGCCTCGGGCTCCTCATCCCGCTCCCTCGGCCCCTGCGCCCTGCCTGCCCGCCTCGGGCTCCTCATCCCGCTCCCTCGCCCCCCGCCTCCCCTCGCCGGCGGTGCGGAGCCGGCCTTCGGCAGTCCCGCCGGTGAGCGGAACGCTGCAAACAGCTTCGGTAGAACAATTCCCCCTCCAACAACTTGACTTTTAAAGAATGAAGTGCTCTTACGTTGTGGTTAGGTGCTGTGGCACTGACCGCAGCCTGTTCGGCGTGGACGTCTGCAGACGGTAACTAGTGACGTGTAAAACGCAGCTCTGAGATGAATGCGCCCTGACGGGTGGGGAAGCAGTCCTGGCAGGGGTTTAAATGCGTTTTAAGCTAATGGGTGTGCTGGGCCTGGGATAGAGGGCTGCTTTCTCGTCCTGGCTTGATCATACCTGATGGTTCAATGGCTCTCTCCGGTGCTGTCAGCGTTGTAACTGCATCACAAGAAAGCAAACCATAACACTTCCTGATGTAAAGCCAATGTCATAGTTGCTTGACAGAAGTGCATGATATTTTAGTCCTATATATATAAAAAGTACCTCAACAAAGTGTATGCCAAATCCAGCCCATTTGTTTTACGTGTAGCTGGGCACTTAGCTATGCCTAGAGATGCCCTTAAATAGTAGCAAAATTGTAACTTGTGCTTTTATGCTGGAGTAGAGAATTTCTTCTCTTTGTAGCAAATGATTAAAGTTCTTTACCATTTTTTTTTTTTCTGTCTTTCTGTTGTCGGAGGGTAGAGCAAGTAAGTTCAGTTTGTTGCTAGTATGAACTCTGACATTCAGGGTTGGTGGGGAAAGGAGGCATGAGGGTGGAGGTGGCTCTTAATAGTCATTCTTTATCTTCTGCTGCACGACTCTCACTAGAAAGCTTGCTTGAGCAAGATTCTTGGAAGAATCTAATGAAAGAATCTGTACAAGCTCATGATGTTGTGTACTCCGTTTAGCTTATTACTGATTTGTGAGCTTCTGAAGTGTTGACAGGTCAAACTTACATCCCTGGATAAAAACAAAGACTTATGGATGTTATTGCCGTAAGGGAAAATAGCACTGCTTCTTCCATTTAACTTGCTGCTTTTGATCTAGTGTACATACCTGTCATCTTAGAACCACAGCTAATGAGAAGAGCTCTGATGCTTAGGATGTACTGTGTCAATTTTGATAACTCAAGACTGCTGTCATCCTACGTTTTTACACCCAGCTTTTATAGATAGGTGTCAAGGATATAGATACAGTGAAGTGTCTGAAGCTTTACATTAAACATGATTCCATTTGCTAGTATGTGCTTTAATGATGGCCATGCTATGGGGATCTTCCTGCAGTGATAGTAAGAAGATTGCAGGTATCAAACATGCAGTTGACAGTATCTTTAAGTGTATTCCTTCACCTTTTAATCAGTTTAAGGATTTGCCCATTTTCAGTTGTCTTAATCATGATCTGAACCTATGCTGTAGTTGGTTTGGGAATGAACTTGTTGGGATACTTACTGTCATGCTCGTGCGAAGCTTTAGAACGTGTTTGCATCTCAGATCTTAATGTTCTTCAACGTGAGAATTTTTTAGGAATCTTCTGAGATTTTTGGGCGTACCTTTGTGTATTCTTTTAAAGGCAGCTTCTTATGGTATATTTGTCAGAATTATGTTGTGTGCGTTTTTTAGTGGTGTTGTTTTTTTTTTTTTTTGCTAGCCCTAGTTGCAGATACTGTGCTTTTAAACTAATACCAGTTAAAAAAGAATGTGCTTCTTCTGATAACATCTACTGGTAGGTTAACTTCTTATGTGTTTGGTCACTGTATCAATCTCGCTGCTGCCTGGACTTCTGCTTTGTATCCTGTCTCTCGTCCTGAGTTGTTTCTTGGGCTCTTTTCTGTAGAATATAAGTATCCTAACCCTTTCTAAAGAGTTTAAATAGTTCTTAGTGTGATGATTCACACTGCAAGCATCATTCTTGGCCCAAGGTACTACTGATGTTATCAAATCCATCATAGTCTATGTGGATATGTTCTTAAGGAAAAAGTGTTTAGGTGTAGGTGTAACTGATCTGCACTTAAAATATCTTCCAAGATGAACACCCCATTCCCCTCCCCGCCATGCCTGGTTAAAGAGAGAGACTTGTCAGGCTCTAGGCCTGGTGCACTTAAAAAGAAAATAAAATCGTGCTTTTATGATTACACTACATACCAAAAAAATATCCTTTTTTTATAAAACCTTTTAAATATAAAATACTTTCTTTCATTGATTATAGTTGTGAATTGATGTTATTTATAATCTCTTTTACTTCTCCTGAGCAAAGGTGTTGGCTAACTGTGTGTGTCTGAGTGGTAATATATATTATGATTAACTGATACACAGACACCTTACATTACGCAATCTCAGATGCTGAATTTAAGCTTAAAATGCAGGAGTTCCTTTAGATTCAAGAAACATGCTTTTTTTGGCTGTGGGAAGAAAAGTCTCAGCAATGCCCTTGGCTTCTCTTAGGATGGTTTTATCCTCTTTCGCTTTACTTCATTTTGCTGCTATTCTTAGTCGTCTTCCCCATCAGTTTGTAGCCCCTGTAGACTAAAAGGCAGGCATGGAATAACCTTTAAATCAGTTTTGTAAACATTTTGTTTTTTGTAAACATCATAAGCTAGGTTCTGTGTACTAGAAAGATTCTAAATTCATATGTGAAGTAGTATGAGAACACCAAGAAGGTGGGGGGGAGGGCTGATACAAAGGAAGGCATGTTACTGTTTCAGGAAGGTGTGGGAGAAGAGTGGTGACAACAGAGCAGGCGGAAGAGACACACTGAGGACTGTGTAACTTCAATTTACACACTGCAGGAAGGAAATCCATAAAGCTGAGGTGCAGGAGAGAGATGTGTTTAGTTTTCTTGTTTTCTCTTATGCAACTGTAATAAAAACAGTAAGAAAACAGACTGATTTGCAACTTTTTTTTTTGTTTTGTTTCTGTGGGGCTTCCATGCAGCTCATTTAGTACTAGGCTGGGAAATCATGGATAGACTGTCTTTTCTGATGAGCCACAAGGAGGCCAAAGCCCGAGTTCTATGTAAGCATGTGCCACAGCATAATGTAGTGCTTTTTCTCAAAATATCGGGTACTGTGAGTCCTACAGTCCTAAAAAGATCTAGTAAGATGGTGAAGGCTGTTAGGTAGGTAGTCACACTCCAGTGTGTGCAGTGATCAGATACTGGTGAATACCATAGGCGTGCTAAGTAGAGCCAAAGGCAATGTAAATAACTAGCTATTAACTTGAGCTTAGTGTCTCATTAATTATATTAACCAGTGGAAAGTAGTAGTTAACGAGCACACTTCTACAACAATTTTGGAATAAAACCAGATTTCTTATTCCTCTGTGTTTATTACTAAATCCTTGGGGTTTATGGGCTTCCAGTTTTTGGAGAGTGGGGAGGGAGGGGTATAACAGGTGAATGAATGGGGGACATCTTGAGCTGAAGCTGCCTGTGCTTCTGATTCAAAAATAACTGGTAATTTTTTATGAAAATGTGTTTTGGTGCTCTCTTTGCTGTGATACTAACTCTTAAAGAGTCTTTTCATGTTTTATGTAGACACTTGAGTAAATTATTCAAGTACTTAGTCAATTACTTGAGTAGCTGAGTTTTAAAACTTCAGACTTTTGATGGTCTGAATCTTCAAAGATGTCAAATGTTTCACTTGTTCAGCAGTTTGGCTTCAAATTAACTGACAACAGTAAACACTGCGTATGGCAAACTTGTTTTATCTCGTCTCAAGAGGTTTCCATTTTTGTTGCACCAAAAATACACAGGTACAGAGTGTGATTCACCTGTTTTTCCTAGGTCTATTTCATGTTCAGCTAGATGAATTCATGTTCATCTGTCTTGCATAGGAAAAGGCGAGATGATCTCATCTTTGGGATCTGGAGTTCTAAATCTCTGTTACAACTAGACCTTTTTCCCCTTCTGCTTAACTTGTTAGAACTTCTGAAGACTTTGTGGTTAGGGATTTGGTAAATAAAAAGTAATAATACAGAATATAACTTGAAATACCACTTTTACTTCAGAAGTCCTCATGTATCAAAATAACTGTTGAAAATCACTTTCACTGAAACCACATTAACTATGCTCCTAGAATCTGAGTGATAAAATGCTAGAGAAGCTGATATCTGAGAAGCTTATTCATTTGCTAATGAAGCTCATGCATAGAAAAAGCAGAGTTTGAACATTTGCAGATTGTCAGCTTCAGAATACTGTAAGTTGTGTGGAGGTAGTTCAAAGTAAGGAGAAGTGTCATGATTAGCTAAATCTCCTTGGACACGTTTCTGCCATTCTTTAGATCCAAGTGCAAGGTTGGGGCAATCACCAGTATCGGTACAGACTGGGTGTTAAATGGATTGAGAACAGCCCTGCAGAGAAGGACTTGGGGATATTCAGAGAGAATATCCGAGTATTTCTTTCTTCTGACAGAGAGAGACTTAGTGACAGGACAAGGAGTAGCGGTTTTAAACTGAAAGAGAATAGATTTAGAATGGACATAAGGAGGAAGTTTTTTTACTATGAGTGTGGTGAGATGCTGGAAGAGGTTGCGCAGAGAGGTTGTGTGTGGATGACCCATCCCTGGCAGTTTTCAAGGTCAGGTTGGGCAGGGTTTTGAGCAACCTGATCTAGTGAAAGATTCTTTGCCCGTGGCTGTGGGGCTTGGAACTAGATGATATTTAAAGGTCCCTTCCAACCCAAACAATTCTGTGATGGTGTAGTTAGGTCTAAAGTAAGACTTCTGGCAGACCTAGAAGTGTAATTCTGTGTCTTCAAGTTACCATATCCGAGCTTTATATGCAGAACTGATTATAATTGCATGTTAATATTACCCGCTCATCACTAAGAATTATGAAATACGTAAGTTGATGTGAAATTAATGACAAAATATGTAACTTGGTATGTTAAGCAAAGGTAAAATGTAACTCTATGTTGGCTTTGGAAATGTAGTAACTTGGTGGATTCTCATTTCAGGTTGTACCTCTTAGAAGACTTTTAATATTGTGTAAGCCTCTAGAAAGTTAATGGTAGAGATGGTAGTACTGTCAAAATGTTAGCATTTGATTCACAGTGTATGGTAAGCTTTATACAGGAATAACAGTTAACTTAGCCAGTTCTTCTGCTCATAAAATTAGAGGTTGTAAGAACATAATTATTTGTTTTTCCTATAAAAAGTTTTAATCGAGAAGAATTGAAAGTTGATGTTAGAACGTGTTATAACAAGAGGAATAAAAAACCCAACCAAAGCCATTTAGTAGGTTATAAATGCTTTTGTCAGGTAAAAATATGTGTACACAATGTCATTTTTCCTGGCAACTGTGCAGTGTTTAAGTTTTTTGGTGGTAGTGGGAAGGAAGAGGGAAACACCTGGAATTTGTTTGTTGGAGAAATTGAAAATCAACCTGTTGGTCTGTAAATCTTTGAGGACAACGATAGCTTCAGGAGCCACTCATTGAGAACTTAGTAAATATCTAGAAGCACTGTGAGCAGATGACACTGGTAGCCTCACAGTTGCTATTAGCAGAATTCCCTAGAACATACTTTAGTACTACATAAAAATAAAAAGCTTTTTTAGGTCTCTTACCATGGAATACTGAGATGTTTGTCTTGATGCAGGATGTTTATCCTGAATTTGAGAGGTCCCAAAACATGTAATTAAAAAGTTCCTTTTTTTTTTTTTTTTGGTAGATGTTGCTTGATGCTATTTTTTGAAACTCCTTTGTCATCAAGAAATAGCAGTTCCAAATGGAGATACTGAAAAACTGAACTTCCTTCTTTGAGAGCAAAATTAGAGAATGGTCAGAAAGATAAGACAATATTGGTAAAACTCTAGTACTGTGCAGACAACACCTAGTTATAGCTCTTTTGAAGCAAATGAAAATCTTTTAGCTTCCTAGGTAGTCTGCTGAAACACACTCAGATTAACAGTGGTTGTACAAGAGCTGAAACTTGGTGTTTGTGAAGAAGAAAAGTGGTTTGGAGCTCTTGTTGTCCATAGTTTTTTGCTCTGCTGAGACAATTGGATCTCCTGTAGTGTAATCTCTTGTCAGGTTTCTTCTTGGGATTTTCAGAGTTGGTGGATATCCAGATGACGCCAGCAGAGTATAACATGCTGTGGTGCATCTTTAGTTACAGCAGTCTGGAGACTGTTCAGGCAAGCAGCATTTGCTTGGTCCAGTTAGCTACCCATGTTGCTAGGGGAGACCCAGCACAGGATCAGTACCAGCTTCTAACTGGAGCACAGGTCAAAGTCTATTCTGATACTCAAAATCGTGTAAAGGACTGGCTTTAACTAACTGAAAGATTGCCACACCCTGTCAATATTTATACAGTACGAACTGTCATGGGGACAGTACATAAGATCTCTTTATTAATAGGTCCTAATTTAAATCCAGCTGTTGATTTTTTTATATCAACTTTCCCTCTTAAATTTCTTACATGCATTCATTTTTCTGTTTCTTTTATAACATTGAGAAATATGTGAAAGTTTTCTTGTTTTTTTTTTTTCAGTTGCTTGGTCTGAGGTGATGCAAAGACATGATGCTTGGAAACTTCTGTAGAAAACACTACACAAACTAAGGCTTTATTTCGGACTGCAGGTTGCAGCTACCTAAATGTGTTTCTAGCTCATGTGCTTGTTTTTTCCTACAGATCTTCATTGTATTAATTTTTAAAAAATATAACTAAGTCGTCTTTGAATTCTATTGGTTATGCAAATATTGAGTAATTATGTCTTTTTTTCCTCTTAAAACTGCGTAGTATTCAGGTAGTGCTGCATAGTATTCAGATGTATTAAATTTTAAGGTATGAATGTATTCAGAGGAAAACCGATACTCACTGATAAATTCTTTTGATGTTAGATATCCACATATAAAATGGATTAATACAAGATGGCTGTTTTCCCATGTAGTCACGAACTGCTATGAAAATATTGTTTCTATGGAGGCTGGGCTTCTTTTTTAGCAAATAAATAATGGCCAAAAAAATGCCCTGACTACACAAAATTAAGTATGTCATCTGGAATGCACTTTCCAAAGAAAAGACCGGAAGCTTCTCCTGACGTCTGGAGATTTCAGCTAGGAAATTTTTCCCTGTTTTGTGGTTGGGGAAGTTACATTTTTCAGAAGATGGTTAGTAGGACTTGGATTGTGGCTGTAATGGTTATTTCAAATGGGAAAATGTGAAGGAAGAATGGTCAGGGCATTCATCTTATACTGGCCACTGACAGATGACACTATGCTTACTACTCTAAGAAAATGGAGATCTTGAAATAAAAGCAGGTTATTCTGTGTCCATATTTTGGTTAGAAGCTTCTAAAGAAAATTTTAAAACTTGTTTATTCTCTCTAAATCAGTTACTTTGGAAGATGATTTGGAAGTCTGCCTTTTTAATATTTAATATGTGCACAGTGAAAGTAGTATTTCGTTGAGTAGAATTGATCATTATTTCACAGAATGACTGAGGCTGGAAGGGACCTCTGGAGGTCGTCTTGTCTAACCCCCCTGCTCTGGCAGGGCCACCTAAAGCAGGTTGCCCAGGATGGCTTTGGAATATCTCAAATGAGGTAGACTCCACAACCTCCGTAGGCAACCTGTATTTTTCCACTTCTGAGCAGTACATTTACTTGGTTGGTGCTTCATAGTGGAGAATAAAATTCACCAAAATGCAACAGAAAAGTCATCAGTACTCATTTTGCATTTATTTGCAGAGTTCTATAAGTGTCTTGGCCTTCTTAACTTGGTCAATATACTGCTTTGTAGCCCAAATAATGTTCTTCTGGAAGGCATCTTCCACTGAAGACCGGAAGGAACTTTCTGCATGCAGGCAATTGTAGATTCGTAGATTTTAAGCAGAAGGGTTTGTGTCTGAGGGGAAGGTTGCTGTGAATTGTTAAGCTCATAAAATTCAATTTGTGACTGCAGTTGAAACAGATTAGACATAGAATTTTTCTGTTGAAGGAAAAAAGAAAGAGTTAATGCCTTGCTCTGATGTCCAATTTACACTCCAGTAGTGCCACAGTTTTTCATGTATCTGAACCTTGGTAGTGTTGTGTTTGCTGTATCACAGAATCACAGAATGGTAGGGTTTGGAAGGGACCTCTGTGGGTCATCTAGTCCAACCCTCCTGCTGAAGCAGGGTCACCTACAGTAGGTTGTAGAGGACCTTGTCCAGGCGGGTCTTGAGTATCTCCAGAGAAGGTATCTGTGAGATATCTTCACAGTGAGTGTCTGTGTTTGTACATCATTCTTCTGACCAGCAGCGAGGGAGGCTAGGTAGGACTTTCTTACTGGCGTGGGAGTGTGGAAGACTGATATTGATGGGAGAAGAACCTGTTCCTGGGGGATGGGTGAAGAAGGAGGAGAGACTGCCTGTGGTAGAAGCTGAAGTGCAAGGTGTCAGTACCACAAGCACCATCTTCCTGGGGTATGGATAACAGAGTCCAGCACATTAATTCCATCACTGACATCTAGGAGCACCTTTGACTACAAGCGTGGAGTGACTCTGTGTGAGGGGAGGAAACCTCTCCAGCCAGGAGATGGTAAGAGTAGGAACGGGTGGGGAAGATCCTTCAGGGAGGAGCGAGACTGAAGGTAGGACAATGAGTTTGTGCTAGTTGTACTTGCCCCGTGCCTCTTCACATATACCAGGTTGCGCAGAACAATACCAGACATGACATGGACCTGTAGTTGAAAATATAGGTAATACTGGTGCCCCACAGCTTTGTCTTAATACTACATGCTGCTGTCAGTGTTAGAGGTGGAATCATAGAAGAATTTCCTCACGAGCCCTTCTTTGTTGTGAAATCTTATTATATTAATACATTATTAGACTAGTCTCTTCTCAAAAAGTAGCTGTGACTGTAGGCATGGGAAGAATCCTGTTGGTATTAAGTTGAGAGAATTTACTCTCCCTTTGCAAAGAGGAAAGGTTCTTCTGCCACTTCAATCTACCTAGCAGTTCTTTTATTTTAATGCTCTATATCTTCTGTGAGCTGATATCCTCCTCCTTAAACTCCAGTTACTACTAAGTTCGTTGGAAATCAAACAAACAATTGCCAACAACCCAATGATACGGTTTGTGATGGTCTTGGGACCATTCAAACCTGCTGCTACATGTGATATATCTTCCTTTGTAGGAATAAAAGGCCAAAAATGGTACCAGACAAATGGTAGACTTATTAGGACTTGAAGTTTTTGCTCTGTTAGCATTGGCAACAATTGTCACGGCTTTTGAAACTGGGGCTGTTGTTGCCAACACTAGCAGAGCAAAGATGGTGACGGAAATAACAGGAGCTTTTGTCTTCTGTCTTTTACTAAAGTGCTCGTGGCTATTTTCAGCCTTTCTTGTACTCCGCAAACTGTTTTGTGCATACAGTTTCTGGTCATAGCGTGACCTTAAAGTGTTCGGAGGTGCTTTTGGCTTGTAAAATCAGACAGTTGGGGAAATCTTCAGAGCTAGTCACACTGTCATTCTGAAACAAGCTGTGAGGACTGTTGTTAGGAAGACCACGTTCAGAAGAATTCTGGGTTATTTATCTAAAGAATAGAGTTGTATCACAAAGAAGGTCTTGTATCACAAAAAAAGGTGTTGTATCAGATAACTTGCACACTCAGAGCTATTCATTTATTCCACTTGGCAGGCTGGACTGGAGTGAGGAAAGGACTAAAAGTCTCCCTTACTTTTAGTTCTTGAGGAGTATAAGGTCAGAGAAGTCTTTGAAGTTTTCTCCTGTTGTTTTTTTTTCTGTCCTAAAATGCCTTCAGGGTCTCATAACAAAGCATTTATCCTTCTTGATGCAATGTATAAAAAATGCTGTTTTCATCAGTAGTTTGGACTTGAAATGTAAATGAAGATGCCATTTAGAGGAAAAAATGGAGTGTTAATGATGCTGGTGCTGCTTGTGTTCTGGATCTGCAACTGTAAATGACTACTATATAACTGTCTGCCTTCTGTACAGTGCAATTGATTTTGACAAGCATCAGGGAGCATCAGGGAAGAGTTGGGATAGCTGCATTGTTCTGGACCTTACCTTTGCTTTTCATCATGACAGCCTCCTCTTTGAGCTCCTGGCAAAGAGAGGGAGTCAGTTCGACTTCACCTTCATAAGAAGAATAGTTTCTGTCACATTTCTTGCCAGTTTCATGGGAAAGAAGGCTCTGAGAACAACACATTCTAGGGGAAAGTGAAAGGGATTTTTTTTTTATATACCCTTTTCATTGCCGTTTGACAAAATCGTAGACATGGTCAGGAGTAAAATAAAAGACCAATTGAAACCATGTATTTGCAGGTTGGGAGTTCCTTCCCAAGTTTCTGATGCCCTGGAAGTAGAAACTTAATTTTTCAACATAAGATTCAACCAGAATAGGCAGCTGAAGGTTTTCCTTCAAATCAGACTGTCTTGTGAGATGTTGACTAACTGTACCAAATCAGGACATCTTTTGTTTTCTGTCTTGTGTGTTTCAACATTGGTAAACTTACCTTCCAGTGGTGTTGCTTTATTGACATTTTGTGGGAGTAAATAACAGAATTCAACAAAGGTGTATTTTAGAAACAATTTAATGAAATGGTAAGCTTTCTTCTACAAGAGGAGTTATCAGTCAAGTCTTTATGTTTAATTTTTTAAAATTTTCTTATGAAGTGATAGGTCAGCAAAAGTGAAAAAAAAGGGGCTATGAGTTTTTGAAGAATTACTTTCAGAAGAAATTTGATGTTTTCACAAAATGTATTCGTTTTGTCAGAGGAGTTGGAATCAACATAACCTTTTTGCTAATGATGGAAAGACACAGTCTTTTTTTAACAAGTAACTTGCAACTTTGAACTAAAGCTCATACTTAAGAGTGGATAATCTCCTGTAGATCTTGCTTGCCTTGGAATTGCATCATGATAAACAGGTAGTTTTCGGGTATAATGAAGTGCAGCTTATCCATCCTAGAGCTATAGAAATGAACTGTTTTATTAGTTAAGCCTCCTTTCTTCATTTATTAAGAAAGTTGAAACAGTGTTAACCAAAAGAGCTCGTGCTGAAGTTGGGCGAGATACCTGTGTCCTCAGCTCTGCAGAGCACGAGAATCACTTAATCTTTTAATACAGAAGGGAATTGTCTGTTATCAAGATCTCGTATTTTTCACTGTTCAGATCAGTTAATTTCTGTTTCACCTCTACTGCAGAAGGAAAGAAGTAATCAAGTTCTGATAGGAAGAGGAGGAGGAACTAATCGGACAGATGACAAGAAATAATTTTGTCGGTAATGCCAATCCTCTGTGTTCATAGGCTCTCGAGTTAATTATTGAACTCATGCAGTGGGTATTTACCTACCATAAATTACTTCATTCTTAATAATTTTGAAAAATAACTGTGAATTTGACTTTAAGATTGTGGAAAGTCAATCATTCTCTTTAAATACTTTCTCATGTTTTGAGTACCAGTCAAATCTCACCTGAAAAGACAGATTAGTTGAAAGCCAAGTCAGTGTGCCATATCATCCTTTTTTCTCCTGCTACTCAGTAAATGAAATATCAACAAATAGGGGGAATCAGTGTAATATCAGACTGCGATATTGTCCTTTTTTTACTTTTGAATATTCCTAACTGTAGAATGCAAAACAGATTTTACTGTACAGAGTGGTGGTAGGGGACAAGAACTGAAAAAAAAGCTCTTTGTGTAGGAGGAAGTCTCGTCTGTCTATAAATACAAATGCAAGGTTTGGAAAATGAGCAGAGAAATTAGGAAGATTGTAATTAAAGATGATTTTTGGGTTGGAATTGTTTGTTTGGCCTATAGTAACTTAAGTCAGGGCTTCCTGATTTCTTCAGGCTTTGTGTGAGACTGTTTTGAATTTCTATTTCCTGCATCTAAAATAAGGAAGTCCTTCCCCCAGCCCCCCGCAATTTGTGGGTTTGTTGGTGTGGAATCAAGCTACTGTTTATACTCTTTTTAAGAGGCAGGGAAATTTCATTGGTAGTACCATGGTGTATTTGAAAAGCAGACATCAAGCTTCAAGCACATATGTGGCAAACATCAATAACCAAAAGCACTCCATGAGAAGACATTTTAAACTAAGTTAAAAAGATGATGTGAGTCTGTTTATAACATACCAGTGAAGATGTGGTGTTAAACAGTGCTATTTTAATATAAGCCATTGCTTTCAAATTTGTAAGTATTTTGAGTTAGAATTGTATTCTCTTTAGTTACAGATGTTCCCGCAGATAAATAGGGTGAACTAATTTATTTTAACATAGGCTTGTGACTCCAAGATACTGTTTTTAAGGAAAGAAAATCAGTTTCTCTGTGTAGTAGTGTATATTAGCACGTGAGCCTAAAAAATATTTTTCTTCGATATAATAAGTAAATTTTTACAATGCATTAACTTTTTTAGTACCATAGAAACTTTAGTGTTCAAAACATTAATTGGTCTCAAACTTTACATAAACTGTGTGGTGGGGATTTGTTGTATTTTCTAGGGGGATAATTGGAGACAAATTAAGAAGTGCTTAATGAAATTTGATGCTTTTTATGGAAAAAGTTCAGTACTGCCTGACTGTTTGAGCTCTGTTACACGTGTATATGAAGCTGTTAAAATGAAGATGTATGCGTTTTAAACTGCAGTTAAACTTATAAACTACAGCATCCAATGCTCAGTTGTATAATGGGAGACTGTTCCTGTTTGCCATAGTTTCCAGCAGTGTAATTACTGGAGGAAAGGGGGAAAGATCGCTGAAATATTCCATTGGCCTAAATAGTTTGAGGGTTGTAATAAATAAAGTTCATTAATTCTCTGAAATAATTCTCCTTCTTGTTAGCCTTGCATATTGAGTAGGTAGTGTTTTTCTACCTTGTTGCTTGCCTTTTACTTTACTTGTGAAGGTGTGCTTTGCAGGTTTCCAGGAAAACCTTTATGTGAAAAGCTCTGTTAATCATTTGAGATAATCATTAAATGAATGAGTTGGCTAGAAAGAAAAAATTTATCTTCAGTACATTTATGGTACTTTTTATATATATATAAAAAAACATACACACATATATATGATGAAAAATATAAAGTCCTGACGTGTTTTCCTTTAAAATAAAAACCTGTGCAAATTCAGTTGAAGTACTCTAAGCTTCAGAATAAATGATGGGAGTTTTTGTTTTCAATACTGTGAAATTACAATTTCCTACTCTAGATTTTGTTAGAAGGAACTGTGATGAGAATAAGTCTACATCTTGTGTAATGACACCCTCCACAAAATGGCATGAGGAATTATCTGCATAAAGTTTGTTAATATGTAGTTGAATTAGAATGGGATGGGATTGAAAGCACCCTCACCAAGTTTGCTGATGACACTGAACTAAGTGGTTAGGGGGACATGGCAGAAGGGAGAGCCAGCTTTCAGAGACACCTGGGTAGGCTGAAACAGTGGACAAGCATGAATAACACAGAGTTTGAGAGATAGGTGCAAGGTCCCACACCTGGGGTGATATAACCAGAGAGCCCAGATCTGTGTGGCTGGGGAGCAGCCTTGCTGAAAAGGGACCTGGGGGTTCTGGTGGACAAGAAGCTGAACATGGGTCAGCAGTGCACTGCTGGAGCAACAACGGCGAACAGGATCATGGGCTGCAGCCCCGGGGCGCTACTAGCAGAGATGGAGACGTGATCATCCCCATCGGTGCTGGTCAGGCCTCAGCTGGAGTGCTGTGTCCAGTTCTGATTCCCACAATTCAAAAAAGATACAGCCTGAAGAGGGTCCAAAGGAGGGCCACAAAGATGATCAAAGGGCTGGAGAACCTGCTCTGTAAGGAAAGACTGAGGGGGTTAGGTCTTTTCTCCCTGAAGAAGACAAGGCTTGGGGGGAACCTCATCACAGTGCTCCAGTACTTAAAGGACATCTGCACAGGGAGTGGAGGCTCTCTTTTCACAAGGAGCCACGTGGAGGAGACAAGGGGCAATGGGTACAAGTTGCAGTGGGAGAGGTTTCATCTTCGTATAAGAAAGACATTTCTTACAGTGAGAGCAATCAATCACTGGAACAACCTTCCCAGGGACGTGGTAGAGTCCCCGTCGCTGGAGGTTTTCAGGATGCGACTGGACAGGGTGCTGGATAATCTCATCTAGGCTCTCTTTCCCACAAAAGGTTGGACCAGATGATCTTTTGAGGTCACTTCCAACCTGGGATGTTCTTTGATTCTATGATTCTCAATCTTGAGAAAATGCCTGTATAGTGGTTCACTGGTTGGTTTTTCCTTTGTCTTTTTGTAGCTGTGATTTCAAAGTATTAGTAAACTTCTTGAATCAATGCAACAGTCTGTTTGCAGTGCTGCTAGTTAAACACGCAGTCATTACATATACTACAGTACAAACTGCTTTCTCAGCGGTAGCTATCAAGGCCCAATTTTCTGGGGCAGCACTATACAGGGCATGATATCTATGCTGAGCAGCACAATGTCATTTGTCTTGTAACATCAGATCTGGTCGGAATAAAAAGAAAACAACACAAACACAGTTAAGGAGAAAAATCTTTAAATGTAGTGGTGTGAAGAGGTGAAGAAACTCAACCACAGAATGCATAAACAAATCTGTTTTCTAAATGGACAAAGATAAACTGCTGTTAGATATTTTCTTTAATGTTTTTCATCCTAAACAGCAACTATAAATTGCAATTGTGTCTGAATTAAAAAAAAAAAAAGATGAACAATAGAAAAAGCAGCTCCTGTAGAGCTATTTTTTTCTCTTTGTGGCATTTAATACCTTTCAAGTGAAGATGAGCTCTGTCTGGAAGGAGTAAAAAAAATATGCACAACATTTAAACCAGCAAGTTCAAATTACCCATTTAGGTTGGGAAGAGATCTCTACTAAGCTGAGAGAAACTTGCAGAATTATCAGGAGCTAGTAGGAGTTCTTACGCACTCAGTAGGTTGTCTCATGATGGCTTCAGCTGAGAAGTTGCTCAATTAGCATATAACTCCAAACTAAAAATTAGCATAGGATAAAGCTTTCAGTAAATGGGATGTAATTGTTTTTCATGAGTATTGCAATAATACAGATAATTGGGATTATGAAAGATTGTTACCATATACAGTCAACGGTAGCCAAGCAACAGTTAAGTTTTATTGCATGAAGATCTGCAGTTTATTTGGTTATAGTCATGACTTCACGTATGCATGCCAATATGCTTTCGAAAGATAACTGGAGAAGTTGATAGAATCTGGTGTCTTTTCTAGCTCTAAGAATTAAAAAAATACAATTGCCCAGACTGCACTCTAATTTCAAGTATGTTTTTTGCTCGACAAATTATAATTCTGTAATAAAACTTAGAAGTGCCAGAGATTAGTTTTAGAATTTCACTTTTACGATCAGACAGGTGTTAGGGTGATCCGTAGCAACAGTCTCCAGGTCAGTGTCCGTGAAGAGTGAGGCCACAGTCTTGCTGCAACAGCATCTTGTCTCTGTTTTGTGAATCACTGTCTAAAATAGCTACTGCCCTTGTGCTATGTGCAGTAGCTGTAGTACTTAGATATATGCCTTTTTAAAATTTACCTTTTCTTTTATATTTTGGACTTTTTGAGGGGGGGCAGGTACCATGATTAACAGTAGGACATGTATTAGATGAAATCAAAATGCATCAGAAAAAGCTCAGTGGAAAGAGTAAATCAAATACTAGCTAGAACTTTTGGTCTTTTCTCAGTTGCAGTTTTGTAAGGCTGTTGGCATCCTCCATTCACTTTTGAGGAAGGTAGCTGCTCCAACATCTGCTGTGCCAAACGGGCAAATTCAAGCACTGTTACTGTGGTGTGGCAAGGAAAAGAGGTTAAATCAGGATATCTTTTAGTCATCCTTTTACCATCAGCTTTCTGTTTGTATTTTAGCTAGTTCAGAATGCTGTGTATTGGTAGTTGACTCTTGACAGAACTGAAGACGCAAGCCATGTTTGTCTTTGAAGGCATTTAAAGGTCTGCCTTTCCCTTTGTACAGAAAGCAGCAAATTTATTCTGAGAATGGGACAAGAAATCTAAGCTGTAATATCTTATTATTGGCTTTGCCATTCTTAAGATCTTACTGCTGGCTCTGCCATACTTATTGATGACTTTGGCATTTTGGTAATTAAAGAGCAAAACATGTTTTTGACAGGCTCATGATATTGAATGGTGTTTGGAACCAGAGTGAGTTGGGTTGTAGGATCTTCAGAAGATTTTCAGTTGATAGGATTAACCTTTGTGTAGAAACAGCATATGAAACTTGAGAACTACTCCGCTGAGACCTTTTTCTGAACTTTCTTGCTCTTGTCTTCTGGACAGACATGAACTTTCATATTGGTTTTCAGAAGGAACAACTTGTCTATTCATAGATGGGTTTGGTTTGACTTGATGTTGATCTGCTGTATTTTTATTTCCTTATAAGAATGTGTACAAATAAGAGGTATAATCAATAATATCCTAAGTGATATATTCATCTTTCCATCTGTGTTCTCATTTATAAAAAGTTGCTTTCAAATGAATCCTTTAAACTGGACTAAGTGTCAGCTTATCTTCCAGAGAATAAATGGATTAATAGGCTTTTCAATGAGGTAAGATTATCTTCCTAGAAGAGTTATGTCATGTCATAGTTCAGTAGGTAGAGAAAGGGACAAAATTATGAAGAAAGGACCAGTTCACATGCTTGTCCCTTAGATCCAAATTGGAAGGAACAAGATTGAAAGCTGTAAGCGTTTGAACGCAATATGATCTTAGAGTTGATCTACAGTGATTCAAAAAAGAGAGGAAATTCAGTTCTTTTTCATTTGCTCCAAGTCATACAATGTCATATCTTAACTGAAGCAAGTAAGGGTGTTTTTGAGTGTGTTTTACGTGAAACTATTAGATGAAATGCTGCATTGCTTGTCTTCTCTGAAGACTTTGTCTTAAGCAAAGAGCTTTGCATTGTGAACTGCTTGCAGTTTACTAAGTGCAAAAGAGTGTGTGTGTCTGTTGCAGTTTCTGGTCCTTCTTATTTCTTCTGCCAAGCAAAAAATTTTTAAAATATGAATCAAAATGAAACGGATAGGTTAGTGTTTTTTGATTATTTTTAAGGGTTAGTTGTTTGGGATATGTAAATGTATGTATACAGAATGTATACACACAGACACTTCCTATTTTTAGACTTTTCCTAATGCCAAGTGGTTGGTTTTTTCCTTTTTAAAATCAAATTGGTTATCTGTAATTCAGAGTCTAGTTAACTTTAATAACAGCGTTTACTTCAGAGCTAGTGTGTTTTGTTTGAATACCACGAAAGATGTAACTTTTCTTTATTTCCTCTTTAGTCTCTGAGGCTAGTAAGTGTGTTCAGTTATGAAATGACCATGGTTGGTAACAAGCATCTGCTTCCAAAATGACTGTTTACATGCATATATTTATGTCGTTCCTCAGAAATGAGCTGTGTGCTTCAGCAGGGACTTTCTGTAAAGTGAAGTGCAGGAGGTCGGACAAAAGTATAACTGAATGCTTGAAATGATACTACTGATGATATTTTGTAGTGTTTAGAAATTGGGAACCTGATTTACTAGGTGTTCGAGTTTGCATGAACTGTAAGTAGGAGATACTGCCTGACCTGACTGGACATGGCTTTTGAACCGCTGGTTATACATGTGTATATATACTAGGTATCATGGTATCCCTTATTTCATGTAGATTTCCAAGAAAGTAGTGCTTTTTTATAGTTTGGTTTTCTTTTTTTTATAATTGGATGTTGGAAAAGTGCTTTCGTAAGACAATTACTGGGGAAAAAAAATCATATGGAAGTTGGATGCAAGTCAAACTTAGCCTTTCATTAGCTTTTGTTTTGTCTTTTAGAAAACATGTTTTCATCAGTTTTGCTCTCTGCTTAATGAGAAACTAAATGACAGCTGCTCAGAACAGGCTGTGGGATGGAGGAACAGAAAATGTAAAGTTAGTATGCTCTGATTTGTTTCATGGCAGGCTTTTATGGCGTGACAAAAATATTGCTCACCCTCATCTTCTGTAGAGATTAAATTAATCAGCCCAAGCTCAGCCTTGCTCCCTTGTAAGGACAGGCAGGAGAGACTTTGACAAGATTCCATGATAGTGGCAATGGTCCAGACAGCCCTGGCTTTCTTTCCTCTTGGGCTAAGATTTGTTTTCTCCCCTCTTCTAAATCTAAAAGAAAATCATGCCTTTGGAGGACAGATATCAATCTACTGCAACCTCTTTAATCGGGAGCTGGGAAGTATTTTTCCCAAGTTCTGAAGCATTATGTAGGAAGAGTAGTATTAGGGAAGAGTTGACTTACTCTTTGATATCAGTGTAGCTGGAAAACTTGGTGGAAGAGTTGTTTTTCAGCTATTTCTTAGCATTTTAGTATTTTTAATCTTTATGATGGCAGTATATAATTTTGGTGAAAATACTTGGTATTCTAAAAGTTGAATACCACTGTTTTATGAAGTTCTGCTGTCTGTCTTATGCTTGAGCAAATGTATTAGAAATGTTGGAACATGCTTTGTTTCTTTGGTATATGAAGTCAATGGCTTTAGTTTTACTCAAGCTTGAGTCTCAAGTCTTGAAAGGAACATAGAAAAACTTATTTGTGTGTCCCTAAACGAACTTGCAAACCTAATAAATTACAACATCTATGGACCCTTTCAAAATTAAAATTGTTGGATCCTAGTGATGGATTTATAATACTTCCTCTCTTCCTCAAGTCTTGAAATAATGTACTTGAAAATCCCAGGTAAACCGATTTGTATTGTTCCAGTTTTACGAATGATAAAATCCTTATTGATTATCATGTGAGAAACTTGCAATTGGAAAAAGCCACCCTAAATTTCCATGGATAGCTTTGATTCTGTTCTGTTGTTTCAGTACTTGAGTATGGAACCATGTTTCCATGTAGGTTTTTGATTTTGTAGTTACACCTCTTTTTTAGTTATGACTACTCTATGGTATTGGAAAGGGTAAAAACAGTGCTTAGAAGAGTTTGGTTTTAAATACTGGCAAAGTATTTCTTGACGTGAAAGCAGTCACTATTAGTGGCTTGAAAATACACTTAATGTTACTAATGGCGTTGTCTATACATGTTATCATTTTTTGTTCAGGTGGATTTTCAAAAAGAGGACATGTCTCTGTCACACCTTTTTTTTTTTTTTTTTTAATTGCTTAAAGGTAG
>Ga0065711_1037215_pt1 | contig 20065 bp, 15 predicted proteins | sample Hoacrofraction12_FD_59098 | JGI IMG/M metagenome (GOLD analysis project Ga0065711, IMG submission 59098) | Hoatzin crop microbial communities from Cojedes, Venezuela - Epithelial fraction 12 v2 (version 2) | ecosystem: Host-associated > Birds > Digestive system > Esophagus > Crop | place... | reverse complement strand
GGCGGGCCCGGCTGGAGGACGGCAGCGGCGCCTTCACCGTGCTGGGGGTAGAGGAGGTGCCCAAAGGGCGGCCCTGCCTCAGCGCAGGTACCAGGCGGGGCGGGGCCTCTGCTCTGCGGGGGCAGGGCGGAAAGGCGCATGCCCGGGGGCGGGGCACGCGCGGACCGCGCATGCGCGCGGAGGGCGCTTCTGCACGCGCGGCCTCGTTGCGGGCGAGGCAGGTGGGCAGAGCTGGGAGGCGGGAGCGGCGCGCGCGGCCCTGAGAGTGAAGGCTCGCGCCGCCGCGTCCAGGTGAGGTCAGGTGAGGTCAGGTGAGGTCAGGTGAGGTGAGGTCAGGTGGCGCGCGCAGTCGGGCCGCGCGGGGGGGGGCCGTGAGGCGGGCTGCAGGCTGCCTTCCCTGCTCTGCTGTGCGCATCCCGCTCGTCCCCTTCCCGCGGGGCTGGTGCTGTTGGCTCCGGGGGGGAGCACTGGGCTGCAGTCCTGTGGGAGTGGCGGTGAGGGGCGGGTGCGTTGCTTCATTCTCAGTCTGCTGGGTTGTCCCCCGCCTCGGCCGGCGGAAGGGGCAGCTGTGTGCTGATTTCCACTTGCTGTGTGCAGAGGCCTCGTAGAATCTAGCGTAAAAATGGCTGTACAGATGGCGAAGCCGTTTCTGAAATTTGGTTCTGAGTAATCTTAGTTCACTGAGTTTTATTGCATGTGTTGGTGGCTTTAATTCAAACTGTTTAACTACTTAGGTATAAATATTTTACTTTCTGAATTTAAAATCAAAGTACAAAGGTTAATTAAATTTCATGCTTGCTTGTTTTTTTTAGGGAAGTATGTCATGGTGATGGGCATGGTGCAGTCCTGCAGTCCCGAGCCTGTTCTTCGAGCAGTAAAGATGACAGACCTTTCTGAAAACCCCGTGCACAAGAACATGTGGAGCCTGGAGGTGGAGGATTTGCACAGAGTCATCCCCTAGATACTTGTTCTTCTGCCTAAAATAATGCAAATGTACTTTTTTTTTTGGTGCAGAACACTGGGCCATTCTGTGTTTGTGGGGTTTCCAGCAAGCAAAGACAGAGGTCAGGCCCAGGGTTCAGCGGAGGGACCAGTGCGTGTCTGGGTAGTCACAATGTGCGTCTCTTTCACAGTCTCTCTTTATACCAGCAGATTGGAGAAACAATGCTTTCTCAGTAACATGTCTATGCCGTTAAGAACACTGCGTGTTTCCAGATGTGTTAGCTGCTGTTTCTAGGAGCGTGTGTTTAGATCATCATTCCCATAGCGGTGTGTTCTTGGCAGCGAGGGCTGCACAGCACTTGTGTTACCACGGTGAACTCGGCTCGTGGGGTGATGGCAAGATGTGTTTCAGCCCATTTAGACGGTGGTTGGAAATAACCTCTCTGCCTGTGTTTTCCCTTTCAGTGATAACAATGTCAGTAAACTCTGCTTGTAAGACAGATGTCTGAGCAGAGTCTTGCGCTGAAATATGTCTTTGGTTTTTGTGTTTCTAAAGTAATGAAAGTGGTGCAGTAACAACCCTGGTGTTCCAGTGAAGTGAAACTGACTGCAGAGATGCGGCGCAGGATTCCTTGGAATAGGTTCTCCAGGTTTGAGATGTAAATACTTTTACCACCTTGTGAAGCAAGCTGGCTGTGCCTAAGTGTGTTTTTCTCTTTGAAGGTTTCCTTTCTTGTTCCAATGCATGCTATTTTTAGTTGATTGAATCATTCTTAATTATATTTTATTTTTACCTTTCATTCCTCCTTCTGTTAAAAAACAAACAAACCATGAAATCAAATCAAAAACCCTTTAAAAAGCAGAACTGTTACTGCTCTTTGCTACCGCTCTTGTCTAAGGAGAATCTGAGTCCTAAAGAAAGCATTGGGTGATCCATGTGGGACGGCCTTGCAGTCTGTGGAGCAGTAGAGTGATGTTAATTAGCAGTGCGTATAGGAAGGGGAGGCATTCTCTGTTTGTACAATTTAAGACAAGAATCAGGTGGTGGTAACTGAGTTTTAAAATTGTGGGGTTATGTTTTCAAAGCATACGGAAATTAAATACTGTCTTTTAAGTAGATCTTTCAGTGAGCTCTTTACAGATCAAGGGCTGGATTTCAGAGTGCAATTCCAGCCTTGAGCTTAGTATTCCAGACCAGACCAAGTCAGAGGCAGCTGTACAATGGAAGTCCTGTGCTCTGAGACCCTGCTGATGAAAGACCAAAACACACACACATACATACAGAATTTTGGCAGTCTGGTTTTATTTACTGTTTTTAATGCTGGGCAAAATGCACTTGTGGAATGCTGTAGCCTTTCAGAAATGGTCAGCACATTGGCTGGCAACTGGTTTTGTGCTTTGCCATTGGAGTGTTTCCTATGCCAGAAACCTGAAGTTCATTCCCAGTAAGTTCACCTTGCTGTGCTTTCTAGCTAGGCAGTAAAACCCTGGGAATAAAGAGCTAGGAGCTCTGCTGCATCCTCGTGAGTGTCTGCAGACTTCTGGAAGAAAGAAATACTGCCTGTAGCCCGTGTCAGACACGGGGGGCACAGCGTGGTGGCTGTCGGGAGTGGAACTACTGTTACTCCATCTGGCAGTGATGCAGAGTCACTGAACACCTCTGAAAAGTTGCGTTTATATAGGATTTGATTTGCAGAGGGCTGGATTGGATTTGTAGAGGATTTCTGTGCATCTTTCCCCACCCTCTCCCGTCCAGAGCTTGTGAGTCAAAGCATCTGGGGTTTCTTAGCTTGCTTGCTAACAGTCGTTCTGAGCACAGTAAGATCTAGATCTCTTCATTGCTCGATTTAGGGTGTTTCTTTATCTGTCTGGCTCTGTACGGTACACTTGACCTCCCTAAAAAAACCAGATCTAAGCTCTGGTTCCAAGCCCTTAGCAAGTGTCACATATTTGATCAGGACAAAGCCATGAACGTTGCTTGGCGGGTGGTTGGAAGGAGATCTGCAACTGAAGCAGTGCTTCAGAAAGGCCTGCAGCTGTGTTAGTAAAATGGTGACTTTTAAGGGCTTGCAAGCCAAGACGGGATGCTTCTATGACGGGTCATATTAAAAAGTGCTTTCCCAGGAACTGAAAGCAAAAGACGCTGGTATCAAAGTTGAATGCTGCTTGTGGCTGGGGGTGGCTTGCCGTACCCCTGGGTTCAGGGTTAGGCTGAAGGGCCCGCGGGGCTCTGCGGGGTGGTGGGAGTTCTCCCGTGTCCACAACCGAACTTGTGCTTAGGTTGCACAGCAGGATGGGGGTTTGTCTGTGAGGTTTGTCACACTTGTTACAGGGTGGGGAGGCTTCTCTAGCCCTATCTCGTGGAGCAGTTCAAAGCCGGGAGCTCATTCTGAGCGCGCTTGGTGTTTGGGCCTTGCAGAGGGTGGAAGGATGGGTGTGGGTTGCAGGAAGGCCTCTGCACGCTCTGTGTTAGTGCTGTCATACCTGGAACAAATCTGGATTTATCTTGGCGCGTGTACTAGTACCTGGGGAACTCCGCTGGTGGAAACGCGCGGCTCTGTCTTTCAGACTTTCTCAGTCTGACAGATCCTTAAAAACCTCAACTTTGCTACTAAGTCTTGGGACAGAAGAGTTTGTGTGGTACCCGTAAATGTCTGTGACCTTTGTAGCTCTGAAGTTTGTGCATACGGCCTGTAGGAAGGACATGTTGAGGGTGAGGTGTAGGCACTAAAAACACAGTGGATGCAGTTTAAAATGCGGCTCGGTGTTTAAATGGCTGCTTCATCACCCGCAATGCGTTGCGTGCAGCTTCTGGGAGACGCAGCGGCTGTCTGCAGCTGCCGCACAGGCAAACTCTTCTCTGTACTTCTGCATCCCTGGCTGCACTGCAGTCAGCCGCAAAGCAGAGCAGCTCCTCTGAATCCTTTGCTCTACTTGCTGACACTTTACTTTGTTCTTGCAGCTGTCACCTCAGTATTTTTTCAAGGGTGTTTAGCATGCGTTAATTGACTGGAGAGAAGATTATGCATTTTTTGAGTCAATAACTTGTATAAATATTCTTTAATTCTCAGAAACATTTCGTACAGTTTTGCCTTCATTATAGAAACACCTCTTCTCTGTAAGTAAGCAGTTAGAAAATTACTACCCAGCAAGACTTGCTTTCTGCCATGTTTAATGCAACAGCCTCTCGTGTGTGGGAATCCTCACAAGCTTGGGCATTGTTCCTGACTAGTGTGAGAATCATGTTTTACTTGGAATTTGTACAAAAGGACAGTGAAAGTGTTCAGCACGCGAGCATGGGCTACAGCAGGGTACACGAGGTGACTGCAGCCAGCTGCTGCTTTTGTCTGTGATCTGCAGGAGCCACTGAAACCGGCCAGTTCCGACGCTGCAGACCAGTACAACGTTATTCTTATGAATAATCAGTAAAAACATACTCCAGCGTAAAAATAAGGAAGTCAAATGTTTATTAACATTGTTTCATTAGTTCAGAACACCATTATTTCAATGTTTGCATATTATACAAAGCCATCTGAAGGATTCCTTTTACTAAGGAATAATTGCATTCCTGGTGTTGTGTGGAGAACTGTAAGGCATTTTTTTTAATCGGTAGCCCTCCAATACAGCAGGTAATTGAAGAGAGAAGACGCTGTCACACAACACTCTCATCTGTAACACCTTCAGGCTGCTTTATGGGTAGGACAGGTGCCGGTCACCTTTTCCCAGCAGGTAAACTGGTTTCTAAGCAGGGGGCTCTGAAGACGCAAAGGGACAGTGTGAAAGCGGTGACCAGACACCAAGGCGGCTGGTTCTCACTGAACAATGTAAACAGCAGCGAGGCAAAAATCAGCCAGCACAAAAATGAGAAAATGACTAAATGCTTTCAGTTATTTAACCATCATCTGTCTTGGCCCTCTTGCGTGTTGGGGCACTTCCCTGGAAAAGGACACTTTCTCCAGAATTTACTGAAGAGCCGAGTTTCAGTTCTGGAGAAAAAGCAGTCAGCAGCTCTGCAGGTTCCAGGCTGGTGTGCTGCTTTCACCAAGTAGCCCCCTCGCACTCAGCTGAGCTGGCAGAGACCCTTTGCCATCTTTCCAGTGTATTCACGCTGTGGGTCCAGGCTTGTGCAGAGGCAGCTTTGCCACTGAGCAGGAGAATTTTTTTCAAGTAACTTATGTCCATTTTCTCCTGGTTGATTGCAGTTTCTCGTCACTGGACTGACATCATTCCTCTGACCCTCAGGTGCTTCTGAGTGAAAAGCTCTCCCTTTATACTAAATATGCTTTCATGGTAGTCCTAACACTAATTCATTCACATTTCACTGTTCTCCCTGCTATTGCTTCTAGCTTGTCTACCTAAAATAGCTGGTTCGTGTTGGGTGCTGACAGGGTTCTTCCATCTCAGGGCTGCCAGCTGCCATTCAGAACTGGCTCAGGCTGCAGTGAAGACATGAATGCAGTGAAGCGGTTAGTAAGTGTTTAAAGGATAGACAGTAGCAAGCGACATGTAATACAAGCTGTTGTGATGCTGAATTACAAGACATCTAGGCAGGGAAAAAGAGCATCGGATGTATTTATGACATCATCAAAAAGCTGCAGGAAAAAGTACTCTAGCACTTTAGATACGGTTTTGTCTTAGATACAGGGAAATGAAGATGGAAGGTTCTGCCTTCATGCTTGATGATCAGTTCACGGTTAGGAGGACAGCGCAGGATTATGACTGAAGGTGAGGGGCTGTGGCTAGCCCAGCTGTCCTGCAGCCGCTTCTCGGCAGGAACGGAGCTCTAGCAAGCAGTGCAGCACTAGCTGTTCCTGCGAGGCTTTCTCTCTCCACTCCTGACCCGAGATGGCTGTCGGTTACGCTGCGTGACGAGCCTGGCCCTCACAAACTCTTGCACAACAGCAAACCTAGTTCTCCCTTGCTGCAGTTTGGGCTGTTACACTTCCTTCTCTTTAGTGTGTTTACATATTTAAAGACTTCACTCATGTCTTTCCTTAGCCCTTCCATTTTTTCCCCATAGAAAGACCTCTAGACCTTCCTCAGCTGGTGCACAACGTAACTAAACGTGGTGTCCAAAACTGGGTGTGTAAAATAAGCTGAATAGTGAAGAATTATTTCTTGTCTTAAAGATGTTTATTCACGTGTACCATCCGCAGTATGCTTTGCTCGCTAAATAGCATGCTTTAATAGCATGTTAGTGTTGTTAACTGAGCTTGTGAGCCATTGTTGTTCCAGTCCCTTTCCTCAGAAAGGGAATAATGTAAACTAGCAGCTGAGCCATTCTAAAACGGCTTCCAAGTGAATATTCAGGCTCACATTGAACCAAATTTGTCTCTGCATTTCATATTCATATGCTGAAGAGTTTATATAAACCATTGGCGCTAAAACCCCTTTGTGCCTACAAGATGCTGCCCAGGAGTGTGGTGGCCACCTGCCTGCACAAGGCCGGCCGTGCCACGTGGCATCATTGCTGCCCAGGGGAGCGTACGCGTCTGACACGCTTACGTATATACCCAGTGTTCTTTTTCTAGCTGCTTGTTTATGGTTAACACAGTCATCTACAAATACTTGGTAGTTATTCCTTTCCTCAGTGAGAATTCAGCAAATACTTCAAAATATTTTCTCTTAGGCATACCACAAGTATGTGTGTAGTCACCACATCACTCCTCTGAGGTGGCAGTGAGCTTACAGATGCAAATGAGTAACATTTCATTGCATATGTTAAAAACCCCTCCCTGTTTTCTCACTACTGAGCCTTGGCAAAGCATGGAGTGTTAGAGTTAGGCTCATAAACCCAAGGGCTCCTTTTCAAGCAGAAGTATAACTGGCTCTTTGGCACCATTCCGTCATTTACATAGAGTGTTTCCACTGCAGTCTTGTAAAGATGTAATTACACATGTAATTACTGTGTATCAGTAATTAGTGTGACAACAATGTGTATATGTGTTTCCTGTAATGTTCTCATTCAGTGAAAAAATACAAGCACACAGCAAATTTCAGAGAAGGCTCTGTCCTTTTCATAAAATCACAGAATGTTAGGGGTTGGAAGGGAATAATGCAGATGAATAACGGAGTAAGTTTTGGGGTTGTTCTTGGCCATCTCTCTTAAGGCAGCAGTATGTGAATCATCAATATTGATTTATACGGGTTTTTTCTTTACACCAGAAGAATTCCTCCCTTAACATTCTGCCGCCAGCAGAAAACGGCTGCAGTCTCTGTGGGGCAGTAACTGCCCTCCGCTAGTTCCTGCAGCAGTGTGTATGCCTTCACCAAGCAGTGGGAGGGTCCGTAACTAATGTGCACAGTAACAACAGAAATGGGCGAGGACTCAGGTAAAAAATTTCAAGCCAGCACTACTGCTCTTTTCAGGCCTTTCAGCCGTCTTTGCGTTTTAAGCAGCTTTCCAGCAGACAGCTAGCCAGATGACAGCTGCACTGAAATACAAGTATTGATAATCTTGAAATTCTAGCTCTAGTATAAAGGAGCTAGATACATTTCATTAAAACAGACTGAAAAGGACAAAAATTCCAGCAATAGGATCACTTCTGCTCATGGCCAGAGTCAGATTCACGAGTTTTATTTTCTCATACTCGTACATGCGAGTAGTGGAGCACCGCAGCCAGAATACTGAGGATGAAGAGAAACGAAACGAAACTTACCACTGGGGAGGGATTTCCACAGGGACAAAGTTGCGGTTGCACAAGTGAACGAAGGCGGCAGCCAAACTGCAGGCAGCCTTCAGCCCCCGCGGCCCACACACGTCAGACGTACACATGCCGTGGAACGGCACGGGGTCCACCTTGGACACAGAGGGGATCGTTCAGGGAGGGGGTGCAGGGTGCAGACACCCTCCCCCCTGCGGGAGACGCACTCGGGCAGGGCACCTGCGCTGCGCAGGGCACGGCTTTGTGTCCCCCTGCCCCGTCAGGGCCCTCCCCAACCCCATGGTCTCTTCCCGAGGGCTGTACGTGTATTTCCACATTCCAGACTGGCATGCTACAAGTGGGGCAAGGTCATGCTGCTGTTTTGTGGGCGTCAAGGACCTTAACGTATATTTATGGTGCTGTAACGCCTTTTTGCCTGCCGGGATTGCTCTGATTACTTCTAAAGTTATCCGCAACTAAAAGCCTACATCCTTGCAACAATTACGTGTACTCCTTGGAAGGTGACACCTGCAGACTCAGCGAGTCCCCTGGAGCCTGACGTTATACTTACAACTCTGAAGCAGTTGCTAAGCAGTGAATGTGATTCTTTAAAAAATGCTTTGCAGACGTTTCGCTTAGCTGTAACTGGACATGGCTTCACTTTCCTCTGCACAAGACTGCACTTGTCCACCTGGGAAAACAGAGTTACTGAAGTTGGGGGGGGGTGGTTTGTTTTTTTAAAATGTGTGTAGCATGAATTTTTCTACAATTGATAGGCAGCATGCTGCTGGTTTCATTATCCAGCTTTAGCTCACCTAAGCCCAAACAGCATGTCGCGTCCTGCCCACAGTGCTCCAGCACCAGTGGCGCTCCACAGAGGAAGCAGCCCTTCAGCGCCTTACCTGCCAGCTCTGTGTGAACTCCTGCACGTTGCCAGCGGAGGAACGATCAGGAAGTACCCATTCGTTTCCAGCTTCATTGTCGTTGGTACCAAAAAGCCCAGCTGACACACCTGGAACGAAATTGCAATGGGGTAAAACAGTAGTTGTGAGGAGCAGGCAGAGGGACATTTTAGCAGCTGTCTCTGGGCTCAGTGGAGCTTGGCTGTAATGCGAGGAGAGGAAGCGTGCCCCGGCACCATGCTGGATTCTTCTCAGACTGCACTGTTGTCTCCTCGGTAGCTGTTCCTGGGCTTCGCCTGACCAGATCAAGGCATCTGCTGATCCCAGGGCTCTGAGCTTGAGAACAGAGTGGGGCAGATGGATAGCAATGTGTGCCAAATACACCAAAAACCACCGACAGCTTTTAGGCCTCCCTCTTTGGTGTTCTTGCCAGTTTGGCAAGATAAACCAGCTACAGAGCAGTGATTCTCACACAGGGCTTGGGGTTGGGCTGGCTGTGTTACACCTCCCCCCATTTCTGTCTGCTGTATTGCACTGGAACAATAGTAACCACGGTAAAACTTGCTGTTCTCCCAGAACGATCCAGACCCGGCTTTATTTGGCATCAGCTGGGTATGCCTGGGGCCGTTTCCAGGGTGTGTACCAATGACCAGGGCAAATGCAAGTGCAAGACAACTGACAGGGGATGGCAATTCAGAGGCACAGCCAGATGCCTGCCAGCTGAGGAGAGCCATGTGATGCACACTCACCATGGTGCCAGCCAGCCAGAGTGATGGTACAGAGGTCGTACTGAAAGTCACAAGAGACAGAAACGCCTTTCTGATTAGACACTTCTATTTTGTTGGTTCCTCTCCTCAAATTAGTGGTCCTCTTTTCAAGGGACTGATCCAGCAATTGGCAGTTCTCTCCCATAACGGAGACGTTATACATCTTGGATATCTGTTTGAAAATGAAAATGCAATTTCAAATATGTCACAGTGAAAGTTCAGTGACAGGCACCCACAGCCTGGGTTTGCGGGTAGGATGAGGTCCACCTTGCTCAGCCCAGAGTTCGGGAATAAGAACAGGGTTGTGCTGAGCTGCTGAAAGAGGAGGAGAGCCCAGAGCCTCCCAGGCACTCCAAGGCTATGGGCCCAGTCTGTTCTACAGACCTCTCTAACTGCCGCTCTCTAGGACCACAGAGAGGAAAACTGAAAAGTTCGCCGAGCCTCTCTTACTGTCAGTGCCCAGAGAGCAGACAGGCAGCCCTTGAGTCAAAACTAGTTTTGTTTTGGGGAGTTATTTGCCAATTAAAAAGTGGTTACTTTCTAGTGCTTACATCTGAGAGCTGTTCTGATCTATGTTTTGCGCATTAATATTTTGAAGACTCTTTTTTTGGTTGGTTGAAGATAATTTCTGGTCTGGAAAGGAAGAATGTTTGACTTCCCACTCCTACCTTCAGTCTTGGGTAGATACGGATCACGGTCTGGTTCATCTCCACATACAGCGATCTTGAGTTACCAGTTTCCTCATCCAGTATTACGGTGAAAGTGTTGTGAACAAAATCCTTGGCAAGAAGTACACTGCACTTTGATGCTACATCATAAATTTTTCCATCAAAAGTTATAAGATGCTTACTCCCCATTAACGCAGCATGATCTAGAGAAGGGTATTTCAGCAGAAGCATCAGTCAGTTTTCCACCGAGCAGTAAGTGCAGCTTCTTGGCTGGCACATGCTTAAAATAACTTCTCAAGCTACCACTACATTTTAATTAGTTACAAGTTGCTCTGCCACAAAAATATCCCTAGAAAGGAAACAATCTAGAAATTTCTTTTTCATTATAGATCCACCATAGCGTCCTAAAACTTTTGAGAAAGAAGACTGAGGATTCAAAGCTCATCTGATCATATTTGTAAGCTCCCTCGTATACACATTACACATTACTATGCAGAAAACAGCAAGAATATTCACTGCCTCCAAAGAAACTACCAGAGCATCAAACAGGGTCGCAGCCCAGGAAACCCTGCGGATACATCACGTAGGCTATTTGATCACCCGGACCTGCTCCCAGTGCCTACCGGGAGGAAGCCATTGAAACTGGCTCGCTCTGGTAAAGCCATTATCTGTAAGGGACAGTTGGGACTGCTAATGCAGTCTTTTAGCATTTAGCAGTGCTTTTCCAGGCAACACTGTCTCTGAAGTTTTGCTAGGGCTGAGCTTTGTCATCCTAGAGCCAACAGAAGGGATGGCACCGGTCTCAAAAGTGTGGACAAAGCCTCCAGGCAAGCCCCAGGGCCAACAGGAATGACTGGCACTGGCCCATGGTATTGACTCACGAGAGCCTATAGATAAGACTGATAAATACCACCCACCGATTTCTAGTCTGAACCTCAGGAAGTGTAAAGAGCTGCAAAATTTGCATTAATATTAAGTAGAGGAATGTTAATGGCATGTCAGCTTTACCCAAAGTGCTACTGTTACACACCAAATGAATGTTTTACAAGAAAGACTGTATATAAAGTTTATAGGAAAATTATCAATTAGTGACCATCTCTATGTAAACTACTATGCCACATACGATTTGTAAAATTTAGAACTAAGTGGAAACAGGCCCAGTTACAAAACAAAGCAGCGCTGTGAAAGGGCTCACATTCAAAGGGACTCTCCATCATCCTCCGTTTGAGTCTGTAATACTCTGCAACCATGTTGGTATTGTAGAGCTCCTGGAGAGGCCTCATTAGCTTTTCTTCAATGAGATAATGTGCAATATTTGCCAGATCCAGGGAGCGGTCTGCTTTAGGAAGTACCGGCAGTTTTACTGCCACTGAACAGTTCCTGTAGAATGCAAACAAAACAGCATGTGCCCTTATTTGCCAGGCCGATGAAATGCACTTGCTGTATTATTAGAAATGTGGAATTGAAATATTCCTAGGAACTGCAGTCTGGTTAGAACGCCACAACAAAGACACACCATGGCTCAGACCTGCAATGCACCCTGCCGTCGTAGGTACCGCTATGCTGTTTGCCACCAAGTAGCTGCTTTTGACAGGCAGCCTGTCCCAGCAGCCAACACCAAGGAACAGCACGGTGCTCTGCCCTGCGCCCAAAGCACAGGACCCTCCCTTGGGTGGCTGTCCGCCGCCCCGAGCATACGAGCTGATGTGAAGGCTGCCTATGCACACTCCCATTTACAACACCACCCGGCCGCAGGGAGCCTGCAAAAACCACCAGTTACCTGGCTGAAAACCTGTACAGGTTGAGTAAGGGCTTCCGGATCTTGCTCACAGCTCTAGAAAACACGGCCTCTGCCCACCTGAGCATCTGCTGCGTAGTCTATTGGAGAGCCAGAAAAGGAGGTTACAAAACTGACTTCAGTGTAGCTTCAGGGCAGGGTCCCTACTGGATAATGAGTTTGAAATCAATAGTCAGGGAAGTAACACTTTGGTTGCTCTTGCATTTATCACTTGCCTGACAGCATCTTGTCATTTAGCAGTTAACATCCAGAGGATAGACCCTAGTCACTACAGCAACAAATAAAGGACAGAAATACATCCTTCCTAAAATGCCATTACTTAAAATATACCAATACTTCACTGACTTAATGTGCTTCAGTAACTTGCAAAAGATTGATGTCTTTGTTAATATAAATCGGCATCGTGATATATCCTTTATGCACTTCATTTCAGCTGGAAGAGCCCAAACCTATTAGCACATTACTTGTTGGACTCACAGCCCCTCCTTTCTATGGAAGGAAAGCAAAAGCTACACGAATGACAGATCACTGCTGCTGTGATTTCAACCAAAACTAGTGCAATAACCTCTCTTCTAGCTGGAAAAGTACTGCTTTCAAATACTATCTAACATTTCAAAAACAGTCAATTAGCTGTAATAACCACACTGTTCCCATGAACAAAAAGATTTAACTGTTTTTGTGTATCCACAGTTCAAAGCTGAGACTTAAATTTGTGGACCTCGTCTCTCAAAGCATTCAAAATGGAGAACTGCGCTATACCCACCATATCCAAGCCTGCTTTCACAACCTTCAGTGCTGCCTGGATTGGTTCCGCTAGCCATGCATCTTTTACAATGTTCGGTAAAAATGCCTGGGTTTTCTTCAGGTACTCTTCTGTCTTCTCCTGCCAAACTTCATCCAGTGGCTTCGAGGTGACATCGTAGTAGGCCTCCTTCAAAGTTGCTAATGGCTCTGAAGCAAACACATTGCATGCACAGAGCTTAGCCGGTACCTTACAAAGCGGCCGTCTGTTCCCCCGCAGCGTCCAGCGTCAGGGAAGGAGGGACACAGAAAACAGGGAAAGGCACCTTTGTTTTCACGGCCGTTAGGCAGATTCCACAGCTGTGTGTGTGGACACAGGGCGATGAAAAACTGCAGGAGGCGTTTAGCCATACCCCGACCCACCCGGACGCCTCACCTTACGCTCACACTGCTGCTTTCCCAAGGAAAGGTACGGAATGCTTTGCAGCATGCCGCCGTCAGGGCTGCAGAGCTCAGCCTGCGCCTGCTCAGCGAGGAGCAGGAAGGTTTGGCCACAACTGATTTCAAACCAGATGTATCAGCTCAATCCCACTTTTGAGTGGAGGAGCCTAGCGCTGAGTGGCCCAGAGGGAGGTTTTAAACCTGTGAGAACTGAAGGTTCTCTCGGATAATTACAGCTGACCGCATTTCTCAAAGGTTTCAACATGGGCCGCGGTCCAGCTGAACAGTGAATTAGTGGCTACTGGAAAACACTGACCGGGTGAAATCCGATTAGTGCAAGCATTCAAAACTCAAGGACGGACAGGCACAGCCCTTTGGGAGGAAACGCCTGCCAGGGAGCTGTTCGCAGAAATGCTTCAGCTTAGGAATCGGGGCTTTGTTCTCATCCGACTGAATCCAGGCTCCTGTGCGTGAGGGAGTGCCTCCTCACTGATTTCATCAGAAAGGCGGTCACGCTGCGGTTAGTTAGAGCTCACTGCATCAAGGCTCCCACGCTGCAAACTGAGAGCCAGGGTCAGCGCTTTTTGCTGGGTCCAAAGAGAAACATTAGTGCTGTTCAGCATCCCTTATACTCAAGCTTGTTTTGCCCCACACTGACATTGTCCTTATTTTCCTTGCTTTGTGTGGTTTTGCTTACTTTGAAATTCGTTCTGCATTTGCTGGACAATGTCTTGAATTTTATCCAGGTAAAGCGGGACCTTGCTTCTCAGCATCTGCCGGATGCCACTCTGCTTCCAGCCCCGGGCGACAGCTCTGCCCACCCTGTGCAGGAGTCCTGCCACCTTCTGCAAGGCTATCGCAGGCCAGCCAGCTGCTTCCGACAGAAAATCAACTTGCTGCACCTACAGTGGTTCCCAAAAAAGAAGAAATACCAAAATACACAGTGATCGCGAGCAACACTTTGAGTCCACTCCAAGGCAATTCCAAACTCCTCTGTGTTCATGCAGAGTTATAGGATCTTTACCATGAAATGTGGCTTTTGCCCATGTATGAATTGCACTTAGCACCGGTTAGCCATTTAAATTTTTGAGCAAAGCAAAACAACTGCATGCAATATAATAATTTTTAATTAACACACTGCATAAAGGTTTCATGGTGCTTTCATAGATGATGTACAGATACTTACTGATCTCCTGAACCTCTGCATATATCCGTCAAACTTCACCATCACCTCCACCAGTTTGGCTTTCAGAACCCTCCCAATTTCATTAAGTTTGTACTGTGAAAAGATGAATAAAACCTTGATTTTATGATTTAGGATTGCTTGTGCTGAGATCAAATCACTCAGAGTTTGTACTAGTTTAAACGCCTGCAAAGATCCACACTGGCCTCCCATTTCTCAGGTGAAATGACTTCTGCGTTATTCAGTGTTAGAAATGGGAACAGAAGAGTTTAGGGATGACAAACAACAAGCCTCCTCCAAGCAGAGAGCATGTGAAACCCTGTCGGAAGTCAAAGCACGCTCAGGAGTTGAAATCTCAGCTTTGTAACCACCACGCTCAGCAGCCCCGGTACGTTACTGCTGCTCTCGCTTGTTTCCTTACCCTCTTCAGAGGATACACCCTTTAGGAGGGGATCCCGTATTTTCTGTGCTTTCTTGGTATGGCTGAACTTTTTCATTCTCACCAGGGTATCTTTTCACACCAAAGTGAAAAATGATGTTACTATCTTTTTGCCTGGTTACTCACCAAAACTCACACCTGAAGCCTACTTGGAAGATGCTCCATCAAACTGGAAAAATCACACTGCAGTTAACTGCTGCTGAAGGGTCTCACCTCAGCCTTAAGAACTGGATCCCCGCATCCATGAGCCAGAAAACTCAAGCTTCCATTAGCAGCTGCTAGAGTCATTTGTCCCACGTTTTCTTGCCTTTCACCATTGATGCTGAGATAGGTATTGACAGTGGCCACCTGCTGCCCATCAGTACAAGTGCTGACTTCCATTCCTTCTTCCAAATCCCCTTAGAGAATGAGACAGCTTTGTTTACAGGCACAACACTGACAGATATTGTTTCAAAGCCAGCTTTTTAATTACTTAGGTGATCAATCAGTGTCTGAGTGTGTTAGGTGTTTGTGGAAAAAAACCGAGCAGATAAAGAGGAGAAAAATAGATCAGTGTCAGTGTTTGGTTTTCCTGTGTGGTTTGGATTTACAAATACAGATTTGCTACTGCAAAGAAGGCACTGGATTAACATAAATCTAACTAATTCTCAGTGACGTTCCGGCTCTTTTCTATTTTAGTCTCCCACTGTCCCCTGTTGCTGATGTTTCAAAACTGCTTAGACCATAAACGGGAGAGTTACTCACCCACCCACCCCACACTGAAGTTGTTTCTGCCCAGGTATTGATAAGCATGAGCAGAAATGGCTGGCGAAGTGCACTCAGAATCTGGGTTGAGGGAGTTGAGCTGAATAATTTCTGCAAGCTTCTGACTTCAGCAATTCACAAACTAATGGTCTTAATCTCAAATACATCACAGCACTTGCAAGTTGGAAGGGACCCGTAAGGATCATCACACCCAACTCCCTGCTCCTTGCAGGACGACCTGAAACTAAAGCGTATCACTAAGAGCGTTGTCCGTGACGGTACGTACCTTTCGAATAACCCATGTAGTACTGAAAACACTCCTTTCCTGTAGAAGCAGCTACTTTTACTTTCTCTGTCTGATCAATCACCCCCTCCAGCAGGATCTGGCTCTGAACAGATGAGGAAGCAGCAGTTCCTGTCAGGCCTAGCCAAATATCTTCAAAGGCTCTTAACTGCAGCCATAAAGGAAAAACATTTATTCAAAGCCACCACACAGAATTAACGAATGTTCAGAGATGATGCTCAAATATCAGTGCTTCCCACAGCAGGGTAAGTGGTGAGAGAAATGTTTCGCAGTGCTTCTGCCCCACACGAGAGCTGCACTCCTGAAGAGAGGCACGGGCATTAGGACGATTGGCTCCAGAGCCGGTGACTGGGCAGCGCAAAGCTCGTGCTCTGAGCACGAAGGACTCTTAACAGTCAGTTCCCTGCCAGGCTGCTGATTTGTGCCATTTATTCCAAAACAAAGAATAGAGAAAACCCAGGTAAAGCAGTTGATACTTCTTTCATCTCCCTTCTTTCTAAAGAGGGGGGAAAAATAATTTAGTGTTTGTCTTAGCCTGTTGCTAATTAAATCACCATCATTTTTTTAGGGGGGGCCTATTGTCTACGGTTGGGTGGTGCTGACCATGCTACTTTTCTGCCCCACTCTGCTGCCACCATCAGCTTCTCCACCCTATTTATTTCACAGAAAATTAAGAGCAAATGCAAAACGGAGGGAGAGAGAAAAAGGAAGAGCTTTGCCTCAGGATGAGCATCGTATTAGCTGTTCCGTGCCCTTCGTAAGGCCACTTCTTTTTGCTGCTTTGTATGAGTCTCAAATTTTGTTTCCCTCTTTTTTTCTTTTGCTGTGGTGCAGATAACCATGCCTCACCCAGCAGAGCAGCCGTGCTGAAGCAGGTGAGCTACCACAAGACACAGCCTCTTCAAACCCTGAGATATTCCAGCTGACACACGCTTCCCGGATTTGTCAGTGAGCTCTGCAGGTCGCTCCTGCGGGTGCCTTCACTTCCATCCTCAGCACACCGCACGCACGGACTAGCTGCTCCCGGACCAAGAGAGCCAGGGAAACCAGGAGCAGCCTGCTGCCTGCACTCGCTGCTGCTCGCCAGTCGCTGCCTGCACCTGGGCAGTTTGGAAGACAGATGGCAGCAGGCCTTTAAAAACCAAAACCCAGCACCCGGTGCCGCTAAAACACAACAAAAACTCACTTCAATTTCCAAAGAATAGTTCTTCACATCCGCCGTACTTTGATTTCTTAAGGATACGCCAATCAACCCCTCATCTCTCCTGTGATCAGCAAGGTGGAACCTGCCCTCTGACTGCAAAATGATGTCATCTTTGTTGAGCTGGTGTTTTCCAGAGAAAGCAATTACCTAAAAATGAACAAAAACGTGTTAAAGCTTAATTCTTCCGAAGAAACGGGCCCTGCATAGAGTAGTAAGAGGTTGTACAATGTCAGCATTCTCATGAAATCACACGACGAAGTGATGAACAAAACCTGTAGTTTCAGAAACCAGCACATCCTCCTTATCGCAGCACTGTCTTACTTCACTACATCTCGAGTTTCTGTGGTACAACAAAGCATGTTCAGTGACTACAGCCTAGTCCAGATGAACAGTTGGAATACAACTACATTTTATTAAAACAAGTCCTTTTTTTTGGTCTTATGCTTCTCAACTACTCTAGCTAGGCATTTTGATGCATGCCTTTGAAGAACAGGATCCAAAAGAATACAGAGGCACCTGCTTTTGAAGTGACATGCATACACATTTTTTGCATTATAAACAGGCTCTAACACATCTTGGGCTTGGAAAAAGTTTTCGCTGGCATTGGAATTTGGCTCCTGTTTCCCATGGCTAATGGGGTGTGACCTGCTCGGACAGCAAACCAGCTGAGATGCATTTTAGCCCCTGGGAACTGGAAAGAGACCACATCTATCACAAGTTTGAAGTTTTGTGTTTGTTGTGAGTATCTATAGGCAACTCGGGGGTCCACCGTGTGCCTATGGAAGATCATGGGTGGGTCTTCAGTTTATGCGTGTAATATAAAAATGAATGACACCTCTAAGGTTACACTAAGATTCAAAAATCCATCACTACCAGCCGTAAAACCCAGTGAACTTTTACCTACAGGGGAAGTGCTTTTATGCCCCTCCAGTTTCCTTTCTGATCATTTATGAGCCTGTTTCAACATTCTCCAGCAATGTGACATTAACAGACCTTTGAGAGAGGAATAGGAAAGAACGGACATGGAGGAAGTGGGAATGTTTACAGCCATAACAGGGCCTACAGCACACACTGCCGTGGCACACGCCGCCCTCCTGCCTCAGCCCACCAGAAGACTCTCTCTCTCTACGGTTCGTTAGGCTACAGCAGCAGGGCAATTCTCATGAAAAGCTGCAGCCGAGGAAAACTGAGTCTCCAAATCGGTAACTACACCTCAAGTGAAGAAGGTTCAATACACTGCGGCGAGACTTACCCTTGGGAGGTCACAGAACTCAAAGCTCACAGAATAGTCCAGGTAAGACGAGTAGTTTGTTTCTGTTTTACCCAGAATCTTCTGTTTGGTGCATGAGGTCAGGAAAACATTTTCCAGAACAGCTTCTAACTGAAATTTATCGGGATACAAGAACTGATTTCTCTGCAATGAACCAAGAAAACAAAGTTAAAATATGACAACAGACTCTTAAACACTCTTCCATGCCTGCCCACCCAGCTCAGCCTGACCCCGTCCCCGGACTGGCTGTTGTTACTCTAGTAGCTTCAGGGTTTTAATGTAGCATTTCCAAAATGTAACTTTTCCACTTATCAGTGTTTTGGCTTATGAGCACAGTTACTGGTTCCCATCCTACAGAATTAATTCAACAGTTTTGAAAACTTAAGGGCACACGTGGGGCCTCTAGTTTGTAAGAGCTCATTTTTTCTTAATTATGCTTCATTTAGCTTTCTTCCTATGGAGAGAAATATGTAAAAGGTAAAATGAAATAACAGTATTTCACAGAAAGTGGTACTCTACAGAATCTTTCTTAAAATCCACTCAAAATGACATATAAAAATTACATTAAAAATACATATAAAACTAAATAAATTCCCATCTAGAACAGCTTCCACAAAAATGGTGAGTTAACAGATACAACTACTTTCTCTTACCTCATACGTTAAATTGTGTTTGAATTTTTTGTCATCCCAGTTCAGATCTAAATATTCATTAAACAATGCTGATCGTTGCTCTAGAGACCCACACGCGTGCAGGTGCTCCATACTTAGTACTCTCTGAAGCTGGAAGAGGGGAAAAAGATCAAGGCATACAGATTAGTGATTTTCTAACAAATGTGTTCAAGTATATACTAGCGGAGTGTGCTTTCTGGTCAGAAACACAGCCCTGTGAGAAGCCCTGAATGCTCTCCATCCATAACAGACTGCTTCAATCTATCCAGGGGCTGACGATTCTGTCCCGAGGGAAAGCTGCATCCCAAATACAAACATATCTGGCAGCATGAAACAGAATTCTTCAGAGGTTTTATTCTTCTTCCTCTGAAATATGCAAAGGTTCACTTCAAGTAAAAGGTTTTCACATGATAACAAGCGCAGAAAAAAATTCATTCCGTAAGGCTCAAACCCAGAAATGTAGCTACCCCCATCCATCCCTTCTTAGGCGGAAAGCCTCGCACCTGGCCTGAAGAGAGCGTCACGCAGCCGTCCCAGGCAGTGACGTTCACCTTGGATTTGTCCTCCAGTGTCAGGCGGATGTCAGCGGGCTGCCCACCATTGCCCGAGAGCTGCAGCTGAAACCAGAGGAGAAGGACGTGTCCAGTGAAGCAGGACTGGAACCGGTAGCAGAGCCTGCAGGTGACCTAGCAGAGTGACCTCCACCCCATGGAGAGAGGAAGGCACACACTATTAAAACTGCGAACAGAACAAGGTTAAAACTCCACTGAACTCTCCGCGGCCTGGAAGCTAAAGGCCTCAAACAAGCACACCTCTGAGGCAACAGAAATCTTTCTATTGTCTTCTCTGGAAGCTGCATCGGTGCCCTGGTTTCAGCTGGGACAGAGTTCATTTTCCTCCCAGTAGGTGCCGTGGTTTGGATTCAGTACCAGAAGAATGTTGGTAGCACTGACGTTTTCAGTCGTTGCTGTGAAATCCAGGGCTTTTTCCAGCCTCCCGTGCTCAGCCAATGGGCAGGTGTGCAGGGGCTGGGGGGGCACAGCCAGGCAGCGACCCAAGCTGGGCAACGGAAATGTTCCGTACCACAGACGGTGTGCTCCGTTTACGAATGGGGGCTGGCCGGGGGGCAGGGGTCCTCTCTTTTCCAGGAGTTTCAACTACTCTCTCCATTCTGTGAGTTTGCACTTTTTCGGGAGTTTCGCGAAATCTGCAAAATCCACAAGTTCTGTGATCGCTGCTGCCGGACTGACTGCAAATTGGTCACTGGGCGGTGAGAAAAATGGTAACATGTGTTGCTTGTTCTGCATGTTCTGTTATTATTATTATTTTTTTTTTTTTTTTTTTTTT
>Ga0065711_1037214_pt1 | contig 20068 bp, 12 predicted proteins | sample Hoacrofraction12_FD_59098 | JGI IMG/M metagenome (GOLD analysis project Ga0065711, IMG submission 59098) | Hoatzin crop microbial communities from Cojedes, Venezuela - Epithelial fraction 12 v2 (version 2) | ecosystem: Host-associated > Birds > Digestive system > Esophagus > Crop | place... | reverse complement strand
TTTTACTGACCTCTAAGTCAGTAAAAATTCTCTCTTGGGGAAACAACGTTCACGATATTCTGTATTTAAGAAGGAGCATATGCATTCGGACTTATGGCTGGCAAGGAGAGCTATATGGATGTGCCTTAAAAAGGATATTCCAGACAATGGCTGTGCCTAAGCACTGAGCCATGTTAAGGCACATAGGCTGTGCCTGTGACCAAAAGCCACGTTACAACTTTTATAGCAGTAAGAGAGTAAGATATTCCACAACCAGTCTTCATCTAAATTATTTTTGTAGTTTGGCTACTGAACCTACCTTGAATTCTCTCTAGGTAGAGCACTTCTGCACCTTTTATTTAGTGCAATTAACCAGATACGTTTGCTAAAGAAAGCCTAAGGTTTGCCTCAGTATCCCTATAAAAATCCTGTCTAACAGGACAGATCAATGAAAATAGCCTAGTTTTTTTGTGTGAACTGATTTACTTTCCACCTTATTTCAAGTAATTTCTAAATATTGCAGACTGTTGATGTTCAAAATAAAAATTAAGAAATACTCAACATCTCCTGAATGGTCAAATAAATCACTGAAAATCATCAGCCACATAAACTTGCTCATTACAGAGAAGTGTCTAGGTGGTTAGCATGGAGATAAATCTACATTTAGGCAATTTCTTAAGAATTAAGTATCTTAAATGCATCCTTAGATAATACTTTATAATTTTCTGCCTATGGAATTGAAAACTCAATCACTAATGAAGAAAAAAGTGAAGGAGTTAATATACACTTCTATTTTTACATGTTAATTTAATTTTTAATTTAAATAATTAGACAAAAATGTTAACAGCAGTGATAGATGCATGTTTTTAAGTAAGAAGAGAAGTTGTTGACAATGCTCCTAATACTGAGGTACCTCTATTTTGATGGAGGAAAACACTGAGAAGTGCAGAGCCAACAAGGCCTGATGATTTCCCTATCAGGGCAGTATCATTGTCCCCAAGATATGCACCCATTAATCTTGGTCCAGTCTAGATTACTCTCCTAAATGATGGGCTTTCTATGCTTCATTTGGAAAACTTGCATGGCTAAATATACCACAGTATTGGGAAGATTGTCCGATATCAGACTAACTGGTAATGCAAGAGAAGACCTAATATACCTCGTTTTAAAGCTCCTTTTACAATATTACTATCCATTGACTCTTTACACTGTCCTAAATTGTTTCTTCTCCTGTAGATATCAATAACACTGAAATAACATTGGGACCTTTGTATATTCTTTCACCACCCTCAGCCAAATACTTCTAAATAAAAGGGGTTTTATGCCCTAACCTAGCAAACACTTGTGTGTGGTTTTAGTTTTTTGTTCTGAGACATCAGCAGTTTCAATATGCAGAAGTTTTAAAGCAAGTATTTAGTGAAGTAGTTAAAAAGTATAAAAAATTTACAATTTCTTACAAAGTTAAGGACTTATTTTTAGGTAGGACACTAAAAAATGTTTTAATGTTTTCTGTGCCCTAACCTTTCTTATTGCTTTTCTGCCAACTACTCTCAGATTATAAACGTTCAAAGGGTGAACTTCAGTTTGAGCTGGAGAAAGATGCCCAGCTTTCATTCCATCATAACTGAATCAAAAGGTATTTTACCTCCATGCTGACATACAGCTTTAATTTGCCTAGGGAAAACTTAGAGGTGTAACTAAAGATTTTGAAAAAAATCCTTGAACTTATTGCTCCTTTTGATATAAAGGCTGAAATATCTCTTGCTTCCTTTTATCCCTTTTTTTTTTCTCTTTTTGGCTATATTACATTACTGTAGCGCTACCTTTTTTGTGTTTTATAGTCTGAGTTATTCATTCCACAGATAATAATTTTCAGGGTTTTTTTGTTGTAATAATTGACATATTTCTAAAGTTAATCTCATTTTAGTTATAGGATGCAACTTCCTTAATGCTTTTTTCCTAACACAAGCTTCAAGAATTTTTTGCTCTCTTGTCTGCAGTCATATTGAAATTCATACTACCAACACATTTTCTTATAGAGTTGCTGATCATTTATTTTATTTGGTGTTTTACTCATCACTTAGTGGGTTGAATGACAATAGCCCTGAAGCTTGAGTAAACAGTATCTTGCCCAATACATTAAATATGACATTGCTTAAAATGTAACAGATTATAGTATAATCTTTAATTTAACTTTGTCCTTACATATATAGCCTCAGATTACTGTTACCTTCATCATTTTTGTTCTAAGAAGAGTCTATTTGCCATTCACTAACAATGTTATTCCAAGCTTCTCCTCTCTTTCCTTCCAAAATTACTCTTATGCTTCCAGAGTTTTATTTTGATTTTAAAAGTCTCTCTGAATTTATCTATTTCTGACAAATACTCTGCTGAACTAACTCTGTTTGACTTGGTAGAACTGCTTTTTTTCTGACCTCTCTAGACTTGCCTCATTTAAGTTACTTCTCTAATACATATAAAATAGGAATTGGAAAATGAGTTGATATGAAGAAAATAGCTTAGCAATTTTTTCACATGGAAAATAATGAAAAATCATTATTTTGCAAGAACAAGGATGAATTTTACGTCTTTTGAAAGTACTAGTGAAAAAGAAAAAATAGAGGAACAAGTGGGATGCAATGGGCAACTCAAATACTTCTGACAATTGCCACAAATCCCTAAGCAGTCTATGAATGCCTAATCTTTACAAACAGAAAATTCTCATAAGGACAGTAATGCTATTTCAGATCTTTTTTTTTCTGTTATAATAAGCTAATTATCATTAAATTAATCTAATCTGTAACTTGAATGCATCTGATCCACTACAACTGCAGAATGTAGTAGAACTGTGGTTTGGAACATTAGCATGCCAGGGAGTTAAACACTCTGTCCTCTCACCCACGCACCACCTTGTAGCAAGAGAAATTTATTTTGCCCCTTTTGTGTCCTTTACAAAATCATGACTTCAGAGTAAGTTATGATCTTGAGAAAACACAGTCAGTTATGGATTGCTGCTTAACTTGTTAAAACAAGTCAAGGCAAATGAAGCTTAACCATAGTGAAATATTGGTCTGCTTGATCACAATACAAGCCTATATATAGCCACAGATGAAAACTGCAAAAGGATAATTGAATGCTAGAGCTTTGTGCTATTCTACAAAGATCAGAGATGTGGTCTCCAACAGACTTAAATATCTTTAGCAGGACAGGACCTTGTTTAATGTCTTGTCACGATACTCAGTACATTTCAACTATCGTTGGAAGAATCTATCATCTACATGACTCAAGGGAAGGGCTCTGAACACAGACTTCTGTGTCTGAAACTTACATGCATGTCCCATTTGGCCATCACATAACACAGACCTGCTTCAAGTTTGCTCTAGAAGTAGTTCAGATGTGTTGCTACTATTTTATGCTTCAGCTCTGTTGGATTCACAAATTCATAGATATTTCTTTACTCATAATTATATCTGGAGTATACTTAAGAAAATATTCATAGAATACAGATTCCACAGGACTTGGTCATAACCTATTTTCACAGAATAAATCATTATTTATTATTAGTTTTTAACAACAAACTCATCTGTGTTGAGTTTTGGATGAAGGAATTCGCCCCAAGAATATACCAGTGATTATTTGTTGCTAATTCCTCCAGATTTAAGGAATGGAAAACATTTCTTGACTTTTGAAAGCATGGAGGACTAGATGAACAAAGACTTCTTGAAACTGAAGTCTCTCAGACTTGAAGAATTCCTTCAGTCCAAGTTAGGTTCTCAAGCCCTTCACACAGCTGTGAATCTGTCTCTGAATGACAGGCAGATCTTTTATATATTCCATATTTTTTCTTCCATAAGAGCATTTCACATCTTAATGAAATCAGCGTGCCAATTAGCAAGCTTCTATCAGAAGTATTTGCATTTTTTTAATTAAACCCCCCAAAAAAACAAATAGGAAAAGAAACTCTACTAAGATTGTGTTTTGACAGCACTGTGTATCCTGGTCTGCTAGATGAAGACAACGCATTCTATAATGTCTTCAAGATTGAAACAGACACAGAGGTTTCAGAGAATTAAGTTCTTTCAAAAATATTAAAGGAAGATGTAAGAACAGTTTATTCTTTCACTGCCTTGTAGCTTACCTCCTCCTCGCATCTCTTCTCTTCCAGTGGCATCTTAGAGGGGGAGATAAACATGTGAAAGATCTACTGAACATACTAAAGATCTCTGTGAGAAAATAGCTAAAGTGAGAAGGTATTTGGATGGAAATAAGAGCAGCCCCATTTTGGAGTTAAAGCCCATGACAGGTGTGGAACCATATCAGAGTTTAGTCACACCAGCTACAGAAATATTCTTCCACACTACAATGAGTCTTAGGACATTTCATACCTGCCTGTGTAGCTCATATGCAAAGAAAAGCAATAATGAATATTGATTCAGTGAAACCGCTGGGACTAGTGCCTATACTCTAGTAAATATATGATGTTGAACCCTACTAGAAAAAAAGTCATGCTCTTTGCATGCTCTGTGGTACAGGATTATAGCTTCCAAAAATCAAGGCATCCTTTGAAAGCAACGTAGCATTCCTCCATGCTTGTATTTTTGTTGCTCAAGGTACTTTCATTGTACAAAAGGGTACAAAGGGGAGGGAGAAGACATTTTCTCTTTTACCAACCATGAGGAATCAGAGAAACAGAGAGAGATCTGGGTTGCAGCTGTTCTGCAAAAAGTGCAGAGTCATAGCCCTTATATCTGCTGGAGGATGCTGTCCTCTGCAGTCACACAAACACAAAGCATAATCTTTTATCCTAATACAGCTGTAGACACCAGAGGTTTAGATTTCCCACAGTTCTCTATGCCAAATCAAGAAAACTTATAACAGGGAGTGACTATGGTAACAGACTGGTGTTTACTTTTTCACCACTGATTCTGACCGTAAGGAAGTTTAATCAGATAGTGCAGCAATCTAATTGAAAGGCAACCAGTAACAGCAAAGAGCAGCACTAAAACATGTTGAGTTAAAGTTGTAGTGGATTGTGTTCATCCACCAAGCACCAACATTATAGACTATGATGATGACATTTTAGGCACTGAACATTTAATGAGTACTTTCCATTGAATTCAGGAGTGTAAGGGTCTTAGACAAGAGCTGTACCTTCACACAATACAGTTGTCTCTTTCCAAAGGCATAACATGTCTTGAATAAAGGGAAGTTAGCTGACAGAAAATAGTCGGAAGGGGCATTTGGAAGTTATCTAATCAAATCCCTGCTCAGAGTAGGCCAAATTAAATCAGGTTGCCCAGGGTCTTGTCAAGTAAAACTGAGTGTTTCCAAAGATAGAGACTTCCCAACCCTTCTAGACAAACTGTTCCAGGGTTTATCTAGCCTTGTAGTAAAAAAATTTCCAAGCTGTCAAATCAAAGTTATCGGCCTCCAGAAGCTATCCCTCACCAGCAGCACCAGCCCATCAGAAGTTCCCACATGAAAATACAGTTTCCAGAAGATGTCCCTTGTCTGAGCCTGGAAACTACTGTGACAACTGCTAATTAGTTTTCTGAAATCTCAACCTGCAAATGACTCAATGATGAGAAATAGAAAATTAATGTTGCTGGAAAATTGTGTCATATACTCGTAGTATTTTTTAATAACCTGTGATAAAGCTAGATCAAAAATCTTGCAACTCAATGAAAAGCAAACCACAACAAATGCTTTTGAAAATTTGTACATTTTTTCCTCCCCCATTTTATCATAGCCATGATTCTGAGGCAAAGTCAGGGATTCAGATGATTTTAGAAAGTTATAAACATTTAAATATTTACAGCAAACTATCTTTAAGTGTTTCTAAGTGCCTCCCAGCAGATGAATGCAGTCACTGCACAAAGAACCATTTTTATCGTGTTGTTCAGTTAATGCCTTATCTATGACATCTGGGCAAAATCTGTTCTGTCTGACACTGGTTGGATCAAATGTCTCTTGAAATCATTAGGTGATATGTGTGTAGAAGTATGATTGTATTTAAAGGTAAAGTCTTGGAGGCAAGCAAGGCTATTCCAACAGAGTTTAAAGCATTTTCAAAACCACGAATATTTGTACATAGTCAGTGACAGGCCAAAAAGGGTGACTTTGTGCTGTAACATGGCTTGATGCATAACAGCTCTGAAACCAAAGCCATTTATCCATTTTGGCATGACATTGCGGTGAACTAAAAGTGTCTGCTGAGAAACTAGGCTTTCTTAGCTGAATCACCATTCTCTATTAATACATGTAAACAGTGTCTGCAGCAGTGCTTGCTCCCATCCAGTCAGCTCAAATTATGAGAAGTGAGAGCTAGATTTTGTCTGAAACTAGTGATGCAAACAGACTATGAGAAACTTTTCCTGAAAGTTTCTTATATCACACTGAAATTTGTGGGACTGTGGTTGTGAAACTGATGGCCGGCAGGCACCCCCATGGACCACTCTATGTATCACTATCGGCAGGCACCCCCATGGACCACTAAGTATCACTATCACAAAATTAGGGAAGAAGTGAGCACTTTGCAGAGTTTGTTCATTCCCTTGGTAGTGTTTTATTATTTCAAAATAAATGAGAATTATACTTGGCACACTACTGAACTGTTAATGGCATTTGAAGGGCAAAGAAAACCACCACAGTTCTAAATCACTCTATATAGAAAGTTGCTTGTTAAGATTCTCTAAAATATGGGGAGAGAAGATCAAGAACATTGTTTGCAACACCTCTCCTGTTTGAATGCACAGAATTGCTTGCAGTGTACCCAAGACACGCATTAGAACACCATGCCATTACAGCTCATTAGTGAATGGAACAAGGAAGTCAGTATTGTAATTTGCCCAGCATTTAGTGAATTATTGTCATATGGTTACAGTAATGCTTCCCACAGTTATGACCCCATTGTAACCCTTACTGGGAGAATACTGACACTGGAATTTTTAAAAGCTTTTGCCAGCGTATGATCTAGTTGCTGTAGGATAAGGAAGTTATATATTCGAGTGCAACAAATACTGAATTCCAGTTTGTGTGCAGTATTGTCTAATTTCCACTTCCTGCATGGATGAAAGCACTTGACCTTCAGTCTCTGACCTACCAGTCTACTTACAAGTGCGCACAGAGAACAGCAATGCAAGCCCTGGAGCTTCTTATTGCTGTAGTACGTGATTAGGTAAAATCAAGTAATGTCTGACAGTATTTTTTATCATTCTTTTGACAGATTGGGGAAACATTTTAACACTAGGTGTAAAATGTTATCTTAGCTAAGGACCCTTCGGAATAATGCAATTCCTCCTGAGTCAATTTTCTGCCTTTGAATAACTCTTGATAAAACCTTAATAAATTTTCAAGGCCTCACTGTACAAAAATTATATTAACAGTAGAACTGTATAGAACACTGGTGTAACTTGATGGCATCAATACAGTAGCAGGAATCAACGACAATAGAGAACTGACTTGCAAATCACAAAAAATTTACTGTCAATGTTCAGAAAGTACTTGGAGGCTAATCTGTAATTTGAAGAAAATAAATTTCATTAATAAGTTTAAAGTGCTATAAATATCTTAGCATATATTTACAGCCTTTGATTAAGACATAGTTCTTTCTGAAGTCAACTTACTGGTAACTTATGCATAGTACATGTCAAAATAAAAATATAGGTTTAGAAAGAGTGAACACTTTGTAACAATCAGTAAAACAGACTCTCCATGTGGCTGAAAATCTAGAGAAAAATAACAAACCAAAGTATCTTCACTTTTATTTTCTATGGATGTGTCTTCTCTGATTAAGGATGAAGAAATAGATAAATCTCGACTCTCAGAAGATGTTTTTTTCTAAACATCTACTTCTGGCCAAAGTAAAATTACATTTAATTCCTTTTTTTTGTATTTAATAATTATTCTTGAGACCTCTTTACATTACCTTTTTCACTCAGGGATGTGTACAGCATGAACAACAAGGGTGGACTGTGCAGGACTTTGTTGTGCTTCTCTATTCAAGTTGGCTGGGCTCCTCTTGATCTCCGAATCTAGGCAAGCCTAAATTTACGAGAAGAGTGAGAAACTTCCTCCTCCTTTTCCTCTGACTCCATGTTTAATGGAAAAGTGAAGATTCTACCTGTACTCTTGTGAATGCAGTGCTAATGATGAAATTATCGTTTTGCAGCAGATTCCGCAGAAAAGAACATTTGCATTGTGTGCGACTGCACTTAAATTTCATATGGGCACAGAAGTGTACAAAATGACTGCATATAAAGTAAAGTAAGAAGTGGTGTTATGTAATTCTTCTTTATAGTGGAAATGCTTGCTGGAAAAAAAGAAAAAAGGTTTAAGATTTAGAAAGATGCATCTACATTGCCATTGAGCTGAGACCCATTTCACCTTTATGGTGACAATTGCAAGCAGAACAATGGACATTTTCTGAAGGGCCTGCTCCTTCCACAAACACAAACATGAGGAGTTCCATACTCTTTGGTCAGAGTATCAGCAACTGCATCCTAGTGAAGGGTATATACATATATATATCTGCATTACTCTGCCAAATTGCAGAAGTATATTGAAACTGAACAAAAAATAATTTAACAAACTTCATAACTTTTTGAGATACCTCCAATACAGACAGAACAAATCAACCCCTGCTGAAAGCAGGTCTGCATCTTAGTTTTGTCGTGGTTAAAAATGAACCTATTCTGTTTGTAAAGAAATCTTTGCACGTCCGAACTGAAACTCTAAGACTAAACTAGTTCTCATATTAATACAAGATGACAGCTGTCAGTGATGTTTATGAACAAGAAGCACGCTTTGGGAAATATTTTGCTCTTACTTGAAGAATTTCCTCTTAACCTACAGACTTCTCAAGCCTGTAAAGGGTGAGAGAATGTCATAAATTATGTTTGGTAGCAAAGGCATAAAGGAGGCAAATAATCATGTAACATGTGTTTATTATTTTTTAATATATATATTTAGAAATAAACACCTGCAGTTTCTGCTAACTCAGTTGTGTGGCCCCAATATTCAACAACATTTTCTTTGTGTTAATGATGTGTGCATCTTACTGTCATTAAAAAGTACTCATTTTTCTGACCTGCACAGGGCAGCTTGCAACTATATGGCAATCTGCTGCAAAGTGATCTATTTGCCTGCAGAGAACAAGAGGTAATATAATACAAAGTGGTGCTGTGCAATATTCTCTAAGGACAGACACAATCACTACAATAGTGATAAATAGCAGAACATTGTACTAACTGAATGTATTTTACCCATTTGTGCTGAATCACAGTACAGAGAACAACATAATCACATTTTCTTTCCTTTTTCACTGCTCTAGGAAGATAACTTTGTGCAAAAAAACTCCCAAAGGAAAATAACTGCATTGTATTAACAAATAACACACTGATACATTGACAGTAAACCATCACTCTGCTAGGTATGAAAGCATTAGGGTTCAATAAAGCAGAAAATGGGTTTTATGTCTGAACCATAGATATCTGAGTTCCATCAGCTTTGACCACTGCCAAGTGCTTCTGAAATTAGATCCTCAGTACACTGTCCTTCTGACCTACTTGGGCAAACAAACAAACCTAAGTTAATGACCATATAAGTTTTTCTAGACTGTTAGATATATAAATAGAAAACACCACCAACAAGACAGGAAAGGAAATGGACTGGTTAGTGCCACAAGTTGTGCTCTCTAGTAAGTAAAGGGTTAATTATGCTGGTATTTACTCCCATGTTTGGATGAATATGCATGTGCTCCTGTGGTCAGACAGATGCAGAGCTGCTGTGCTGTCACTCTTTGGAAATGCTTGGGACACTAGACTGGCTCGTTGTTGCTACTGCTCCTCTGCCCTTCATCTGTTTCATCAGCCTGGAAGTGAAGGTGTGCATCACTCCGGTCTGAGAGGGCTTTTGGAAAAGAATACTGCCTGGCAAGCATATTGTGCTACTTTCTCATTCTCCTTTATATTTTCCTTTTCATAATCCAATACACATTCTAAAACACTACAAAAATCAAAAGCTATGCAGCTTAGTGCTCTTTAATACTGGGATGTATGAAAGAGCTGATCTAACATGAAGAATTAATGCATTTGTCTTTTGTTTATGGGTACTGGACTAGAGCTCATGGCCATCAGCAACCAGAACTGTCAGCATGCTGCTATGCATGATCAGTCTGTGGGACAGAGATGAACTGCCATTTGTGCTCTTGACTGCATTAGCCGATTTCTGATTCAGCCTGGTGCTCCTAAGGAAGCCTGAATGCACTGGTTGTTTTTGTTTGACATTGCCCTGTATATAAAATCAGTAGGAGTTGTATTCTCATATGCATTCATCACTGTTTTTATTGCCTGTAGATGTTAGAGACAGAGAGTGAATCTTAAATGCATGTCTGAAATAATGTTTGTTAAAGTTGTCTAACCAGTTATGCTCTGAAGTCATAGCACTTGATATTTGATCTTATCAAAGAACCCTACATTCATACAATTAACTATATGGCTGAAGTAATGCTTGCAAGGAAAGTTTATTCCTGTGTAAGATTTAAAGGAGCTTTTTGCTAGCATTGGTGTGAAGATTCTATGCTGCTCTAGTGTCATGTTAACTAGGGAGCACATTTCTATATAAACCCACATGCATAGGCACAAGCTAATGGAAGCACAGGCTAAAGAAATGTAAATCCTTTGACTTTCTCCCAATTCACACACTTCTCTGAATGAGGAAAAAGAAGTAAATATTGCTGAAAATTTTTATTCTGTGTACTACAATGTTGACTATGAATGATACTGCTGACAAAAATACACATACCTTGTTTTAGGGTCAATAACATACACAGAGAATAAATCTTAATAACCAGTGCTCCTACACTGTTTATATGACCTTTCTACAGACCCTGCCTGACAACTCACCTGAGAATCCAGGGAGACCCTGATGAGCCTTCTGGAGCATGGTCCTCCTGTAGCACTGAGGTGGAAACCAGAGGGACATGGCAAAGCCCAGGAAGCATGCCACTTGAGTGACCTTGCACCCAGCACTCCCCATCCCCTGCTTCAGCGCATCATCCACAAGACCAGAAGTCCTGGCCTCCACCTACCACCCTCCACCCATAACGTGACACCCACACATCACACATGGAGTATGAGCCTTGCCAGTCACCATGGACAGAGAGGGTATTTCTTTCACCTACAGTAGAAAGTCACAATTCTGACAGTGGCATGCCCCAGGGGCGTGTGAAGATGGAAGTATACAGGAGGGAACTCACAAGAAAAGATAAACTTTCCTTCCTTTGAAAATTCTTATGGAGAGTAAATGCATTTTTATTCAAAAATTAGTTCAAATGAGGATAAAATTATACATCTTTGGGCTGCAATTGCCCCAAGTGAGGCGATCTCTTCCCCACCCGCTCATTGCTGCTTCCTAGTCAGAGTTGTCTCCTCCAAGCTGTCAGTCATTTTGGTCATAATGGGCTGTGTGGGAAAGACCTGCTGTTTAAAATGCTTGAATTACCCTAGGATGTTTTGAGCCAAACAGAGCACTACTAGACCACCTTGAATTCCTTAGCGAAAGCCTCCTTCCTAGTTTCTGTAGCTAATGCCTCTTTCTCAAACACCTTTAATGGTAGGGATGTGTATCAGGAGGTGTGGAATCTCTTCCCTTTTTTTTGAAAAAAACTCCAACATTAAGAATGTGACTTTGTGCTGCTACCAATAGTTTCTATTGCTAGTGGGATCACCTACTCAGAGCACTGATCTGAGAGCATTCAAATACACATCCTAACACTCTTTGATTCCTTTATGTGTATAGTGTTTCACGATGGGCAAATTACCTTTGAGCAAAATTGTACAGGAACCAACTTATTCAGAGCAGGTGTTTGCTAGTGCTTGAAAGGGGACATTTAAGGCTTGATTTCTGCAATTTGCATTTTGTTTCACATTGCTTAGTGAGAAAGCAAAATAAAGTATGAGGAGGAAAGTTGGAACAAAATAAAATGAAAATCAGGTTCCAAGTACGTAATTTTTTATTACAAATTCCTGTCATTTTCGGAAATTTCTGTCTGATATAATAATATTTGTTAAAACATGAATGGAATTTATGGTGAATAATCAAAGTATAAACCCACTTTAAATACAGATCCCTTAATAATTAGAGTATTTAATTAACTGGAAATATTTCACGATTTATCTCTTTCTTACACTTTCTTTGTAATAGTACTTACCCATGATATGTATTTCTTTCCTGTGTAATAGTTTCGATGTCAAAGTTTGTGTCAAATGTTTAGATTTTGGAGACCTACAGAACAAACATCTTTGTTCACCTGCTTTTCTATCAAAGATTCAGAAAAACAGTGCTAACGCTGATTTCTAGGTTTTGAAAAATCAAGCTGTGACAGACTTATCAAAGGAAGCAGCTTTCATCAAACATGACAATAGAGGTTGATTCCTCTTTTGTTTCAGATGTTATATGCATCATGATGCAGTAACAGCTGTGTTGAAAGGTGTGGATATCTCCTTCCTTATTAGATTTCTTCCTTATTAAAATTTCAGTTGTCATAAAATTTTGTGCTAAATGAAGAATGAGAATTCCTTCCTCTGTTTACTCTCTAAAAATTGTGGTTGCTTGGAATCAATTTTGTATAATAATAATCTGGAGAGGAAAAATAGGCCTCCATTACAAGCATATTAGCACAGAGGTAATGTGTTTATTACAAATGTTGTCATCCAAATCAATGATTGAAGAACTGTCACCGAAAATCTGTGAATAAAACCTTGTAACATCAATGTAGTGTTAAAAGGCAGGCATTCTTTATTACAGCGCTGGATGCACAGGGGATAATTCCACCAAACGTGCATACCTCATACCTTTTCCATGCAGTTTATATAGATTAAAAATATACATATTTATTTTATTCATGCATATTCAGTATTATTCTCTTTGGCGATTGGTGTAAACTTTTCTCGCTTCTTACGTAAATGGTTGGCGCAGACTCAGTTACCCTCTTCCATTGTTCCTTTTTGAGTAGGTGGTATTATTTGAGTAGGGGGTCTGTGAGTCGGTGGTCGCGATCTCCCCCTGCTGGAATTACCTTTTACCTATTAGGCTCGCAAGCTTGGCAATCCTGGTCAGCTTCTTCAGTCCGCTTCACAAAACCACACTCCATCATTTCTCTTGACAGAAACACAATTATCTACTATGGTTAGCATTAATGGTTACGTAGAGACTAGACCCTCTGTTACCAGACCTAAAGTCCAGGTGGGTGGGGCTGTACAAGGGACATAGCAACATTGTTCATGTTTATAGTTAACTGATTCTATCACCCTGGTTACAGAACTACATAGATTGCTTTCCACATCTCTGTGGATTTCAACACCCTTTAATACTACTAAAATCAGGGATACTCATTAGGTTAAATACTGCAAGTCCACAGAGGTTTGCATATGGTTACTGTGCAGGGACTTCAACTCTTTCAACGGTGGTCTTCCAATGAGACAACAGGAGTTGACGGGACTATCACTTTGATTCCCATTTCTAATCTGATTAAAAGTACTGATCCTAATCTACAGCACACTGCATACTACATGTTAAAATGTGGACAATTTAAAGTGATAGGCTAGATTCAGTTGCTTTAGGCTATAAACTTGGGTGAATCACCAGTAGGATGATTCAGAGCAATTAAGGTAGAAGCCTCGATTGCCTATGGAAAGCAGGCGTCAGTGGGAAGGAATCAGGGAATGCCCGCATAGGGTGCTATCTCATTCATTGGGTGGGTGGGGACTGCAGGCACCTTTGAAGGACAATTTGCAGTTTGGTACATGCGCACAGCCACCTGGAATCATCTAAAAGAAAATACCAGACTCAAGACTACATCTACCTGTGTGACTCAAGTCTTAAAATCAGTTGCCTGTTCACAGCCAGAGCATTTTTTTATGGTAGGGCACCTAGAAAAAGAAATAGCACAATTCTTCTTGCACAATTATTTAAAGGCACTTAAAAAGTGGTAAGTAGGGTTTCTACATCTTCCTGCGTGTCCATAGTGGATTGGAATTATTATGTCCCACTTCTCAACCAACCAACCATAGCTAGACCTGAGCAAAGAAAAAGGGCACTCTGCTCCATGTAGGGAGATTGGTTAAGGATTACCCTTTGCCCTTTACTCATCTAATCCCAGGATCATTCTCCCGGAAGACGAGCAGTCAAGTACTTTAGGCAGCTGAAGGATAAAGCAAGTGGAGCTGGAATCCCAGGCTCCTGGTTACTGCGCAAGTGCACTGGCCACAGGGTAAATTATCATGCAAAATACTTTCTTCCAATACTTTTTTCCTACTCAAGACTTTTCTTCCCCTCCCTATTTTGCAGAACAACCTCTGTGCTCTGTATTGAAATGACTTTTGTTTCTCTGTATCATTTATGAATTATGTTAATGATCTAGAAGGTTAATGCTCATCCCCACCCAGGTCTGATTTGCCACAGAGCTTATACAGCAGTTGCAAGTGTAATTGGCAGCACAGCATGCTTGCTAAAATTGGCAGTAGACCAAGATTTTAGGCTCCTACAAAAAAAATTGTACCAAAACAAAGGCAGCAATAAGTTTCCAGTGCCTTTGGGGAAAAGGCAGTATTTCACGGCTTACCATCTGCATCATTCTCGAAGGATGTGGTTACACATTCTGTTTTCCTGAATGAAAGAGCTGGCTTAATAAATTTCTGTCTCATTATAGTGAGAGATCCAGATCTGATTTTTACCCTCTCTCGTACTAAAGGACACTTTTCACCAACTCACAATAAGTAAACTGCAGAATATTGATGGGAATCAGAACCAAGTTAGACTTCTCCACCAAATACATGCATTGTGAAACTCTATTTTCCGGTTGCTAATGCAAATCAGATTTGGTATGGCCATGTGATACAATGCAGAGGTCAAGTTTGATTCACCTGCCTAAATCCATGGAAGAACAAACCAGCAACAGGACAGGGTTAGCAGCTAAGGGACTGCCTTTGTATCTACAGAGAAGACACATTATTTCCGAGTAGTTCTTGCATTTCCAGTTCAGAGGGCCCAGCCTGAAAAGTAGCGAATGTCTCAGATTCTGGTTTGACAAAACAGTCAATCCAGTTTTAGGGATGCAAGTAACAAACTGAGATACTGTATCTGTATATGCACAAAGGATCAGCCTGGTATAAAAGAATTTTTTAAAAAAATTTTGTCAGGTTAACACTTTATTGTCAGACCAGACATCTGTGACACATTTATGCTGTGAATGATCTGCTAAGTGAGTGGTACTACCACTGTAGGCAGTTCAGGTGGGAATCAGCTCACTTGTTTTTCATAGCCTTCCCTCCCTCTTCTTTTTAATCAGTGCAGAGACAAGGCCTTTCAAAGAAGCTACCCACATAAACAAATTTTAAATCTAATTTACAGTGAGATTCACACACAATGACAGTTACTCCAATGAGACCCCAGGGCAGCAACCTTAGGTTTAGACATTTACATTATAGGTGTCCCATTACAGCTTACTTGCACTGAAAGTTTTGTGATATGAATGTCAATATTCTCATTTACAATTCCCCTTTAACAATCTCAAGATGATTTAGTTAAAGAATGCCAGTTTTGATCTAGAGCTCTAAATTGGTAGTTTGTCTGGCCAAATAAGACACTAATTTAAAAAATACAGCTTTTTGTATTGGGGAGGAAGAATAAAAAATATCCCCCTGGTTTTCAAATTTGAAAAGTGATATTTTAAAAACTGTTCTGACTTTTCACAGTCTTTTTGGTCTGGGCCTAGGACCAGTTTGACAAATGCTTTTCACTGCTCTGAAACTGCATTTTCAGAAAAAATAAGTTATCCTACTTATCAGAAACAAACTAGAACCCTGTAAATAGGCTGTCCTCCCTCAGTCAGTTCTTGATGAAAAGTGTTTCTCCAGTTACATCACAACATATGTGATCAGTTATATCACAGCATACGCAACAATATGTTTACAGAACAGCATGTTTCCATTGGCTTCATAGGTTCTTACATAACCCCAGTAATTTCAGTGTATATGTCCAGATACCGTTACTAAACAGGCAGCTATTTCATTGAAAGATTTGGTATGATATGATTTCCAAATGTTAATGGATGCTTAATGGTCATTATTCTTTTTCTGCTGGGTTATTTTGGTTTGCAACTTTGGTAACTTTTTGTTGATTTATTTTCCATGTACCAGATGTTCCTACTGCTAGCCCCCAGGCACATTCAGAATAAAAACATCTTACAGTTTAATTGTGTATTACTTTCATTAAAGCAATCTAGTGATAACTATATCAGGTCTGGTATTTCTGACAGCTTTGATGTAACTTTGAAATATATCTGCTGTTACAAAGGAAATCATTAAGATCAAGGCACTGAAGTAATCAATTTGCATTACATACTGGGAGAACTAAATAGACAACCCCAGTCACTAGCATTACTATGCCAAACCACATCCAAATTAGCAACACACAAAGTGCCTTCCCACCAGATTTTCATCCAAATACATACATTGTGAAATCAAAGAAACTCACTGTACAAATTATCCCTAACTGTAACCTCAGAGAAGCTTCTAAAAGCAGTGTCTGAAATTCCAGTATTCTAAAAAAGTCTCTGATTTTAGCCAGGTTTTGGGATAGCTCAGCAGATACAGCTACTGCTACATCAAGACAAACTGTCATTTCTACTGGGTGCCCATCTGCAGTCCAAGGCATGCACTGCCTCCAGCCTCTAACACTGATGAAGGAAATCACTCCATTTGGCAGACTCCACTCTAAGCTTACAATAGATGGTATACTATAACTACTGTTTTGGTTCTGGACTAAAAGTGCAATTGCGCGCTTTCAGTCTGAATATGAATTAATGAGCAAAAGTTGGGGATGAACGGTCACTAAGAAAATTTTCTGAAAGTCCTTTGGAAAAGAGACAGAACTTTAGTTTGAGAGTTTCTTTCTAAAAATATAAAAGCACATCAAAACAACAGCCTGTATTTATTTACCTGCAGGAATATAGAATTCAGTGTATCTTTACTCACAGTGAAAATCTCCACAAAGAATGTGACATTTATATAAGAGAAACTGTCAGAGAGGGAGGAAGGTAAAGGATACAACCAGGGAGGCAGCAGCACCTGTGTCTCCTTTCAAAGGGGAGTCCCTTTATGGGATTACTTGAGTGTAAAGCTGAGCGTGGGAGTAATAGCAGAAGGTCACCGAAGTTAATGGAGTTACCAGACAAGTAGCTTGTATTGTAGCAGTGCTGAGAAAATGTGTCTATAATTTCTCCACCTCTTCTAGGGCTTTTGCTTCAGATGATCTGGTTTGAAAAGCAGCAGCTCGCTCAGACAATGTCAGCAGCACGGGAAATCCTTTTTGAAGGCTCCTGCTCCCAGTTTGAAAGCGTTGCAATCACACGGTCTAAAATGCCAATCCAATATAATCTCTGCTCACTCTACACTGTTCAAAAAGGATGATGACAGGTAAATTTTATACCAGCAGACTTTACACCATACTAAGGGTTGCCACTTCATGCCAGATCAGTTATTATTTATCCTCACAGCAAGAAAAAAGCATAAAGCTGGAATAAATACCATGACACGTGTTCTGGTTCACTCAGCAGTTAAAAGATGAAGGGGCTCAGACAGATTCTGCTGCAATCTGGCAATGCACAGGTCTGGTACTAGTTTGTTGTGGACTTGTGGTCTTGGAGTCGGCAGGACTGGTGTTCCTGGCCCCATAGTGAAAGCTGGAGAAAGTAAGTCAGTGGAAGGAAAGCATTCACGTGTTGAAGCTTTAGGGCTTACTAACACTTGAAATTAATATGTATCTAAGGAGCACACAGACTTACAGTGCAATAGGGGTTGCTGAATAACACCACGAGTTCCATAATAGGGGCACTTTGTGGTGGACTGAAAAGAGCTGTCCCTTCCGAATGCAAATACTCACTCATTGGGTTACTCGGAAACAGATCTGGGGAATGCAGAGAAGCTCTGTGCTGTGTCAACGCTGTGTTCGGACTTTGAGAAGTATTTACAAGTATTGGCATTGTCCTCTCTCTACCCTCCTCTGTGATCATCTGTGTCTTCATAAAATAATTTGCCAATATTTTTTTTTTCCAAATTACAAAACAGGTTTTAAAAGCAACTACAAAGGCATTTGGGAAATCAGATTCTGAGACAGTCAGAGTCCAGCGATAGAGCTGACTTATAACGAATGAAATCTGTTTCTGTGTATTCAGAAAAACTCTTCAAGGGGACCTGGAGGGGACCTCATCTCAAAACTATGATGGAGTAGGTTATACTGATGCTCTTTGAATAAGCCTCATTGTTCTTATTCTCCCACTTTTTCTGTTCTTTGTCACTTTGCTTAAGGGTATATAAGTAGACAGAAAAAAATGGTTTAGCCCTCTCATATTTTAGTGGAAAACTTCAAGATTATCTCCATTTTCTGCTGAAATAAATCCTATATCTAGCAAAGATCATGAACCTATACTGACAATATAGTTTTGTGACACCATAAAATTTTGTGAAAGCTTAGTTGTATCTGGGAATCTCACTAGCTTATTGGTGCCTCCAGCATGTTGATGAGAATTTACTAGTTTGTGTGCTTTAGTATCTTTTCACAGCCTAATTATTAATTATTCATGATGCCAGGGAATCAAAATGATTTTGAAGATTTACCCTGGTTTTCTCTTTTATTCTTGAAATCCCCTGTCAGTAATGATTATGTAATGGATTTGTGAAATTTTTGAAGTTCAATGTCAGTGTCAAATGCCAGTTTTGTAACTTTTAAAATGATTTCCTGTGACTTTTCCCACCATCTAACTATTAGCTGATGATTTATTTCAATGGCTGAATAAACCCATTTTGCTAAAATATGTTGCTTTACTAACAGCATTTTCTGTTATTTGGTACTTTATAAAACAAATCACCATTTTTGAACTCTCAGATACATTTTTAAGTTATCAGCTGTTCTAAAATTCTGTGTGTTCTATTGTAGAATACATATAGTATTCAGCATTTTAAATTACAAGCAGCTCAAGTAACACACTAAATTACTTTTGTGTTTGCTGAAAATAATAGTTCAAAATTTGTGTACATGAAGAAATATATTACCATTTCATTTTAGCAGCATGATAGATTAGAAATTTTTCCTATCTTGAAATGCTAAATAGCAGTGTGTTTACTGGATAATTTTTTCCCATTTCTTTTTGTGCTGTAGATGATTTTGTGCATCATTTTTTTAAATCTTGACAGATTGTTGTAATATTTTAGAATGCAATTCTGTTTCTACAGCATCTAAATTAAAAAAAAAAAAAAATCCCAGCCCTCATATCCACTGTGATTGGGGTGCCATTGATTTTTTGCAGATTATACACTGCAATGAAATTTGAAGAATTTGAATTATTCAGTTATTGATACGATGACGTACTAATGCTTAGATGCAGTAGTCAGGAAAAATTAAGGATTGGCCACATAATAATTTTAACTCCCTACTCTTGCTCCTTCAGGCTGCTATTCACAGCTCCAACGTCTGTTTCTTCTAGTTTGATATGAAACATAGGGTCAAGTCTCATTTTATAATTATCTCTTACTTCAGAATATTAAAATTTCACCAAATATAAAATTTCCCAACAAAACCTCAGACTATATATATTGTGTTTACCAGAACACCAGCTGTAACATCTAACATTTGGTGATTTATGCTCTTTGTTTTCAGAAATGAAAATTGATTTTGGCAGTCCAAGAGGAAATGGCCAAAGTCATATGCCCAGCTCGTGCTTTTCAGCTGATCTTCCCCACACCTAAACAAAAAGCCAGAATACCAGAATAAACATTTTCATGTCCTTTTCAAATTCTCTCAGACTGATATGCAAGATGTGTTTGATAACAAGAACATTGCAAAACAGATTATCTGTGCAATACATGTGACTTGCCTTCTCAAGATATTTTTAAAGGACTTTCCCACACTGCCTTCTAATTGCCTGCTGGCAACAAGTGGAGCTCAGCTATCACAAAGGGGGAAAAGAATTCTTGGCCACGAGCTGGCGGGGCTCATTGAGAGGGCTTTAAACTAGGTTCGAAGGGGGAAG
>Ga0065711_1037213_pt1 | contig 20068 bp, 9 predicted proteins | sample Hoacrofraction12_FD_59098 | JGI IMG/M metagenome (GOLD analysis project Ga0065711, IMG submission 59098) | Hoatzin crop microbial communities from Cojedes, Venezuela - Epithelial fraction 12 v2 (version 2) | ecosystem: Host-associated > Birds > Digestive system > Esophagus > Crop | place... | reverse complement strand
AAAGCTATCACATTGGTCAAGCATGATTTCCCCTTGGTGAATCCATGCTGACTACTCCTGATAACCTTCTTTTCCTCCACTTGCTTGGTGATGACCTCCAGGATAAGCTGCTCCATTACCTTTCCAGGGATGGAGGTGAGGCTGACCGGCCTCACCTGGGTCCTCTTTCTTGCCCTTTTTGAAGATTGGAGTGACATTGGCCTTTCTCCAGTCCTCAGGCACAAATATCACAAAATCACAAATATGATGATTTTTCCCACCATCCTGGGGAAGGCAACAGGAAAAAAATGGATATTTCTATGCTTATAAAGAATATAATATGACAAAAGCAGTTTCAAGCCATTTCACCCTTTGCTGTGAATATTTTCACACTGTCCCTCTGGGCACCCCAGATCCAGATGGGGTTTGCGTGCTGCTGCTGGGGCTCCTTGTCCTGGGCAATATGATTATCCAGGGTTAGGAGATGTATTTGCTTGTAAGAAGACAGAGACCGTCCTGGACAGAGACTGGCCTGTGATTCTCTGCCGATAAATAAACATCTGTTTCACTTTTGCACTATTAAACCTGATGGTAAAGGTTTCAAAGAAAAGTTGAGCTGACATCAAAAAAAGACTCTTGAAGGCAAATAAAGGCAGATTTATTTTCTTATTCAGGTTTCTCAAAGGCTCCTTCTCTGTGCTCTTTCATTACACAATCTTTTTCACCATTCAGGAATGCTTTCATTTAATGTCTGAAATAGCTTTTTGTATCTCCTGGTATCTTTCTGTAACCATAAAATAAACATTCTTTCCTTAACAGGTCTAAGGATGTGGGTTTTGGGTCAGCACGTAAATAATTGATCCAGAATATAAGTTTTTTGCTCATTGTACTATTAGCCTTTGATTTTCACTAGGCCACTCTCTATGTCCTGGTCTCCTCACAGAAGTTTAGACAGTAAAACGCTGTAAAGATGTAATTTTGTGTTTAAGCCAAAGTAGTCTCAACTCAGATTTAGTGTCGAGAATGTGACAGCTTTTGTATTGGTACAGCTTTTCTCCCTTGCTGTGCAGGAACAGCAATGGCAGTATGCATTCCCTTACACTGGTATGAGGGCGCCTGCGGTGGACAGGGCTGTATTCATGCAAGTCTGCTGGGATGGTTAAGGAGGCAGGTAGAGAAATCCTTATTACTGCGTGCGATCTACTGAGGTGTTATCTCCTAACTGATTTGCCAGGTCCAGGCTGCTCTTGGGAACAAGCTGCTGGGCAAGAAGGACTAGAGGGCAGACATACTCCGACCGCAACTTCATGACCTTCTCTGAGGTCTATTTTTTCTGAGGAATAAAATAAACCGTTCCCGGCCCTCCAGCACAAGCAGCTGCCACTAGCATTATTGAACAAGGCAGAGCATACCTCATGCTGCAGCTGATTTTTTCAAATTATTTTTAAATAGCTAAATAAGATGCAGCTACAATGATGATGGGACTCAGTGTATTAAACTGCAGACACTGGTAGGCAAGGATGCCTGTCTGCAAGATGAATTCCTGCACAGTGATAATGGGTTATTGGGATTTCCTGCGTGGCTGTGTGAATCGGGGCCATCTGTCAGCAGCTTTCTGTGGTTGCCGAAAAGATGGATAGAAGGAATCTGAAGTGAGAGACCTTCCCAGCTGTAGGGGAGGCTGAGCTAGATAGATTTACAGTCTGCCTCATTCTCTTTAGGAGCGATGTTTTCATGAAATGTTTTTTTCTCTGTACATGTGATATTTTGAGATTAGGTTGTTCCCCAGGTACTGCATTAGCTGCTGGGAAAGAGAACTGCAGGGCCTCAGCTCAGGTAACCACTCCACATCCTGGGCAGCTGTATCTCAAAACCTGCCTGAAGGTAGGAAGATGTTTTACCCCAGTCCTAACTTTAAAAGACTGTGGAGAAGACAGATCAAGAAGAGGCGGAGGAAGCTCACTCATTATCTGTAACCAGACAGAGATTAAAGATATAGCTTAAAAGTAGCTGCCTTGTGCTCTGACAACAGCTTATCAAAATATTTACTATATCCCCCTTGACTTAATGTAGGTTTTGGTCATTCTCTGTGCTACACTTTGTAACTAATTTATTGCAATTCAAGTATGCCATGGTTGGTTTTGAACTCGAACAAATGGTTTTAGTGGTGATTTATGTTTAAGAAATAGGAGCTGCTTAGTACTAGTGAGCTACCCTACAACAACAAACCAGCCCAGGCAGTGCAGTCCTCATAATAATGCTGTTTTGTGGCAGGACAGATTAAATGTCCAGCCTTTCTAAGATTTCTATGCTTTCTTTGTGGTACTGGAATTGCTGAAGACGAGGTGATTTAAGGTTATAAGCAAGGCAGAGATGCCAGAGAAAAGTAGTATCTTTCGTTAGGCAAAAGTCTTCAGTAACTGAAAGCTTGTCTAGTTTTTCCAGCTGTGTCATTTAGTCTAATAAAAGATACTGCTTCCCCCTCCAAACCTTTGTTGTGGACATTTTAAAACGGGGCTTACTTCTAAAGAAACTGAAAAATTAGAGAGGATGCAGTGGAAAGCCACGCACACACTCCAAAAAACGATCTGAGAATTTCCAATTGCTTTGCAGTATGGGAATTGGAGAGCTCAGGCTACTTAGTGCATGAAGAAAAAAAGAGGAGCCTTGCTCAGACTGGTAGGTGCCTTCAGGGGAAGGGCTTATGCTGTTGTGAAGGGCTTTTTACTCTTGTGGAATCACAGCAAGAACCACAGCTGGAGATTAAATTTGAATTAGAAATAATGGCATTAATATTTTTTCAAGGTACGTTGCTTTCTATAAGCTTTTGTCTACATTCAGCTTGCAGGCTCGATATGACAGTAACAGGGTGAAAATATAGGACCTGTACATCACATTGACTGATTCTTTCCCTCTTATAAAGAGTAACTCTACAAATGATTTAACAGAGCATGGGATTACCTCCAAAGAGTGTGAAGTCCTGCAGTGTCTCTGAGGCTGAGGAGGATGCAGAGATTCCCAAGTTGGTGTTTGCCATCCTCCTCCACAGGTAATGAAATACCATAGAGCCAGGCACATAATGAATGACCTAAAGAGCCATTTGGAGACAACTAAACAACTGGAGGGATTTAATGGCTAGCCTAGGATTTAAGAGACCTGCATCAAAAGCTCTGCTCTGTCCAAGGGAGTTAGTAGCTCTTCCCTTCCTTCAGATTTATCTGTGAAGATAAACGCATTAAGGCTTGTAGGAAGCTTGTGTGCTGCAAAGTGAAGACCAGGTGCTTAAGAACTAATCAAAGGATGTGGAGATACAATAAACAGGTTGGCAGCTGATGGGACAGGCTTTCAAGAGGGTCCAAAACCTTTCCCCCACAATAAGCTGAGTGAACATTTGTCTTACAGACTGTTCAACAAACATTGTCCAAGCAGTTCTGGTGCAGCCACCCAACGTGCCTGTCTGCCCTGCCACCTGCTCGCTTCTCTGCACACTCACTGTAGGCATTCACACCAGCATGGTGAGAGCAGGGAAATCACAGGGAGAAAAGTACAATACTGGCTGATGGTTGAGTAACGTCAGCCCATATCCTTGCATCCAGTGAGCAAAGCCCAATTTAAAACCAATTCAAAATGAAGCAAGAACAAGCGTATGCACTTGCAAGTTTTTCCCTCTTTGGTTGTTGCCTGCCTTTTTGTTTCTCTCATCTCCTGGATTATTTTGACTTGAAAATAATCAAGGTCCTTTAGACCATGCACATTAATAGCCTTGTGGAGACAAAGCAATTTACCACCCACACTGAAGCAACGAAGTTGTACCAAAAGGTCAGTGGCCCGCTTAGGGACCGCCTTCCTTCTAGCCGAGAAGTTAGAAAGATGATATTGCCTGGCTCCCTTGATTTGCTGAGGACTGGTAGTGCGACGGATAACCTGTCTGATTACAGCAAGAGCGTTGGCAGGTCCCCCTGCTCAGTTTAACCTTTCATCTGCCTTGGGGGTATGAGGTGAATTTCCTGCTGCTTGAAGATTTCATCTAGGTGAGAGGGTTGGCAAGAGATCTCACCCAGGGAGAGACTTTTGTAGACCTTGTTTTGTACATTTGTAGAGGGCAGCAGCCCCAAGCAGGAGGGGTGAGATAATTAATGGGAGTTGCTGTTGGATCAGTCAGCGGGACGCAGCGCCCCGTCCCCAGAGCAGCTTGTGCTGGTGGCTGCAGCTCAGCCCAAGGCTCTGCTTTCCTGGGCTGATATTTCCAGGCTGTTCCGGGAAGGTGTGATCCACAGCCTGCCGAAATCACTGGGGTCCCCGGCTGACCCCGGTGAGCTGCAGATCAGGCTCCTGCCCACAGGTGCTGCCTCCAGTGAGATGCCAGCAGGCACAGGGAGTCAGAGAAACGGGGGCAGATAAAACAGCCTGAAAAATCCAGCTTCCCTCTGGCCCTCTCCAGCCAGGCAGAGGCCCCTCTCTTGCTGGGCTTCTGTTAAGAGGTGTCAGGTCCTGCTAATTACAGCTAATGAGGAGCTTAATTGCCTTTCAGCACATGGCTGGCTGTTGAGATTGCTGTGTGGTTGAGGGTGGGTGGTGCCTGCATGTCTCCTTGCTCTACTCTGGCCCACACAGGTGGTGGGAAGGGGCAGGAGATCCCCTTCCCCCAACTCTTTCAGCATGGGGGGCTCTGTGGGGAGGGGTTGTCCAAGACCCATAGCCCTAAGCATATGCACTTGCCCTTCTGGTGTGCTTGCTTGCACCTGGAGGTCCCTGGATGTGGAAACCCTTCCTGTTGGGATCTGACTTCTCTGCTCAGCTTGGGCATTTGTGAAGGCTTCCTGACAAGGTATGTCCTTCTGGAGTAGGCTTTGGGTTGGTGAAGTGGCTGTTGTGGGCTGTGTGGGGATTGCACAAAGCAGGAGCCTAGTGTTCTTGAGTGGTGAGGGGCTAGTAAGCCCCTGCTGGCAGGCTGGTTTTCCCTGCCTTGCCATGTGCTGGGTGTGCTTTGATCCAAATTGTCCTGTTTATTCTGTGTGTTCAGGGGAGGGTGCCAGGAGGGAAGAAGGTGCTTGTGGAGCATGCATAGGAGGGCAGTCGTTGGCTTGGACACACTCTACTTACAAGCGTGCTACCCCTTGCAATGTGGGCACCGGGTCATAACCCCATCTCTTTTGTCAGTGTCTCTCCCCCCTGGCTCCCCAGCACCATACCCTGCCCCATCTGCCTTCCCTTCTCTCTGTTATGTGGCACATTTAGCTCCTCTCCTCTCACCTATGCTTTTGCACATAGGCTACACCCCTACCCGGAGAAAAATTGGCTCTGTTCCTCGTTTTATGCAAAAGATGGTGCCTAGGTTCAGGTAAAATACAGGTAGGCAAGGAGATGCATAACATAATGCATGTTTTAAAGAGTTGTGTGTATCCTAGAAGAAGCCTAGCTTTCCTCCTAACCATTTAACAAGTTAAAATTACTGTATTCCAGTTTACCAGATCAGTCATCTTTTTCTTTATGAAGGCAAAACCTCCCTTAAACAGCGTAAGTCCCAGACTATGGTTGCCCTTAGACTATTTACATGCACGCAGCCTTTTCTTTGCTGAAGGTGCAGCTGATACGTAACCAGGATTTTATGAAAAGACCATTATTGAACAGCCTAGTGGGAGATAATGCATTTGTGTGCGCACGCTTGGTTGTGTGACTCCAGGATAGCTGTGCTGGCTGGAGAGCATGGCTGTGGGTTAGGGCTGGCTGGCTCCAGCAAAACGTCCTCATCTGTTTGATTTCATATCAATTGATTCTGTTTTCAGAGACTTGTTGAAAACTGATGAGGTTTGGGTTTAGTTTGACAGGACACAGCCAAGAGCATTTTAGCATTTTTTTGACTGCTAAGAAATTTTCTGAACCACCTAATCTGACAAAATGACTGAATTCTTTTAAAAAAAAAAAAAAAGAAAAAAGGAAAAAAAGCAAGAAGGAAATGGGATCATTTCAACAGCTACCATGTGGTGGGCTACAGGAGATCCAAATGTCTCTGTGTTACAGTCTGATGTACGGCAGGCAGCTCAGCTGGTCCTGGGGGGAAAACGCTGCAGGCCAAATCATGATTCTGGTCATGCTTGTGTAAACTAGAAGCCTTTCAGCCTGGAGAAGGTTAGAGAAATGGCTGTGTTTTGAGCAAGTCAAATGCACTCTTTCAAGAACCCTCTTTTGCAGGCAAAATATTGTGAATGCAGAATTGTGAAGCCTGTATTGAATCTTTGTTTTCCTGTAGAAGTGCCTCATTCAGTCATGTTTTTAAGCCGCCTTTCAGGGTCTGGCAAGCCAGAAGCGTGCTAGGGGCCTGTGCAGTAGCCTGGTTGTACTTCACTTCTGATCGGTGACATGGGCTGACACTGTTGTGACACATGGGCGCAGGGGGAGGGATAGGCTTTTATGTGCTCTGAATGCAAGGCTCTGGGATGAGTCTCAGCTGAGTGCACCTGTAAAATGCAGGGGCAGCTGAGTACCACAGCACAGAAAAGAAAGGGAAAATCTTCCCCACAGCAGACATACCGCTTGCTGGAGAATGGGATTGGCTAGCCCTGTAAGCCCAGCTGGAGTCAGATCACCTGCTTCAGTCCCTTGTGTTAATCTTCCACCCTGGTAACTCTTGTGAACTCATTCTGTGGGCTAGCCTTGGCCTGTTCTTGCTCTGGGATGGGTTCACTTAATTTTCAGTGCCTCCATTTCTACAAATCACCTGTGGTTTCCGGCTTTGGTGTGCACAGTTAGTGGAGATAGCACTGGCAATGTGCAGGGCAGGGCCAGAGTCTGCGAAGGCGGGTGCATCTCTTCTCTCTGGAGGACATACAACAAGTTCCAGAATTGCTTGGTGTCTTAGATTTCTCATCTGAGGGACAGAAATTGAGAAGTCAAGTATGTGTGTATTACAGGTTTTGTAATGCACTGTTTCTTTCAAGCAACATATAGCTGGTGCAGCTTAAGGTGGTGTCTATAGGCTATGCTGGATCCCTTAGGGCTAACATGAACGTGCTTGCAGTGAGGGAGCAGTTCTGCAATAGCCCTTCTCAGGAGGAACTCGGCCCTTGAAAGCTTAGGTGAAGTTTGACCCTTGCGTGTGGGTTAGCCTCTTTCAGCAGACATCTGACAACGCACTGCAAAATGAGGAGGGAAAAGTCAACCAACTAAAGCCAGTTCATTTGCTGCTGCCAAGGCAGACAGCAGGGATGAAGGGCACTCAGAGTGGCAGAAAAGGTTGCACCCCAACATCTCTGAAGGCTTTTGGACGCTGAACTGCCACTGGACAGTGAGAGAGGTGTCCCAGCCTTACCTGGAGGATGAGGACTCTGTGACCACTCGTTTCTCCCACCAGGAGTGTTTGAGCCTTAACTCTCTGCGTATCTGCAGCAAATGAGAAAGCCCACAGCCTCTCTCAGCATAGCCGCCAGCACTAGCACTGACCCATAGCAGCTCACCTATTGTGGCTTGTGGGTAACAGCAATTTTTTTTTGTAATGGCTGCCACATCCCAGAGCGTCTTCAGGTTTCAGATGCTCCACGGCACACAGGCTGGCTCTGATCATCAGGGCGACAGTAACACAGACACATCTATTGGTAAGGCCTTGTGGCCACCCTGGCTTTCGGGCTGTGCTGACTATTAAAGGAGGAACAAACAACAAGATAAAGTCAAAACTGTAGAAAGGCAGAAACTTGACATGTTATTTGCATGTCACCTAGGTGACAAGCAAACAGCTGTCCATGGACATCTGATCTGAGTAGCATGGGACTCACTTTCTGTGTTGCCCTGGGGCTTTGCACCCTGTCATTGATAATTATGTTATATTACATGTAGATCTAGAAGCTGACCCTGTGTAACACAGCATAAAGCAATGCAGGGAATACAATGGCACAATGGGGTGGATCCTAATCAGAAACATATGTAGAATATATTTGCTCTAGTCAAAACTGTTCTGTCTGAGACATGCCTGTCAAAGGAGAAGGCAGCTCATTAAATGCTGAAGTATCCCTGGGTTGGTGGGTCCTGGAGCCTGAGAAATGCAAGACCTGAAGTTCCCTGGCTTACAGCTGTGGAAATGGTGCAGAACAAAGAGCTAGTACTGGGGCAGAGCTGCAAGGAGAGGCTGACATTGAGAATTGGACACCAGGACAAATGACCCTTGCACAATTGCAAGCTACTGTCAGTACTCAGGGTCAAGGCTGTGGAAGGAACTTTTGTTCCCTTTTGCCAGCCAGAGTGGGGGGAACTGTGAGACTAAGAAGTGATCCTATCACTGCCCTCACCATGCTCATTGTGGACTTGCAGAACACCTTGACCAGAATTTGAACATCTGTTGGTGTATTTTTTAGAACACAGAGCTTTTAAAAGCAAGAGAAGGTGCTTGTGGTCACAGGGATTCATAGCAGTCGTACTTCCCTTTTATGCAGGTGGTACAACCCCAGGCCTCGCCTAGAGAGTGTATGAGCTGTTCAGGCACGTTTCTTCCTCTAAATGACTCCTCTGGCAAAGAAACCTGTGACTTCCTGACTCTCAAGTTCAGGGGATTTTTCAGCCAACATCATTCCATTTAAGAAAAAGTAATTAGCAGCAAAAGCTTTACACCTCTATCTTGTGAAAAGGGAGCTTTCTCAGCTGTTTTCATTTCAGGGTAGCATCTAGAATATGTACCATGAAGGATTGCTACAGCAGAGCACTGCTTGAAACTTCCCTGTTCCACCAGCCACCAGATCACTCTGACAGAGCTGAGACCCAACATCGCTTTAAGAGAAGGGTGTCATCTCAGCAGGGCAGATGTGTGCCAGTGCGAAGTGCAAATCCCCACAACTTGGGAATTGCATAATAAGCTTTGGCTTAAGATCTCGAAGGTGATTAGTTTAATCCTGGTGGTGTTTCTTGCCTCCTTCGAGCGTCCCTGCCAGAAGCATGCACTGTTCCTTGAGCTGCCTTAATAGCCAAAATGTTGGTACCATCTGCCATGAGTGATTGCGGTATCATTGGCCACAGGCTCAACTCTGCTTGCAAACAGCTGTTTGGAAGTTTATTTGTCTGAGAGCTCAGCCTTCTCAAGTACCACTCCTGAACTAAACGCAATGTTCTTGTATCTTAGCAAGTCCCAGAAAAATCGATCCATAGAAGCCAGTGCTATTTTATCTATAACCTCACAACGATTAGCTAAAGTGGCCTCACTGCTTTAATTCACTTTACATAGTGATTTTTCATGTATTTATAACTTCTGAGATAAGCAGACTTCAGATTGGAGGGGTGACAGCTTTGGATTATTTATTGCATGAAAGAAGGAAAGCGTTGTTTTAGAAAACATTACATCTAAAAACTTGCTGGGCTGTAGAACTGTGGGTTGGGTTTTGGTTGTTTTTTTTAGTGTGTGCTTTCAGAGGTGTTTTTTTGTAGTGTATCACAGAACTATGAATTCATATATATTGTGTATTTTTTTCATTTTAAACAGAATTCAGGGATTTAAATTCTTCTCTTGAGCTAAAGAGCTTCACATGTGTGCAGTGGAGTTGCTACTGAGTTGATCCACGTGCTTGTAGAGGATTTTGGGCTGTATGGGTAGCCCTGTAGGAGTTATACCTGCCAATATATCAGATGTCTACACAGCCTGGGCTATCTTCACCCTGATAAAATATCTGGATGGAAAAAGAGTTCATTTCCAGGGAAACCCAGGTGCATGGTAGTCTTAATTGAAATGAGAAATACCATTTTCATGAAGCTTTAAAGATCTAAATTAAGGTATTATTTTCTTTTGGAATGATTTAAAAATTAAACCCTTTATAAGGAAGGATGCAGAAGCCACTGTAAATTGGTGTCGAACTGTGTTTATTCAGGAAGAAAATCTTTTTCCTTGCCTCCAAGGTTTTTCCTGTTTTCAATAGAAAGCACTTTGCAACCAGTCCATTTTGGTTCTTTAGCCCTGGAAGTCCTTTGCCACTCTTCAGAGTCATTGCTCTATAGTTACCTTGGATTTTTGAACTTTATTCCCATTCTTATGATTTTTATGTTCATGCATCTCCTTATGTCACTGATACAGAAGAAAAACATTATAAAACATGTTACTAATGTACAGCTCTATTATGGAATTGGATAAGACTTTTTTCAAATGATTGACATCACATCCTTGAAAGACATATATAAACAAACCGTATGTAAACCATAGGTTTCATCAATTTTGAAGATTGTTCAGGAGTAAATAGTATAATGAAATTAGCTTATGATGATGGTTCTGAAATGTGTATGCAAGTATTGATAACAATATTTCTCAAATGCTTCTTAGGTGGAACTGAGGGTAGCTTTCTATTTTATATTTAGGGTAGTGAGTGTGATTTTGCTATATGAGTGTCTATTTGTATTTAGTACAGTGACTCATCCTTAGTTTTCTGTTTCCTCCTATTTACAGCTAGTAAAAAGAGCGATCTTAACTAATCTAACATTTTCTTATTTGTGCGTATGTGTTTGGAGTGTCCTATGCCTTCCTGAATGCTTCAGCTGAACACAAAGCCTTGAGTGTGGGACGACTGAGAGACACTGGTCTGCAGGGGCTGGGCAAGGCAGTGCGGGACCTCCTCTTAGCTTGGATGAGCCTGTGCTAGAAGCGTGCTCGTGTGTCCCTGTATCCCAGATCGTTAGCTCTGCTGAGCACCAAGGGTCTCTGGCCGGTGTGCAGGGCTGTGCTCCCAGGCTCACCCTGCTCCCCGAGGGGCAGCAGGTTTCTCTGCCCAGGGCAGGCCTGTGATCTGTGGGTATACCAGTGTCCAGAGTCAGCATGGTGACAGATGGTGTCTTGTGCACAGTCGCGATCCCTGCCCTGATGTCTGAACAGACGCAGGGAGTGGAAGCATTGCTGATTCAGATCTTAGTCATGAACCAATGCAAAGAGGGGCTTCTTAAAGAGTAGAGCCGAGGACTGAGTTCATTGTTTTAACAGCTGCCTACTTGAAGCCCCAAACCAATCTTTCTTGTATCAGGGTCTCCTGTCTTGTACCACCTTTCCCTGCTTGTGGCTGGGAGACAGTGTTACCAGCCTGAACAGCCACAGGTTTTGCCTTCTTGTACTGGAGTGAGAGCACCTCCCTGATCCAGGACTTTGAGCTGAATTACCAGCATCTGCAAGTCATCACAAATGTGCTGTAGCATTTAGTTTGTGAGGCTGGACAGCATCCCTTGCTGCCACCATGCTCCCAGATGAGCTGCCTGTCGTGGACCAGTCTGCCAGGTGGAAGTGATTACACACGGTGGTGTCATGAAAGAAAGCAGGTGGGTGTGTAAAGGGGGAGAGAGTGTGAGAGTGTATTTACTATTGCCCTTTGCTGGTAGCTCTGCGTGTTCACTTACTGAAAGTATGAATCCAATTAGGAGATGGTCACTGTGCACTGAAGGGTAGAATATGAGGGCTGCTCAGGTGCCTGGAGAGCGAGCACGCTTCTGACCCAGAGAGGAAGCAGCAGACAGTGGGTGACGGATCACAGGGCAGCCTCAGCAGAGCATAGAGAGTGAACTAAGTAATCAGACCTGCCCCCAGAGCATGAGGAAGACAATATACCACTCCAGTCTGAGGGATGTTCTGGTAGCTTCACTAACATGTGGAGGTCTCAGCAGTCTCTCTTACTTGTGAACCTTCCCTGAGTGGCGTGAAATGGAACACAAGAATTGTACGCAGAGCATTACTCCTCATCCAGTCATCTCCAGCAATAAAATGTCTTCTGTACACTTTCTGACCTCTTTGCTGTCTCTCTTTTCCATGGCCTGACTAATTACTAGTGTACCCTGGAGCCAGCCTTCTTTATGCCTAGTCCTGCCAATGCTCTGATCCTTCCCACTACTGCACTTGCCGCTGTTTTCCCTCTTCCCATCTTGTTTCCTTGCTATTCATCCATGCTTCTGCTGGCACTCTGCTGAGATTCCTGCTGCCTGGTGGATTTCTGACTTTGCAGTAATTCAGCCATTTCAGCTGCCTTGGACTCTACTGTACATTTTTTTGTATGCAAATAAGCTTATGGGATGAACATATGTTGATGCTAAACATAGATCCAGGAGGTTGTAGTGACACATATCAGTTAGCATTAAACCCTAATGTGCATAACTCCCTGCTCTGCAGCTGACAGGCACAGGTAAATATTTTCTTCATCTCTAATTTTATATAGACAACTTCTCAAAGCAACCCACCTTTCAGTTTGCAAACCCCCATTTTCATTTTTCAAACAAAATATATATTCTGTCCTTCGTGAAAGAACAAATCCATCAAAAAGAGATGGATTTTACCAAAGAAAATAAACCCTGTTATTATTTCTGTAGCATGGAGGAGAAAACTGGGTCATAAAGAGGCTGAATTACAGTGAAAATGCTGAAAGCCTCAGTTCCTGCCCTGTGCTAGGTAGACCACTTTGCCCCACACAGCTCTTGTATTTTTATGTGTTTACATTTCTTTCAGGAAGAACTTTTTATAAATAGCCAGAAATATAGGGATGTTTTTGCAGATGGAAAGGTGTTGAGCTCAAGGTTTTATGTGTCTGCTCTTTATGCATCTTCCATAGCTGCTCAAATACTTTTTTTCTTCATAAAAATTTAATGTGGAAAATTAATGAGAAGCTGGTTAGTGAAATGATACAGCAATTGTAGCCAGGCTAAGAGTGCGTTGTCAGCTCTGGGCCTTCCCAGTCCAATAGGTAATTGCAGAACTGTGTGAGTGAGGGACAAAGGGAGACTCTGAAAGGTTCAAAGAGATTTATCGAAATTTCAGACCACAAAAAACATATAAAACAAAGTCCACAAGTTTCCAGAAATGGGACAAGAGGGACCTGCTGTCAGAAGCATCTTGTCGTATAGTTATGATTTACCATCCTCTCCCAAGCAGTCTGTACAATCTCTGTCAGCAAAGTGGCAAACAAATAGTGTTCAGCAGGCTTGAGATGAGTGTTTGGAAGAGCAGGCAGCAGTGACAATGACCACCACAAACTTAGGCAGTGAAGTCACTGCAGAGCTCTCTTTGAGCAGAAAGCACAGAACACTCCTTTCACCTATTTCTTTTCACCATGAAAGGACAAACCTGCGTCAAGTTAAGGAAATATTCATAAATAACAAGAATTTAACTATGACGTTATTCAAAGCCTACTAGGGAATTTAGATAGTTGTTAAAATTAATAGGATGATGCATCTAAATCCCCACTGTAACTTTGAAAATGCCACTCTAATATTTTCAAAGCCATCCCCTTCTCCATTTCCAAGTGTCACTTGTTTCTTTTTCTAGCCAGACATGGACTTGAGTTTTGATGCGATTTGTACATGAAGCAAGTGTCAGGTCTATCTAGATTGAGCGCTTTGGCTTAGCGCTTCCATCTCTGCAGCTTTCAAAACAAAGAGAGTCAATGAACTGTTTCATGATGATCTTCCCCCATGCACGCTGCAGGCTGCATAGAAGATTTCAGTTAATGCTAATAGCATGGAGGTTTGAAACAGATATATTCTTCTTTTCTTGACATAATTTGAAACAAGGAAAATTGTCCAGATAGTCTGTTACTTTTTAAAATGAAACAAACTTGCTGGGGTTTCTTTAAGGTTTTTTGTTTGTTTGGGGTTATTTTTGGTTTTGTGGTTGTTATTTTTTTTGTGTTTTGGGTTTTTTTTTGTTTTGGTTTGGTTTTTTTAGTGAACTCCAGTCCAGAAAACAGTCACTGAACAGACTGATAGATTCTGGAAAAAGTCCATTCTGTGCCTGGAGAGGTGGTCCTATATGCTTGACCAGGAGACCCTAGACTTTTCACAATAACTCATCTTGCTTAAGAACAGATATTAATTGTGACATAAAATTAGTCTAGCAGAGCATCCTCCTTTATTTGTGGCTCCTCCACAGGCGTGTTTCCACTGGTGGATAGCTTGACCCAGGTGTGTGTGTGGTTTTGTGGGCATTTTTTGGGTTTTGGGTTTTTTTTTGAGAGGCTTCTACATTTGGGCATCGAGGCCTTGTCATATTATCAGGAGGGCTGCTCCACTCTATGTGTGGTCCAGCACATCCTGTCCCCACAAGTACTGCCTGCCTCTCTGGTTGATGCTGATGTGCCTCCCCATACTGCACTCCTCCTTCTGCATTCCCCATGTCCTTTCTTTCTGTCCTTCCACTTTGTTCTGTCCTTTTCTTCCCACCTGTTCTTTCACTTGTCTTTCTGCATCTTATTCTTTTCTCAAGCATCGTATGCCATCCGATTTCATCCAAAACCCTTTTTCTAAATCCTAGACTTCTTGTCTCAGTCTCAGCCTTCTCAGAGATTTCTGTCATCAGTCCCTTCTTCGCACGAAACATTTCTTTTCAAGCCAAGCTTCCTTCTACTAGCAGGGATGTATATTCCCATCTGCATCTGTGACTGAGTCACAAAGTCTCCAAGAGAGCATGGGGACCTAGAACCGCTTCAGGCCTGTGTACACAGATTCACATGTCTAGCTAATCCTGTAAAGTCAGCTCTTTGCCCTGGTTTGCTGTCATCCCGTCTGCCTGTGCTCCCAGGCGGTCCTGTCAGCCATGCTCCATGTCAAAGGGCAGGTATCATTGACTGTAGGCTTGGCTGAGTGATGATCGACAGCAGCAAGGAGGAAGGAGGGATCTGAAGATATAGACAGCCTTGTGACTTACTTTGATCTTTATAAGGACAACTACTGATGTTTCCAGGGGAGAAATCTTTTCTTCTACCAGGAAAACTTCAGGAGAGCCGCCCTGTTCTCCCTGTCTGATGGCTTTTTTCCCCTCTGTGAAAGAAGACAACTCCACTCTCCTCCTAGATTTCGAAGCAGGTACCAGTAACTAATGCACTGGCCAGCTCCAGACAGCACATTCAGCACCTTAAAGGTGGATGCATCACTAACATCCCTGCTTTCTCTCTGCCATTCAGCACTATTCCCTTTTACAGCAGGAAACAAGGCTCAGCGAGCCCTCTCTCCCTGGACTTGCCTGCTGGCACAGAAAGCCTTTATGGGGAGAAAGCTAGGGTTGCTAGTCCCTTTTGGAAGTAGGTTTGCTAGGTGCAGGTGCAGTCTCTGCATTTCTGTCACCAGTCTGAGGTGAGGGCAGGGACTGAACAGCCCACAGGACCCCAGCCAGCCGATTAGCAGCGCAGCATCCATGAGATTCCTTGGCACAGTGCAATGTTACTGAGAAGCTGGGCTGCGTCCCAAACTTGCCCCCAGCAGAATTGGCAGATCACATAGCTAGTGTCACTTTCAAGCACTTGGCCAGGCAAAACTCACTCCTCCATCCCCCAGCTCCCCTGCACTTGGCTTTGGACTAGATTTATTCAGTGGGTTGGCTGTCTACCCACCCATGCATTCACAGGGTTTGAGGCAGGGTGGAGTGTGTATCTCTACAGTAATCTAATTCCATCTGTCCAGAAATATATGACTGGGTATCAGAAGCTGCAGCTAGGTTTTTTTGGCTATAGCTTTCGTATGAAATATCACAAGATTTAAATCCAGTAGACCTGCAGCTACCTTAAAGCTAGCAAAGCATATTTTAATTTTCTAATAGAAATTAGAGTTAGAAAAGTTCCAGTGATGATAATTCCGGTGATTATGGAACAATTAGGGCAGGACTGTTCCTGGTGCCATAGTGCACCTTTGTCCTCTCTTATGCAACTTCAGCACAGGACTGACATTACCCTCCCAGGCTGTGCTATTGGAAAGAGAAGATTCTTAGCAGAGCTGTCTTTGATCACACCAGCAGTGTTCAGCTAAGGAGGCCTACGCACCCTTAACTCTTTAATCCCGGATGCCTATTACATTTCTGTTTGCAGAAGAATAGTAACGCTGAGCCTTGCAAACCAGAACCTCTCCACAGCCTGAGAGGTCCTCAGCAGCCACCTGAAGGACAATGACACCAGACAGCTGTCCCAGGCAAATGGTGTGTGATAATAGCCCACCAGGGTGTCTTTCCCTTCTGTAAGATAGCGCTTGGCAGCACAGAGCTCTTGTACCAACAACTCTGGCTGATAGCGAGTGATGTAAAGACCTCCGCCAGCCTGGTGCCATGGATACGTGCACACAGCAGAAGTATCCCATACTGGAGTTATCCAGTCTCTTCTCAGACTGAACACAGGCTGTATGCGAGCTTCTGAACGTGCACTCTGCACCCACGCAGTGTAGCACCACCGTCCTCCTCCCTATCTGTGCAGGCTGTGAGCTCCAGAGCTGGCCCTGCTGTGTCTGAAATGGAAGTGGCTGGTCCAGTATTCACAAAGTCCCAGAATAACTGGGGCTGCAGCTCTGGCTCACGGTTGTCTCTGTTGCTGGTAGAAAGCAAAGAGCCAGGACTAGCTGAAAAGTTTCTGGTTTTCAGTAACTTGTTAGAAAACTCCAAAAAGCTCAGCGTAAGGCATTTCATTGGAAGGAAGCCTGACTTGATCAATGTGGCCTAAGCTGGGGGTCTGACACTGGGCATCACTGCTTCTCCTGTCTCCAGGAGACAGAAGGTCCCTGGGGTACTTCAGGGCTCGGGTTGGGTGCAGATGATCTGGCTGGATGGTACGTTTTACACAGCAGGGCCCAAGACTTATCTGAATTCTCCTGGTGTTTTTAACTGGATCTTAGGCAATGTTACCATTCCTAAATAAGAAAAAATGCAAGCAACAGCTTGCAAGTAACTATCAGAGAGAGCTTAACAGGTTCGGTTTTAGCATGAAAAGAGCTTGTAATTAGCAACTTACATTTGCATTTCAACTACAGAAGTGGAGCAACTCCAGCCCATCAGTGATTCTTGTGAATCCTTTGATTCAGGGTCACAGTAGGTATCAGCAGGCCTGTTGCAGTCTGTCACCGAGTCTGCCTAAAGAGCTAGACTAGGGGCAGTCAACATACAGTGCTACTGAGCATACCACAGCCACAGGAGAAAAGCAGATGGCTGGCGGATTTTTGTCTTCCTCAAAAGGAAGACACCTTTTCCTTTTCAGGAGTGAAATGTTACTGATGTGGCTCTGCTGTTAGTTTACTGGACATTTGCTATATGTCTTCCTGTGAAATGCCTAGCTAGGTGCAGAGGCGGGAAGACATCTGAAGTGCTTTGGAGTCCATAGGTTTCATGTAATAGGTTATATGAGAGTCCTAATTGCAGATGGTAAAGAGGTAAGGGGTGGTGGTGAAGTCTGTTCCCCTGCCTCCTCCCTACTGAGGTGGTTACCAGCATAGGCACCACTATCTTACCACAAGCCTGGCAACAACTGCCATTTACTGGTCTGCTGAGTATTAAGGTCTTTTAGTAAAATTATACTTCCCATTTCCCCACACCCACGTCCTAGTACATGGTCTTGTTTTGATTCTTGTGGTCCCTTGAGCATCTGGATCTGCCTCATGACTCAGGAGGCTATTTTTCTGCCACATGCTCTTGAATAGTTGTTTAGCACAATTTTAGCCACTTGTGGCTGTGAGCCCAATTGGAAACACGTGTGCTGGTTAAAGGCAGGTGGAGGGATTTCTTTTGTTAATTAGGCTTCAAATTCCATTGTGTTCCCTATAACCAGTGGCCCAGGCTTGAATCTCTGTAACACCAGACAAACCCCATTAGTGAAGGAATAACCCTGGATTTGCACTGCTTAGAAACCTCATAAGTTTGTTCATGGTTTTTTTTTGCCTTTGCTTGAGACGGTTGCATATGGCACTGATTTTTCTAAAAATAAAAGCCTCTTCAAGCCTGGAGGGGGTAAAGAGATGCTTTCTGGGACCAGCAGGGCTGCACGGCCAAGGCCGAGGTGCTAGGATCAGACAGGAAAAGCAAGGGCTCCTTTCCCACCAGCATGCTGTCCTCCCTCCCCCCACCAGCCCATTTCCCTTCTGCTCTACACCCAATCGCTAATTTGGTCTCTGAAGCAAGGGAATGCTGTTTTGTGCTAGGCTGGGAGCTGCTATTCACCTTCTGTGGGTTCCAGGAGTGATAAGAGTAACACCACACGTAGTGGCTTAAGCAACAAATCCCTGTAGCTTCAGCCCACCCCAGGTACACCTCGGGTTCATTATCACCTTAGAAGCTCTGACAAGAAGTATGGTGGGTTCAGTCTAAGAGTTATTGTTATGGAGACTGTGTATGTGTGTCTTGGTAAGATGGCTCAGAAAGGAATAGGAATTTTTACAGAAAGTTAAATGGAAGGGGAGACAGGTTTATTTGCTCCTCGAGGGGTGGGTGAAGGCATAAATGGGCCACCTACCAGGCAGCTACCTTAACTGTCCCTTTTCTTGTGGGCAGAAGACCTCAGGTTAAACTCCTTAACCGCACTTATTCTCTGCAGCACAAGCATTTTCACTGTGAGTTAGACACCTTGAATATATTTACCGATCTGACTGTCGGGTACTTGCTGCCCATTAAAATCAGCACATCTGAAGAATGTAAACACCTCTGGGGTTTTGTTCCTTTATGTTTCGGGTTTTCACTACGACACTACTTGCTAAAGTTGTTGGTTTTTCAGAGAAGTTGCTGCAGCATTGAGCCTCCAGGGTTTCAGGAGTTTTCCTGGTTGCTTCCCTTCCTTTTGGGGATAGGGAACTGGTGGATGTGCTTCTGCTGTGGTGCCCCTGGCATGTTGCTAACCCATTACACGAGACTGGTTTTGGCTGCCATCACTGATGGAGACAGTGGGATCTGCAGTGCCAGTGCAGGGAGGGGGAAGGAAAGAAGGAGAGAAGGAGACCAAAAGCACCACCTTTTTTTTAAAGCTAAATTAAGATCACTTGGAAATTTGTCTGGGGGTTACAGGTGTCCTTGCACTGCAACCACTCCTGAGTGCCATCTGGAAGGGGACAGGGAGGCGGGAGGCGAATTGTCAGGGTGGCTCCACTGCAAACAGGAGTAGCCAAGGGGCAGAGAGAGGAGTGGTCACCATTAGCACTGAAATAGAGAAGGGCTGCAATTCTGCCATTTGAATATCAGGCTCCACATGCTGAGGCTTGGTAGATTGTACTAGATAAAAAAGGTAGCTAGAACAGCAGAGTTTTGTGACGATGATGCACTGCCAAGTGCCAACAGAACCACTGAGCTAAACCTGTTTGACAGGAGAGCAACAGGGCAACAGTGAAAGGACCACAGAGATGCCAGAAATGACAGTAGATGGGATTTCATTTGCCAGGTCAGTTCAGAGTGAGATTCCCTAAGAAGCCTAGAGAAGGTGTGCATTTAACTGCCCTGACCCTCAGGGAATTCTTGGGGGTGAGTCCAGCTCCCAGCCTCATGCTTGGGAGCGGAAAGAGGATGCTGAAGCAAAAGCCTTGCATACTGCTTCTCCCTGCTGTGTCACTCAGTTCCTTCCTAGATTGCTTCCAAGGTCTGAATCCCTGGCATTGCTGTTAAGCAAGTAAATCACCTTTCACAAATATGTACGCTCTCCAGCATGAAAGCTAGCATTTTTCCCTCACTCCACTTTCTATCTAAACTGTGAATGCTACAGAGTTAGCAACCCATACTGCATTTCCAGTATGCTATACCCAATACAAGGAGGTGGTTGAAATACTGTTCTGTTTAGAATATAGGACTTAAATAAATGGAAACTTTCTGGGAGGGGGTAGGGGCAGAATGGTCTATTTCCTGCAGATATCTGCAATTATATTTGTTAAAACCTGAAATGCCTGAAAACTGAAGTATTTCAGCCAAAACATCCTAGCTCAAAGACAGAACTCTGTTCTCATAACGTCTCATGGGAGTTATTTACTTCATGTCCCTGTGCAGCTATGTGGTCTAGGTGCTGTGTGCAGCATACATAAAATCCGAAGTTTGTAGATGTAATAGTAGAAGATACCTTCATCTAATGGGTCATCTAGCCAATTCCACTGCCCTGAGGCAAGATTTACTGCACCTCTTCCTCACACGTATTTATCAATCTGTTTCTAAAAATCTGTAACAATGAAAGCTTCAGACTTCCCCAGGCTGTATATGCCAGTATTTTTTTAATTATGGCTATTGGAAAGTTTTGTTTTCTTGTTTTCCTGTTGTTATTTTGAAGATTTGTGACCTTCAGGCTTTTCTTCCAAAGACTAAGTACTAGTTTTAAATTTTTTTTTCCTCATGTAAGGGCTGGTTTTGTGGTTTTTTTGTGGTGTTTTTTTTTTTTTGGGGGGG
>Ga0065711_1007738_pt1 | contig 20069 bp, 14 predicted proteins | sample Hoacrofraction12_FD_59098 | JGI IMG/M metagenome (GOLD analysis project Ga0065711, IMG submission 59098) | Hoatzin crop microbial communities from Cojedes, Venezuela - Epithelial fraction 12 v2 (version 2) | ecosystem: Host-associated > Birds > Digestive system > Esophagus > Crop | place... | reverse complement strand
TCCCTCAGCCTTTCCTTGTAGGAGAGATGCTCCAGTCCCCTCATCATCCTCGTAGCCCTCCGCTGGACTCTCTCCAGTAGCTCCTCATCTTTCTTGAACTGGGGAGCCCAAAACTGGACACAGCACTGCAGACGGGGCCTCACTAGGGCAGAGTAGAGGGGAAGCAGAATCTCCCTCGACTTGCTGGCCACACTCTTCTTAATGCACCCCAGGGCACCTTTGGCCTTCTTGGCAGCAAGGACACACTGCTGGCTCAAGGTTAACTTGTTGCCCACCAGCACACCCAGATCTCTCTCTACAGAGCTGTTTTCCAGCAGGTCCACCCTAAGCCTGTATTGATGAAGGGGGTTATTCCTCCCCGCATTCAGGACCCTGCACTCGTTGTTATTGAACTTCATCAGGTTCCTTTCTGCCCAACTCTCCAGCCTGTCCAGGTCCCACGGAATGGCAGCACAGCCTGCTGGTGTATCCACCACTCCTCCTAGTGTTGTGCCATCAGCAAACTTTCTGAGGGTATATATACCCCCAGGGTATATATTTAAGGCTATTCGATATAACCCAAAATGGAAAGATATCACAGCAACCGTAATTCGCAGCTAAAATGGAACCTCAGTTTGGGCTAGGCAATGGCTTTGGTAAACATCTTTAACAAGACCAATGGAAGATGTGCTTTGCTTTATTCTCAGAATTACTTCTGCTGTCCTCTCTGTATCTACATGCAGAGAAGGGAGTAAACAGCTGCAAAGAATTTGGTCTTTATTGTCTTCTCCATCCAGGTTAACCACATTTCTGACCTTTGGAGGAATAGTCAAACTTCTTTCTAAAGCTCAGATGAAGGCCTGGTTATGATTCAAGCTTCATGGATAAAATTATCTGCCAAAATAGAGCATTCATCCAGAGGAGAAGTGTAGCAACTCCGCTTAGTCTTATGAATCGAGAGAGAATCAGTGATTGGGAAAAACATCAAAAACTTAGAAGAGAGAACTTTTGAACTGTTGGCCGGCTTTGCTTTGCTCCTATAAACTTTCTTCACTTGCCATGTTCCTTTTGCAAGCAAAAAAACCTAACAACAAAAAACCCAAACCTATAAACATTAGTTAGCTTTGTGGCGAGGTGTTTGTGTGCCAGCCTGAGGTTAGAAGTAGAGCTGGGATCCCAAGAGCTAAGCTTCGTATTATAGTATTGTACTTTTGATGCGGTAGTTAAGAGTCAATTACTGTTTCCATTATAAACCCTGTTTTCCAAGGGTTTATACCTCAACCATTTTCATTTCCATCATGCTGAACTTGGCATACAAGCAGCAGGGATACACAATTTTTAAATAGACTAAATGAGGTTGGTCCATTTTTAGATAGAGTAGTCAGAAAGTGTTTGTCAGTTGAGTTTGATTTTTATTCTTTGAATTTCACAAACTAAACTACAGTTTCACTTGTAAAATTAGATTACTTCAGAGAATTAGTCTCTCTGGTTGGGTCTGATACTTCTTATCACTTCTAAGGAAAACTTACTGGCATCTTTTTAAAAATACAAAAGTCTGTTGACAACATTCTCCCTTTAATACCTGATTGTCTGTGTGTAACTTCAGATGCTAAGGCTCCCAAACCATCTGTCCCAACACAGATTGGTGCACATGAAGACACTTATGGCTCAAAAGCAGACTTTATCCGAATAACTTACCTTATTTTGGAAAATTGAGGGCAATGCATCGAGTCAGAAGTCAATGTCTTCAGTAATAATCTTTTTGGTGACTTCAGAAAAACTGTCTCTCTGTTTTCCCCACCAATAATTCAAGGCTGACTCCACAACATGGAACAGAGGGAGGGCTGTCTCACAGGCCAGGTGAAACCCAGAACAGAGCATACCCTTGGTAAATACCAAAATCTAGATGGCCACTGGCTGTTGGAGCTCTCCATCTGGGTCTGCGTGTCACTGGGTAATTGCACACAGCAGATGCTAATTGTTTGAAAGCTACTTCAAGCTTAGAAAACTCACTTTGCCAAGGCCACAACAAATATTTTTCTTTGACTTCAATTTCCATGCATTCCTTCCACCTGAATTTCCTGCATGTTTTTCTATTAATTGAAGATAGCTGGAATCACAGAGCAATGACACAAAAGTTTCACTATTTGGCTTTACCCACAATAGACTGACTCACATTCAGTTCATCCCTGTGAACCTCTGTTTCTAGAGAAAAGGTTTGTTTCTTCTGAAGCACAAAGAATTCAAAGTTAAATTTTACTGGAAAGGTTTCCAATATTTTTCCCCCAACAAAACTGCTATATAGACTGAAAAAAAAAAAAAGGCAGACTCGGCTCCCTGCTTTTTAAGGTGTCAAATAACACCCTGAACTTCTAAAACACCGTCCCACTGGCATCTCAGACTTTTTAAACAAATCATTTTTAGAGCACTCCAGTGAGATATGCAAGCTTGATTGTACTAATTTCAGTCTTTGGGAAAATTAATAACTGCAAAACTGTGACTCACCCAAAATCACACAGAGGATCCGGGTCAGAGATAGGAAGAGAACAAATGTCCCAGTTCCCACTGCCATCTTTCAGGCTTTCAGCGGGTTGCTTCCCAATGCAGAAGCTGAGCAGAAAACTATTAGGGTCTAATCCAAATTCTTCTGACAGTGATAGATTTCAATACACTTTAGGTCAAAACTTTCTTTCTCATTTATTCTGGAGTGAGAGACACATGAATCTGGTCCAATGTATGTAACATCACCCAACATTGCCTCCTCTCAGCACACTCCACATCGCAGAAAGGTGAGATAACCAAGGTAGTAGGCGTAACACCAAGCCTCCCTGCGACTACTGTTAGCATCGTATTGTTATGTCGATGCAATTTTTCTCACACATAATAAATAGGGCATATTACAGGGGTGAAATTCTCTCTGTTGGGCTACCATCTTCCTTTTCACCATCCATGTATGATCTCCATAGGCTGTACGCTCTGAGAGTGCATGCTCAGATCATGTTTTTGTGAGCACTGACAAGAACAACTTTCTTGAAAGCTATCAAAGCCATCCTCATTATCCTTTATGGGCTGTGTAGAAAACGTCTCCACTATTAGACATTTAACTGGAGTGCAGCAGAATGGTTTTGCTGGCCCCCTCCAGTTCTTCGGGTAAAAGCTCTGTTCATAATCAGTTTCTGCTTTTTTTAATGACCCTCAAGAGGTCCCTTCTGGTGCACTTCAGTTCCCTTTCTAGTGTCCCATTGATTTTACAGACTTTAGGAACTTGCTCTTAACCTTCTGCTTTTTTGCTGGATCACTGCTGAATGATTAGGCACTATACAGCCTTTTGTTACCCGGTACACTGAGAGTGATATCTGGAGAATTAGAACACCAGTTACAATAACGTTTCCTAGAAAAAGAGACTGCTCTTCTCTCAGGGCTATTCACCCTATTTATGTGCATGTTTTCTTGGAGAACAAGAATGACTTCAGAATCATAAGAGGAAAATACAGGACTATCTGCTCAAGGACAAGATTGAAACTCACTCAAAAGCCTACGTTTGTACCATGAATTTTAGCAATAGAAGTGGAAGAATTTAGTGTTGGGAAGGGTGGGCCAAAGCGTGGAAGATGGTGGGCAGTGTGTAAGAATAAAAAAAAAGAGATTAAAAAATAAGATTTTAAAGGATTTTCCAACTGAAATATTTCCAGTTATCTGATTTAATTTGACTGGAGCAACATCAGTGCCAAAAATACGTGCTCAGTGGGTTTGGGTTTTTTTGAAGTCAGAGAAGTTCGAGACACAAGTCTTAAGACATACCAGGTAATTCAAACAGAAGGACATTTGGTGCAAGGACGTCCTCCTAACCACAGTACGGTAGTGGCACAGACTGTGACTAACTAACTTCCTCCCAATGACTCTGATCTTCCTCAGGCGCTCTCATTTCACCAGGATCCTGCTGCAGGAAGCACTGATCTTCCCTGTGCGATTTCAGGACCGTTTCCTTCGCTATGTCCTCCCCAGCTAATGTATCCAACTTCTTAAAGGTAGAGTAGTTGTTTGAAAAAATAAAAGACAGAGCTTTGGTATCATCCAGCAAACTGCCCCCTCCTGCAATTTCCCCAGGAGGACGAAGTTCAGGCAATTCCATTTGCATCAACAGGTTTGAACCAGCGTGCAGAGACGGTTGCAGCCCAATTACCGCCCGCCTCCCGCTCCCTGTTCCCGCTGCCTGGCTGAAAGATGCTGGGAAGAAAAAAAACCCCAACCTTAAAACCAGAAAAAGCAATTGCATTGTTGTTGTTGTTGAGATGCCAGCTGAAAAGGAGTCATTATAAAGAGGCTGATACTTTCAGAGGGGAGACAGAGGACTCGCCCGAATGATCCTAGTTAAGGGTCTTAACAGAGAGACGGCTTAACATCTCTCTGAAACTGGTGAGTCTTCCTGCTTGGCTGAGTTTGAATTCTGTTACTGCAGTAATATTTCACAAAAAGGGATACCCCTCCTTTTAAAAACTATTCACTCCCAAAATAGCAACACAATTTCGCAATATTTTGTATCAAGACAATTACATTGTAGTATTATTGTAGTCTTAGTACCTCATTAAAACAAAAAAATGTTAAATCCTTGTTTTGTTGAACACAAGAGATGAATAGTAAATATTGATTTAGAATGAATGCAAACATTTCCCTAGGAGTGGATAATTACAGCCTTTCTATGCAAAACACTTATATTTGAAGAAGCACTTCACTTACTTTGCCATGTGGTATACATTCTTTAGTACATTTTAAATTATACGTTGTCCTGGACAGTGTCTGCTCTATAATTTCTTGTGTCTCTACACCAGAGTCAGTATGTAATTTTAAACTGCAAACTTTCTGCCAACTAGAAGGGAAGAACAGGCTTAACTCTTTCCCTTAGCTGGGCTCAGCAATCAATTCTGACGGCACACACAGTCATCAGACCAGTGAGCTCAGTGCTCGAGCAGCAAGGAACGAGTCTGGTCTAGCTGGAATTTAGCAAAGATGCTGCTCCCAGCAGTCCTCATTTTCACACGGCATTTTCTGATTACGTACAAGGCTTGATGTGCTCTAATTTCTAGCCAGATCACAAGAAGTCCAAGAGTTTGAACAAAAACTTTACTTCCAGAGAATTCACAAATGAACTGAACATTTGAAAAAGAGCATCCAGGTTGAGAGATTTTGAATGCATATTTGAAGCAAATAATTTATTCTACTTATTTTGGCATCGAAACATGTAGTTCATTCGCAGACTGACATGGGATGTACTCAGCTCTTTCCAAGGAGGGTCGGGCATGAGTACAGTCCTTCGTGAAAGGAGGGGTCAGAATTTATGTCTCAAACCCTATAACCCTGGTCAGGCATTTGAACTGTGTAGGTTTATTAAGTTGCAAGACTGGGGCATAAATTCATACACAACTTAATCAGACTACATGAATGTGAAGACAACATGCCCCTCCAGTAACTTGAGAGATTAATCCAAATGACTTGTGAATTTTGTTATCTTATACAACCACAAGCACCCTTACTGCATGTATTTTATGGGTCAAGTTTTCCAAACGTGGGACCATGCACCTAAATTACTCTATTCACATAAATATTCAAGTCCTCGTCTCTCTGTCTCCAGAACAGAGAAAAGCCTAAATGGATATTTATGGTTACCCTAGTTTGAGCGGCATTTAAAGATGCCCTTGCAGCCCCTCGACGCATCATACAAGCAGAGGCTTATACGTTTTGCTGGATACAGAAACTTTAGGCCCCATAGAAGATTACTGACTATGGCTAATTCCTTGCAGTAATGAGCACTGCAATGGTACTCAAAGGAAGAGCAAACAGGAGCTGAATGCGATTCCAGACATTGACCACAAATTGCATTGACTAACCCAGCACCGGCGCACTGAGTAGAAGCGCAGCACTGGTGGGAAGCTGTTACACGTGCCATATACTCTGATTATTTTCAATGGTTTTCTGTAAAACACGCAAAGCCATCTGTAGCTACAGGTCTTACACCCTCACAAGCACACCAGCATACTCGTGATTGCCCACAAAGCAGATCCCGGTGCTATTCCTGCTGGATTTTTAGCCTGGGAATCCACTGAGTATCTACTACTGTACACTAGAGTTAAGCACAGGTTTAAGGAAAAGTTGTTGCATTACGGGAGTGGTGTAGGGGGGAGAAGGGAAACTAGATAAATGTGAACGAAAATAAAACTTACGGTTTCAAAATAATTTCCTGGCCAGGGAAAAAAAAGGAACATGGAAAAAACAAAAAACAAAATATATCAAAATACAGCAAGTGCTAACCAAACTAGCAAAAGAAGTGATGAAGTGCTGATGCCCTGTATTTTCTCCAAGATACTTCCCATGAGCCCCACCCTTCACCCACCACCAAACTCTTTCCACACAGAGGTTTTATTCGGCAGCTTATTGTATGGAGATACATTTCCCTAACGTGTATTTCCGAAGACACAGCTTTGTACTTCCAGAGAAGCTTAGCAGAGCATTAAGGCAAGAGACTTCAATCCTGTGGGCAAAGCTATGTGTCTACAAGGAAAATATTCAACCTCCCCACTTGGCACCTACCCCTGTGCAATTTGGAGGTAGCCACAGCTCTGCAGCAGCACCCAGGATAGTCCTGCTCAGAGCAACTGAAAAAAACCTTCCACTGGAATTTGCTTGTTTTAAAATTAGCTCTTCCCCTTGCCCCCCATTCCGAGGATTTGCATAACCATAGGGGAAAAGACGACAGGAGATAAAAATAAATTTGGACGCTGCAGATCCAAAATCAAGGGGAAAGTGTCAGGGCAGTGTTTTGCTTTGGGTTTTAGTGGAGACAAAATAACTGAAACTACTAGGAAAGATAACGTATGACTAAGAAAATTCCCTGAGCAATCAGAGGATGTGTTTTCAGCTTTTCTACATTTTAGTTTTATTTTCTCACAGCAATGAACTAGGATGAGATTGGAGTCCCATGACCAAGCTGGCGCAATCCGCGCACCCTACCTGGATAATCATGGATTGTAAATCATCATTTTATAAGAATTTAACTTTTCCCCTTCCAACATAATCAAACGTAGTGGTGAGGGGGCCACTAATCATGACAAAAAATATACTTCAGATTCTTTCTTGAAGTGCCAACTCCAATAAGTTCTCAAAGTGAAATTAAATGCATGCTCTTATTCCAAACCACAGTTTCCCCCTGGGATGGACAAATCTCAAGTGGGGGCTGAAAGGCCAGTTGTACCACAGCCCAGAGTTACACCCATTTTTGCAGTTTTTTTTAACTACTGCATGTAGTATAAATTGTATTCCAGCCCACTCAGTGACTGTGCTTTCCAGCATTGGTAATAAAAAAAGATGTCTTCATAGTTTCCACATTCCAGCAGTAACGAGTGGGCCAGTCCGTATCTTCCCTCGGTTTCTCACAGTTTTATGTTTGTTTGCTTTAAAAGCTTCTCTGCAAAGCTAAGGGCAGAAAAGAAAGAAAGATCTGGTGTGTGGCTTAAGTGACGGTTGGCACCGAGTCTGAGAACAGTAACAAAGAGTCATTTTAGAGTAGAAATTAAAGTGGAAAAGACCTATTAGTCCGCGTGCTGCATCTCCCTGCCAACCTGAGGTTGCTCCACAGAGGGATGCTTTATTGCAGGCTCTGTGCTGAGCTCTCTGCTCCTGCCACCAACACACTCAGGCCCCAAAATCATGCCACTGGAGTGCAAACTGCAGCCCTCAACATCCCAACGCTGCAAATCCTGGAGGAGGTTGCTTTGCCTCCTGAAGACTCTCAAGGACCAGGGACCAAGCATCTCTGCTCCACATGCTGCCGGGTGCCGAGAGGACCTTGCGCCGACCCGTCCTCCGGCAAAAGAGCTGGACGCTGTGCCACCATGCCAGCCACTGCCCCGTCGCCTCACCGGCCAAAGCAAACATCACACCATGCAAATTTATAACAAAAAGCAGAGCAGAGGCCAAACACAATGCCCTCCTGGTGGGAGTAAGTGTGGAGACAAGACCTTCCCCCCCCCACCCCTCCGCTCCTCCTCCTCCTTCTTGGAAGGGAGGAGGAATGTTTCTTGGCTCCTCACCATGAAATACAGCACTGGCAAGGGAGAGGGAGAAGGTCTAGGCACTGGCTTCAGTAGATATCGATCTCTGTGCACGCTGAAGTGGATACTGACCTTTGACAACCTCGCCTCCAGCCAGAGAGCGGGGTCAGGGAAAACTGTCTGAGATGGGAAGAGCCATTTTAGTCACTTTTTAGTCTTGCGGTCCCTCGTGGTGTATGAAATCCTGGAGAACAAACACGTTCTGGCAACATAGGAGAGCGAGTGCAAGGCGAGCAAGTGCTACAGCAGGGCGGGCAAAACTGGAAGGAAAGGGTGGAGCGGGGTCAAGTTTTCCCATCCCAGTTCCCGGATCATCTCCAGAAAGCTGATGGTATAGAAGGGAGCTAGAAAGGGTGAAATCCTTTGCCTGTGGCGTGAGTCAGATGTAGAGGTAGAAGAAAACAGTGGAAGTGCAAATGGGCTAACGCTTTTAAAAAAGAAATAAAAAAAGAGTAATTTCATGCTTTAACAATACTGGCACTTGGGAAAGATGCCTTTTTTGAAAGCGGTCGTTGGTTTAAGACTCCAGTATTCCCCTCCAGACACATCCATCCTCCATTCACAGGACTGATGGCCAACGCATTCACGGCCAACCCAGCGCATTCCTGATCTCCGGGACCCGCTCTGCGTGTGCAGAAGGACTTTTCACAATGCAGGCAGTTGATCTGCACACACTGTGGGCTTTGTCCAGGACTTCTCGACGTCAGGCATCCAAACTGGGGCTGCTGAAGTCCGGAAACAGTCCAGACAAATAGCTGAAACACTATTTCTCTATATGCAGAATATCTTCAAGCATAAGAAGTGCACTTGGATTATCCCGGCTGCTTAGGGGAACAATCTTAAAAGTCCACAATAAGAGTGTAGGAACCCAGCAGACAAGCCAGCTAGGGAACAAGTCTCTGTATCAAATGATAATCACTGGTAAGGAAAACAAATCTGAATTTCCTGAGTGCGGAGAACACTCACAGGGCTGGTGGAGACCGTACTTCCCATATGAAAGTGTTAACAAGCAGTGAAAGAACTGAAGCACATCTAATTAAAAATGCATACCAAGGCATAAAGACAGAGTATAAGAGTAAACAAATGGCAGAGACCAGATTTGTTTGCAATAAACGAAGAGGAAAACACTACACAATGCAAACTCATCCAGCACAGAGGATACGGAGGGAGACGAGCAGGCAAAGGCACCGCTCTACAAAACCTCCCAAAACAAAGTACCAGGCAAGCGAAAGGCACTCAACACGCCCAAGCATAGACGAGCAGGACCAAGGGGTGGAAGTGTAGCGGAGACACGGTCCTTGGTAAGAACATTTGCCATCTCAAAACAGGTACCGCACTGCAATATGCTTAGACCTAAAGATGCTGCCAAGCGCAGCTCCAGCTCAGCATATGAACAGGCCATCACGGGACACAAAACAAAACAAAACCTTCTGGAAAAAAGTACATTTCCATATTTCTACTGTATAATGTCTAGGGAGAGGCTGAATGATACCGGGTTGCGCTGGGAGGTTTCAGTTGTCCCCTCCCGGGACACCTTAAAGAACCACCTCTGTTTCACCAGCTGGATGTGCGGAGCTCGTGGCTATTACCGTGAAAGACCTTGCCTTATTTGGATTGGGTTTTCAGAAATAAAAAGATGTACCGTTAGCAGAGCTCTCACATCCAGGAAATACTGACACCCACCACCACTAGCGTGTTAATCACTCCTGATTCTGAACAACGCCGGAAAATAAAGTCCAGCTGCTCTGCTGAGACTTGTGTGTGTCACACCTTTACCGCAAGAAAACCGTGGGTTCTCTGGAGCCAGCAGGCACACCAGGCCATAGGCAGCAGTTTGTCCCGTCTTCCCTTACCCATCCACCTTTCTTCAATAAATATCTTTTTTTTTTTAGGTCCTGCAGCACTGAACAATAGCGATCACACTATTTCTCGGAAGCAGCGTTTGCTTGATTACTGCGGAGTACAGTCATCTGTTTGTTTTTTCAACACACGATAGGCCACTGTGTTCATCCCCTCGGGATTCCCAGCCAAGCGCCGTTCCCATCCAAATGGGGATGAAAGTTCAATTTTATTTCACGGTTTTGTCTTCCTCACAACAAATCTTTTCTGACAGTGTTTTCTGACTGCTAAGCTGTTCCATTTTGAGCGATTGATCTAAAACATCTGTCTGCGAGATTAAAAGCAACGTTGAAGGGATACTACAACTCTACTCCAAAGGTGTGGAAGAGCTCAAACGCTAAACTAGTGAGCAACAGGAGGAAACTTTTAGGCAACTGCATGCACCACACCGCGTGGATTTTGAGGCGTGCGTGTTTCCCCGGAAAGTTTTGCCAACTGCCACATAATACAGGAAGTCAGGCTTCAAAATATTTAAGGTTGCATTTCTCACCATTTCCTTCTTATCTTTCATAAGACTTACATTTTAAAATGTCAACTTACATATGGGAATGTTTAATCTCAAGGATGCTGATCCATCAGGAAACTTTTAAAATCTTCTCTAAAAGTTGTCTTTTTATTTTCCTCCCCTTCTCTCTGTTCTTAATGGATTGCTTCTGTTTAGATTGTACCTGCTTTTTCAGCTGACATCACCCCCCAGCCTCAAGCTGTTCTCCCCGTAAAGCAGAGGGAGCCGTGAAGGGATTTATACACACCTTTTGTAATACAACTGGGGGAGGGATATATCCTGACATTTTAGTTTTCCGAGAAATAGAAGAAGATGATAAAACAGCACATTTTATTCAGAACAGAATTAAACTGTGAAAGTTTGTATGCAATAGGTGCACAGAGTGTTAGTTCTGTAAGAAGTCTGAATACCATTCCCAATGCTTGGCATTGCATTTTTGTTTAAATTCCATTACTTACTCTTTTGCCATGTTACTATATTTATTTTTAGTAGATGTGTTCCTTATTGCCAACTTAAATTCATTTAATGTTAGGCATACAACAGTTTTTCAATACCTTTCCGTTATTTGGCTGTGTAATTAGCTTCCTAAAATATGATTTATTTTAGTTGAGTTAAGTTTTGGCAAGGAAGAAGGGGGCACGGGGGGTTCTTCAGTGCAAGCACAAATTTACTACTGGCAACACTGCTATGAATGGCATGGAGACCAGCATCAGAAATTCATCTTCTTCACAGAAAGGCCAAATCTACTGGGTATTCAGTGTATCCCCTCTTCACCCTCCCCTTCCCCATCCTCCTTGGTTACCTTCCAACACTTATCAGCTCAGGGATGGGACTTGGACTGGTTGTTTAGTTTGGAAAAAGGGGCTATTATGGAGTAGCACCAGTTCCGAGTGTGCTGGATTTTATCCAGGCAAAACTTCTTCTTTTCTTAATAACAACGTCACATCTTTCTGGGTCGTTAATAAAAAAAGGGTTTGGAGGGGCAATGAAAGGATTTTTCTTTTTTCTTTACTAAATGAATCTATTACTATAAAGGCCCTAAGTAATTTGCAGTAACCTGTAGTATCACAGCAACGTGTGTTCTTTGGCCCCCAGCTCATATCGTGCTTAAGAATATGCTTGTCTTTGAGAGAGAATATGACTCATTTAGAGAAGAAAATGTTTCCCTGCCTTTCAAGAATAACATATGTGCTAATATCCAATAGATACTTAGACACCTGTGCACCTGAATTCCTGAAAACAACCACAGTGAGGTCAGTGGCAAGAAAACACATCAGATTCTGCATACCGTAAAAGGTATTTTATGCACAGTTATTTTATGCAAAGTTATTTTTCTTCTTCAGAAAGCTGTGAATCACATCAGGAGTAGACTAGGTAAGTCTTCCCCCATAATGCCAGCAGATCAAGCACAGCAGACAGATAAGCCAGCTTTAACAATTCAAGTGTTTTATATTCCAACCTTCAAGCTAAAGGACCTGTTGGCGTGGGCGTGAGCAGTCCTGGACACCAAACAAAACGCCAGCCTCACAAAACATCCATCAGAAATTCCAAAACTGTAATGAAATGTACGTTATTTGCTGCAATGAAACTAAAAGATGATATAATAGTAGATATCTAGTCTGGGTATAGATAGACACCTATTCTAAATATCACCACTATATCAAGTCTTGCTTCTATAACAGATCTAAGAGATCCTATTGGAGGAGATTTTTTTTTCTATGAATATCTTTCTATTTTTTCTGATTGTATTTACATTATATTGTGTGATGTACTAAAATGATTTAGCAGCTTCTTTGGAACGGTAAACAAAGGAAAGAATATCCATCTAAACCGCCCTGTCATCCCTTTCCCACTCTGTGCCTTAATGTCAACATTAAATAGGGAAAACATACACAATCTCAAAACTGTGGTGCATAGGCAGCCTTGGGGTATGGTGGGCACAGTATAGATCTCCCTGTTTCCTCCTGTGGTGAAGCACTAATGAATGTAACCCTATATCTTTTGGATTATTAATCTACATGTACAAATGTAGTCCTGTGGTCCTGACTCCCCCAAAACAAGTCAGCGCACTCATTGGTTTCAGATTCAATACGACCCTGCGGAAGCCTTCCCTGTATTCAGCTCATCAGACCCTTCAGAAACAGATGAGGTTTCACCAGGGTGGCCCAGGACCGGGGCTGGCTGCATCCTCTCCCAGGCTCACCTTTCCCATGTGAAAAACAAGGCATCACTCAGCAGCGGCAGGGGAAACCCCATCTCCTGTCTTTCTCCCAGTCAGGCTGAGAAATGGGGACACTGCACATCCTCTTACACCATCCAGCTACGAAAATGGTGCAGGGCTTTGAATAATTAACAGGAACGACTAGCCTCGCCTGCTTAAAGGAATCATCAAGAAAGATTAGCTAGAAGCAAATACTGATGCTCTTAAACTTCTTATGTCTACATCTGGCCTTGTTTTTTTCCCCCCCATTTCATTTAACACCAAATCCTCCAGGTGCTTACGGGGCAGCGCTGATATGAGCCGTAATGGGGGCTGCTCCCCGCTGCCACCGCAGAGCCAGATCCTGCTCAGGAGCTGCCCCGCTGCAGGACTGCTCCCCGGGCTGGCAGTAACCCTCACCTCGATGGTATCAAGCTCATGTTCCCTCAGCTTTGCTCGTTGTGTCATGAAAAGGGCACAGGAGCTGCAGTCCATCACGCTAAATAATTTTAGCACCTCCGATACCCTACATGGACTTACAGTGCTGAGAGCACGTTTGTATTTTTCTCCTGCTACTTTGGATTTATACAAAAAATGCCCCATTTTCCGTTTATTTGTGACAGAATATTGCCTGTCGTCTTGTTTTATCTTTTCAGCTTAAGAAAAATAACATAGGACATGATCGCCACTAACGAGATGGCACATTCTATATGACTTTTCCTGCTGTGTTGTTTTATTTATCAGCTTTCAAATCCCTAACCTTCATCTCTCCAACCTCCTTTTAAATGAAAGGATCCTCTTGTGTCTGTGAAATTCCTATCATCTACACTGGTTTGCATGTTAAAGTTTCAGCATCCATTTATTTAGTGGTGGTTATTCTGCTTAATGACTCCTATAGCCCTGTTAACACTGTTTTATCTGGCTCTAATATTTTAAGATCTTGTCTAATATTAATGCTAAATGATAATATTAAAGATTTGCTACTAATATTTTAACTCTAGCTGCTAGTGAACTAACATATGGGGAGGTGCTTGGGAGATTATTGTATTGGAAGGACTCTCGGGTAAATTTTAACCTCCTTTCTTTAAGACTATTGCATAGAAATCTAGGCAAAATAAACGGAATATAGGGACAGATTTTAGCAATTGAATATTGCTTAACAGCAATGGAATATCCTGCCATCAGTGAGCTCAGAATTAGGCTGAATACATACAGAATCACAGAATAGTAGGGGTTGGAAGGGACCTCTGTGGGTCATCCAGTCCAACCCTCCTGCCAAAGCAGGGTCACCTTCAGTAGGCTGTAGAGGACCTTGTCCAGGTGAGTCTTGAATACCTCTAGAGAAGGAGACTCCACAGCCTCCCTGGGCAGCCTGTGCCAGGGCTCCGTCACCCTCAGAGGGAAGAAATACATGTGTGTGGGCAAGTATATGTANGTCTTTTGGCATCTCTGCAATAAACCAGAGTGAAAATCAGCCCCTGTGTGAGGCAGAGGTGGGGGACACGTGAAGCCTCTCCTCCGTCAGGGTACAGCAAGCGCTGCCGCTCCGGATGATGCTACAGGGGCAGAGGAAGGAGGCAGCTGCCGTGCCCTGGGAATCCCAGTCCTGAGTTACGATTCCTCCTGTATTGCTGTTTGACCATTTAGAGTATACACCTACAAACAGCATAAAAATTTAACATCCTAAAAATTTCCAGGGGACTAAAAAAAAAAAAGCAAAACACGAAAAAACCAAACCAAGTCCCCTATCTTCATACTAGTTTGTTAACACAAACCTCTGCCACATGGAAAGGGAGAATAGAATCCACTCCTCTGAATAACAACCTCCCCACTAAAAATAAAATACAGTGCAATGTTTATTTCACCACGGTTTAAGAGTTAATGAAAGATTTGCACCTGTACAGCTGTTGCAGACTGAAACTAGCTTGTGGAGCGAATGTGTTTTCTGGTTGAGACAGTTGTAAATGCCTTGAGTAAAAACACTGAGGACTGCTAATGGATAGGTTTATTTTAAAGCATGCCATCTGCTATCAATCATAGAGAAGTATAGGAAGCAAGTTTGGCTGTGCTCCCTCCTTGGGAGCCTGATAAAGATAGGGCTGTGGTACTCTGGAACATTTAGTACTCAAGAGAATAAAACATCAAACCTACTCAGCAGCTCCACTAACAATAATAAAAATGCCTCTGCCTAAAGGTGACATTCTGAATTTACGATTATTTGTGTCTATAAAGTGTATTCTTTGGCTCCTGACTCATTCTGACTGTCTCACTACAAGAACAATACATTAAGCCTGCCTGAAGTAAATGGAAATCCTATCCTTTTATTAAACCAGCAGTCAGTACCTGAGATGTTCTAATGCCCTGTAGGACCCAAAGAAGGTTTTATGTTCTAAGTGTTAATTCTTTTGGAAGGATTCAAGTCAACTGCAGAGAAAATGCTTACTGTGTGCACTCAGAAATAAGCCCTTCTTCAGGTAAATGTAGTTTTAAAAGAAGGAGAATAAAAACAAGAAAACACGAGGCAGATTCTGAATATGCAAATGATCACAAAATGAAGGCTACAAAAATTTCCATTCACCCTGATCGCTCATATTTTATGCTACTTAGCATTTGATACAGGAAAAGCTTACGCTGTAAGAACCTGCCCAGGAAAACCATGCACAAAATGTCCAAAAGGTGGGTGCCAATCTTCCTTCCTAGCAGCACACTTCACATGTACTGAGATTCTCCAGAAATGAATCCAGGGATTTGTTTTTTTCTTCTTCTCTTTTTTTTCCTACATCGCATTTTCCTCAGAAAAGGCAGCTGGAAGATGCAGAGCTACTTCCCCAAGACACACAAGCATTTAGTTAACTTCAGAGGTATGAATCATTTCCCTGGCTAACGCCACGTCCCTCCTCTCTCTTTTGCCCTCTGGTGCCCTGTCGATCAGGGGCTCTTGAGCCTGCCCGCTTAAAAACAATTAAACATATAATGCTTCCTGGCTAATTCACCAGAAATAAAAAACACTTAGCAATGAAGCACTCTGTAGCTGATAACATTCGGCTCCTATCTCCTATCTGCAGCTTAACAAAATTCCCTTGCAAGTCTGCTGCTGATGGAAAGCACTGCTGTGGAAGCTTGGGGAAAACCCACCTGGTGATCAAGCTCGTGAGCCCAATTAAAGTTAATAGAAAAATTAAAAGCAGGCACAAATTGGAACAGCAGCATGGAAAAAAAAAATAGAAGTGAGCACTCAGAATAGAAAGAAGACAAAGAGCAGTGGGAAAAGTGAGCTTTCCTTTGAAGTGAGCTCTGGAAAGTGACTACGATTTCTTTCAATGCCCCCCACACCCAAAACGCTTTCCACGGTGGGCCATAGGTCCAAGCAGAAAAACAGAAAGTGGAGGATTAGGCTTATTAGGTTCACATTATTAAACTAAGGCAGCTTCTGCATTCACCATTTTGTTCCTCATGAGCTTAACTGTCCCTGAAGTCCATGGTCAAATGACCACTGATTTCAAAGTAGAAGTTCAATCCCCTTATCTGGGGACCAAAATAATTAAGAAAGAAGTTTCTCAGGAAGGATCAAAATTAGTGCATACTTGAATAAGATGAAAGATTACAAAAAAAATTAGGAGGCTTAAGAGACAAAGGTAGAGAAGGTTGTTCCAACGGGAGATGGATCAGCTCTCAGCAAGATAGGAGCAGACAGGATGGTCACCAGGCTGCAGAAACACCGAAATACTGGAAACAATGCAGGGATATATGAACACAAAGCTTAAGCAACAAGAAAACCTGAACAAAAGCACTCATCAAGACCTCCACGCTCAGAAACACTAGAGGAATGGCTCCCTGGAGGTACTCCTCACCTGTAGGTGAGGATTTCCAAATAACGCCCTTTGCTCAAGAACAATAGCCCATCTCACAAGGAAAGAAACATCAACGACAACCTCTCATTACAGAGCTCTGTATGAAAACCACTCAGTTACATGCTTCAAACAGAGGGACATTAAGTCACATAAAGGCACATCATAACATGGATGTCTCAGACCAGTCATGACCATTGCAGTCTCCCACAGAAAAAAAGATTCATCAAATCTCTATCAAAAAAATTCTAATAGCATTGAATCTTTCACAAAGAGGTATCTGTTTCTCCAGAAGTGTAACTGGCAGGATTATTTTTATTATTAGTATTTGTTTTAAGTCTAGGATGAGGCTTTTGAATAGCACGATGGAAGAGAGGGGAAGTTGATCCAGACTCACCGGTAGCCAGATGGTCACGCGCCTGTGGCTGGCGGGAGGTCCGGGTAAAAATCCCAGCTCTGAAATGCCCACATTGAAGACAGCATCCAGCAGGGAAGATGCTCTCCATAGCCTTTCTCCATAACTTTTTACATACAGAAAAATCATTTCCAAGGTCTTATTTTCTCTTTCCTGAGAAACAGAAACACATTAAAAGACTTGAAAATTTTTCATGACACAATTTTTGATCGTGGCCAGCCCTAACCACCACGCTGACCAGAGGTTCAAAGGAGCGCTGTTCCTAACAGAGCTGATGTTGTGAACTCGGCAACTTTCGCATGAACTTAATGTGTTCTTTTTAGCCTTGTTCTTTAATATGCACAGTACATTTTCATATGAAAGCTTGCAAGCTTGGAGCAGCTTGCTCACCAGAGTTCAAGTCCCTGGCACACTGTTCATTGCAGCTCTAATGGAAAAGCACAATGATTGGGCCTGCGTCGCTAAGATTAGACATTAGTGGCTGTATCAAGAAGAGAAATACCTGCAGATTAGCACAGCAATTTGCTGCTCTAAATCTGAACCTTCTAATCTCTTTTTTCTTAAATAAGTAACAGCCTATGAATATGGGAAAAGAATTAAAACTGTATTTACTAAGTGATTTCTAAAATACTTCAGCATGTGTTTTAGAAAACTGACAAGTCATTAAAATATAGTTAATAAACATTATTCTGAACTCATTGCCTTAGATTGAAACTACTTTAAAATCACAGACATTTACTGGTTCAGTCAGTGTGCTGCTACAAGACTAACTCCAACTGGTGTTTACGCCCCGTTTAATAAAACACATGATGGGCAACTCAGAGTTTACCTTGTATTAGTATTTTCTAACTGCAGAACTATTTCAGAAATATTTGCAAAAGACTTTAAAACTTTGCATCCTGGCAAGTGAGAGCATGCAGAGAAATTGCTACACGGTGGTGTGTGGGAGGAGGGAGAACCACGCTTCCACCAGCGCATTGCTGAGAAACATCTGCTCCCGTATGGGGCAGATTGCTAAAAGCAGACACAGCACAGCCTGCAGAAGTGACACTAGAGTTCAGATGTTTTGAACTTCAATTGCAGTTTAGTTGGGTCTCAGTACACTCCCAGCACACCGGATCCAGCTGAAGGACCAGTTTTCCCTAGCACTCACCTCCAGTCTAACAAATGTGTATCCTGTGCTGACTGATGCTACCTGCCAAGGGCACCCTAAACCCGAGTTAAAATCAGGGTTTGTAACATCATCCTTCCTAGTAGAATGAACTGTATCTTTGAGATGTGCTGGCATGTGCCAAGTAAAACTGACTGCCACATTATGAAAGGCTGAAGTTAAAAAACAAAGAGAGTAAGTGCCAGGGACCTCAGTCAGAGTGCTTGGCGCAGTAAGGTTGCTGAATACCCTAAAGCAGTGGGACTCCTGCTGAGCCAATACCCTCCACTGGGAGACTGGAAACATCGGTAAAAAACGTGGAAAGATTAAAGTGAAAGCAAGGGGTGGCAGCAAAAATAAAACAGGAAAAAAGCTAGCACCATTTCTCAGTGACCGACTCCAAAGACCTGAAATCACAAGTTATTTTTAATACAACTAAGGAGAGAACCATCATGTATGACTTTCACTGATGACAACTTTTTAAAATTTATAACATGACTATCAAGAAATTTTCCCTTTAGAAGCTCTGCCCTGGGCCAGCTGGACCTGGCTGCTTTTCCTAAACATACTTTGTGCAACCACGATCAGCTCCGATAATGAGGTGGAGCAAACTCACGCACAGCTGCCAGCTCTGAAGGATTCCCAATGACCAGCAGCCATCAGGTGAGCCTGTCCCTGCTGCAGAGGGGTGCGAGCTGGTTTTGCTGCTGTTTTGATGCTGGAGAAGGATTTCATGAAAGTATTGCTTCTTTAGAAGGGACTGATCAGACTCTTTGGATAATATCCCTTCAGCCTTCTGGGTTTTTTCTATCCTAGTCTGTACACTGCAGTTTAAAATATGACAGAAGAGGGCTGAAACCGAGAAAGATGTCAATGTATTTTAAAAATGAAAACATTATTATTCATAGCTGACTTAGCAATATAGTTAAAAGAAAAAAAATTATGGCCTAATCGAAATTGCAGCCATCTAACTTAAGATAAGATAAACATTTACAAATGCTCTCAATGACCATTTTTAAACACTTGCAGGATTCAATGGGCAGTTTTCTTCTTTTTTTTTTTTAATAATAAACTATTTGATATTCAGAGATGTCTGTAACGTGATGGATGGCTTTGATTTATGACATCTCTCAGACATCAGAATTCTGGATTTGAAAGCAGAACCACAAGTGAGATCCAGATCCTCCAACTGGTTTTATTTTTCAGTCTTTTAAAGCGATTTGGAGTTCAATGTCTTTCACCCATGCTCTTTTCATACTTCTACTTATAAGGGAGCAAGAATACTTTGCACCTAACTAAGGTGACTTGAATGATACCAGCAAATTTATGCTTTAAGCTTCTTATGTGACAAGTATGATTAATTCCTTTTTGCCTCCCCTGAGCCAGGATGCCATAGTTTGGTGCCGCAGGTGTGCCAAGCTCCAAACAACACCATGAACCTGACCATCTCATCCTGGCAGGATAGCAGTCACCACCACCGCGGCTTAGACGTGTTTGCTCCACAGGGCTGAGCAGACCAAAGCCCAGCATGCTGCCCACTGCTATGCAATGCACCCCATGGAAGGTATTAACTGGACAATGCTGACACGAGGCAAAGGTGTAGATGAGCATACACAAAGAGAAAGCACAAAGAGCAACAAGCACTGCCAACTTCATCCGAGCAGCCCCAGGAAGGGAAGCAGAGCAGGGAAAGGAGCTGCAAGCGGGGAGCAGCCTCTACGCCTCCCCAGCAGCTGCTCGGTCAGAGATGCTTCAGAAGAAAGAAAGTCTGAAAGAAGTGACACGCACATGAGGATACTGGGGTCGGTCAGGGCCTCCTTGGAGCAAGGTGCCCAGGTGAAGGGCGAAACCTCCAGCAGCGCACCTTGACGCAGCAGGGATGTTTTGAGGCTGCGAAAAGCTGCTCTGAAGATTTCAAGGAAAATGACCTGTTTAAAAGAAAAAAAAAAAAAAAAAAAAAAAAAAAAA
>Ga0065711_1007424_pt1 | contig 20069 bp, 21 predicted proteins | sample Hoacrofraction12_FD_59098 | JGI IMG/M metagenome (GOLD analysis project Ga0065711, IMG submission 59098) | Hoatzin crop microbial communities from Cojedes, Venezuela - Epithelial fraction 12 v2 (version 2) | ecosystem: Host-associated > Birds > Digestive system > Esophagus > Crop | place... | reverse complement strand
TGGCTGAACTGCGCTAGCAATAACTCTTTGCAGCATGACTCCACGTTACACACAGAGCAAAGACGCTGAGCTACGTGACACCTACAGTCAAGAGCAGGTAGCAGGCAGCAGAGGTGCCATGTAGGAATGCTACAGCAACAAGCTGAGATCAGGAGAAGCACAGGGAAAACCGACTACACAGACACCCCTCCACACACCCTGCCTGTTATCTTCGCACAGCCAGGCTTACTTTGCTGCGCTTTGCAGGACTTCACCTCTCGCCTGTGCAAGCGACAACAGGCCTTGAGTCCCCGTGCTTACCAGTCTCCCCAGCGTGGAAAAAGTACGGCAAGTTGACCCCCAGGGAATACGGGATGGTCAGGGCATCCTTCAAGTCCCATAAAGAATGACCTTCATCCTCATCGCCAACCTAGGGGAAAGGGGAAAGGTATTTTTGAACATGCTGTGGAAGACGGTGGGACATGTAACTATATATTGCTGAGGTGCCAATTGTACTGAAATTACCGTGCTGTGGGGCTGGGAGCTGCTTCTTCCAGAGGATTTTGTCAATTACCCGTAACAAAATCCTTAGCTGGAGGATTTGCAATTAATTTACACTGATTTCAGCACAGCTGTAGAGGATCTGACCATATTATATTATTATATGCCATATTATACATGTAGTTCTATTGCACCGCTAGGGGTTAATGCGAAGCTATGGAAGAAATATGGTTACCAGGTCGAAGCCTGCCAGGGTGTCTGGGAAGCGGGCTCTGAGTGCCATGGCAGTGACGATGGCTTCTTTAATCTGGGAAACATTCAGCCTCCTAAAGAGCAAGAGAAAGTAGTGCAGAGGCTCACTCCCGTGGGCCTTCCTTCTTTGGGTTTGAGTTGTGAAATGGGGCCCCCAGGGATATTTCCAAAATACACGTTGCTCCTGAATCTGACAACCAGCCTCAAGTCTCCAGAGTAACAGCAGCAGAAAGTTGATATTGTGAAAGGAAACCCCGCAATGACCAGGAAATGCCTGGCTAGACCCTGCTGTCACTTGAGTTGCGGCATGCTTGTCCAAGACTCACTGGCTTTACCATCTACCAAGCAGAGAACACAACAGCATGGAGAGAAAATGTTTGAATGTGGTTTTTTTTCCTCTCAACTGTTTTGCTAGGAGGTGGGATGGTAGTTGCATTTCAGGAGAGATTTAAATTTAGATTTCTTCCAGCCCTATTGGACTTAAAGATCACACTGCATTTTGCAGACAGACTCTGTCCCTACCCAAGCTGGTCAGAGGCCAAGCTGGGGTGAGTGAGTGCTGCTGAGAGGTCTGTTATATTTGCTCAGGATCACCTCACATGACCTCGTGGCATCTGGTTGACTTGGAGAACAGCCTTGTGCCCTGTTTGCAAACAGCAAGCACAAACATACCATACCAAGGCTGCCAGGAGAACAGCGTTTGCAGGATCCCACGAGGACCTTTGCAATACTGAGTGCCCATACTCGTGCATTGCTATCACTGCTCCATTTTCCACGGAGACGGGGAGTATGTCCAGGCTTGGGAAGGGAGCATGCACGGCCTGGACATGCGCGCATGCAAGCAGCACTCCCCTTGCTCATTCCCGCAGCCAGGGCTCACAGTGCTCTCTGGCACACGCCATCAGCTGACCCTGGGCACTTCACACGTACACAGACTTATATAGATGATTTCTCATCTCAGCCTTTTACACGTGCCAGGGAATGCTCTGGGACTCAGCACCCCGGCTCTGATGACGCACGCTGGCATTGCTGACCAACTGTGGCGCTTCAGCCTAGCCCTCAGCATCGCTTCTGCCAGCGTTGCCTGGAGCCCTCTCTCCCCACCTCCGCCGTAGCATAGCCAGCCATGAACAGGCGCTCTTAGCCCCGCTCAGCCTCTACCTGTGTGCTGTAAATATAATCTTGGCTCCAAGAAAGTCAGGGTGCTCTTCCACAAACTGCCTGGTCACTTCCCGATAGGTTGCCACGGACCATGATTTATTGTGCCGGGTGCCGTCTAGTTCGTACACCTGCAGGACAAAAAGCACATGGCAAGCAGAAGTTGGAAGAGGTGGTTTCTTGGAGGGTGGGAGAAATGAGCAGAAGAAAATCTTGGGGGAAGCAATGTGCTGTGGTCCTGGCAACAGGGCAGACAAAAGCAGTTAAATCTGTGCAGAACATTTTCTTCTTGAAGCCTTTACCAGCTGGCAAGAACCAAGGAGTGGTTTTCCTCCCTCCTGTGTTACACAAGAAACGAGTTTCTCCATGTTCAGATATGGCAAGCAAGTGCNCTTGAGTGTCGAGAGGAGACCATGACCTCTTACTCATGTCTATATCAAATGCTGGAGCATTTTGTCCAGCCGTCTGGCAGCTCACGCTTGCTCTGTGCCTTGCAGTGGCAGTCTGTCAGCCAAGGCAGCCCCGAGGCATGCGAGGACTGGGCTCCATAAGCTATCAGCTGGGTAGCTCTGCTCCCCTCTGCCAGAGGTCTGCTCCGTGACCTTGAGTCGGCCATTTAGTCTTGCCGCGCTTTCCCAGTTCTCTGGCTGCGAACTGGGAAAAATAATCCTTTTGACAAGCTCTGTCTCATCAACTTTCTTTGTGAGTTGCTCACTACCCGGGCTGTACGCAGGGATTTTGCCGTGATTTCAGCAGGGGTGTAGACCCTGCTCGCCCCCGTTGATACTGACCCTCAAAGGCCCTGCATGGAGTCGCTCACAAATAGTGGCTGAAATCACTCTGTCTGTTCTCTTCTTATCCTTCTCGCCTTTCTTTTGTCTTTCAACCCTTCTCTTCCACCCTTCAACTGGTCCACTCCACCTTCTTCCCCTCTGGTGCTGCCCCTTGCAGCAATGCCCCTCGCTAAGCCCCTGCACCCCGTTATGTTGTAGCACCCCCCTTGCAGGCACCAGCAGCCGTGGGGTAGCCACAGATGCTCAGAGGGAATCTCTCCTGCTTCAGCCCGTGGGAATGTGAGACTTTACACAGCTGAATTTGCAAACACAGCTGGGTTTGGGGGGCTTTTCTACAATGTTTGCTGTTACGCACTAAATCCCAACTTTCATTTACGTTACTTCAGGGGCTACTTCTGGCAGGCTTTGCTGCAAGGCAAGCTTTTGCAGAGTGTCAGTGCTGTTGTCCAAGCCTGGCAGAAGATCTCCAGCCACACAAGCATCTCGCTGTTCCCCTCACACCCTGCTCACCTTGGTTTTCATAGCGAAGCGTTTCCCTTCCCTCTCAGCCCTGCTCCAGCCTAGCTGGCGCTTCCCTGCCTGCACTGCCCATCAGGGCCAGCAGCCCAGCGTGCTCGCAGCCCTGGCTGCGCTGCAGGCTCTCCGCCTGCCTGGACCTTGCAGCACGCCGAGCTGCCGGGCGTGAGCACGCCCGGTGGCTCTGGAGCCTCCCATGCCTGGAGCCAGCATTAGGTGCTGCATGGGAAGGAAATCTTCCCTGCCAAGTGTCTCTTCAAAAGATGTTACAACCATGTCTAAGGGCTGCCGGTAAATGTAGGGTATTTTCCAGTCAGACCCACACACTTGTATCATCGGAGATACTGTTGGCCAGGAAACCTGTGTGACCTGGGGGGGTGCCAGCACTCGTGATGTCTCACGGCGCAGGAATTTTGCCATTGCTGTTGTTTTCTCTTTCCAGGAACCCCAAAGACAAGATGGTGACGGAGTTCAGAGCAACTGGTTCATGACTAATCCCCAGCAAAGTAAGATACATGTAAGCTTTGTGGTCTTCTCCCCCTCCTTTTATTTTTTTTTCTTTTCAATACACCCTTCTCATCTTGGGCGCCGTAAGAGTGCCAGCGCCCAGCCCTGACACTGAGCCCTGTCTGACCACGGGCGAGCCCGAGCCCCGAGACGGGAGGTTTAGGCAGCCCTGCTTCCCCAGCTGTTGGGGTGGAGGCAGGCACAGAGCCAGGTCAGCTTCCAAATTTGTCACAAGCACCTGCCCGCCCGCTCAGGGGGGTGGCTGTGGAGGCCTGCCCGGCAGCAGCGGTGGTTGCTGGGGTGCAGACATTTATCTGCAGCTGGCCAGAGCCCACCAGCCACTGCATGCAGGGCCAATGATTTAAGGAAGTTGCTGGCAGGCACATTTGGGAGTTGGGCCACTGGCAGGACTTCAGTGTGGCTCCTCCATCCGCCCAATGCTGCGGTGCCAGCAGCAAGCTGGGACCTGCACTCCCATGCACAGCCTGCCACTGCCACCTGGTCCTTCGGGTGCTGCCAGATGGACCTTGCACAGCAGCTTCATTCCTGTTGCAACGGACTGTTGAGAATATGGAGGTGGACGGTGTAGTGAGGAGTGGCAGCCCCAGTTCATTTGTTTTGGCAAGGAATCTGCCTCTCTGACGGAGCTCCAACCCCCACACTGCCCTGATTGGAGCTGGTCTGGAGAACTGCGTGGAAAAGGCGTGCCTGCAATATGTCAAAATTGCCACTGCGAAAGTGGGAACAAAGAACAGTGGTGGGGTCTGCTGGTGCTTGGGAAGGCATTGGGGCAGTGTGGGGCTGTAGGACCATCTCACTGGCTCCAGGTGATGTGCAGGGAGAAAGGTCTAAACTATTACCAACAGATTTTAGTGCTAGTGGCAATGAAAAGAGCACTTCACACAGCCGACACCTTAGGTTGTCTGCAGACTGTGGAAGACTGTGCTTTGCCAGTTGGTTTACTCGCCTGTTTAGAGAAGTCGTTCTGAAATAAGCTGTAGATTTAAAATAACATAACTTCCAGAATTAGCCTCTATTCAAGATCAGAAATTGTTCCAGAAGAGCGGCCACGGATCAGGTGATTCTGGTGCAGACCAGCCGAGATCACAGAATCACAGGATGTTAGGGGTTGGAAGGGACCTCTGTGGGTCATCTAGTCCAACCCCCCCGCCGAAGGTTTTGACCCAGCTCACAGTCAGGCTGTACAATGCAGTCTTGTGCTGTTGCCACAGCAGGTATCTTCCTTAACCATTAAGAACAAAGCATCTCTCCCTTTAAGCCCTTGCCTATGCAGATCTCCAATAAAGACCTTTGAATACGATCAAGGTTTTCCAGCATCCTTAGAAGGGCAGGTATGCAAACATCCAAAAACTGAATTCAAGATAGGGCTTGAGAGCAGTTATGGGGAAATAAGGATTTAAAAGAATACTAGAGAAGCCAAAAATACGTACCGGAGGCAGGATAGCTCTTATCTCAACATACTGTACGTTATCTTCATAGAACTCCAGCAGCCCCTGGTAAAAATAGGCCTTGAACACAGGTGCATAGCAGATAAGTCCAGAGGCAATGAGAAAGACTTCTTCAAATTGTTTCCAAATGGCAGTCTGAGAAGGGTAGGCCAGCTCAGGGGCATCCGTCACCAGGGTCAAGTTTCTCAGCAAGCTGTAGGAAAGGGTAAAGGGAAGAATGAGAAGAACAAATAAGTCAACTGGCTTTCAGCATGCAAAAAGCCGTAGGCTGGCAGCTGGTTGTTCAGGAGGAAGTAGGACTCCTCCAGGACAGGCATGAGTTTTATTGTCAGAGCCCAAGCTTTGCAGACAAGAGTCTCTCCCACCCACGTGCTCTGTGGTGCAGCAGGGCAGCAGCTGTGCTGAAGGATGCACGTGTTCTTTGCGCAGGACCAAGAAAAGGTGCAAAGCTGTTCCTGCCACAATAGGGGCCAAATATCTAACTTGGAGCCTGTTGGCACTGCAATACAGATAGGCATAACAATGACTGTTGGGACCAGCAAGCGTTCAGGCAATTTTTCTGCCAGTGATATTTATTCCTTTAATGGCTGGTGCAGATAATAGCTGTACCCTCTGACAGGCAAAAAGACGTATGCTACATTTTGAGCTACAAGCTGGGTATGACTTGATGTTCGATGTACCCACCCCTTCCTTTTCTGAGGGCAAAATCTTAGGGAGTAATGAAGTTACAAATGCCAGTATGATGCTTTTGTATCATAAGCGTTGCACTCTGCTACCCAGGGGTGTCCTTAATCTGAAAGTAGGCTAGTACATTACTCCTGCAGACAACATACTCTCCGAAACATCTTCAATGCATGTGAAAAGTTAGGACACCCAGCCCTCTATTCACCACCTAATGGCAGACAGAGTCTCCAGGAGATGCCATGCACTGGGCCACCATCAGCCTGCTTACTAAGCCCGTTACTTGTCCTGGTACCTTCGTATTGTTGAAATATGTCGCCTAATATAAGTGGGAGAAAATTTCTGTGAATTAGAAATCCTTTCCGCCCCCAGTGGAACAAACCTGATATCCTGCCTGCCTTGCTGATAACTTCTTCAGACTTGTCTGCTGGGATACAACTGACAAGAATCGCAGGTCCTGGCTTTTCCTTAGTGAGATGGAAATGTACTTATTTCCGTCATAGACTCAGCTGGCGTATCAGCCTCTTTCAGAAGACCAGAGAGGCGGTGGGTAGTTTTATCAAGAAGAGTTTAAGGGAGCCAGTAATGGCAAGATTATCTCGTTGTGGGTGACAGCTTGCATTTAGGACAGGGTGAATGTCTGTGCCGCAATGCTGTCCTCTGACAAGCTGACAGCCTTCATCCCGCATGAAGCCTTGCCTCTGGCAACAGCTCTCCTCCCTCCGCCAGTGGCCACCTGAAGAAGAGTTTGTAGTATATTTCTCAGGCTGGTGGGCAAAGTCTAACTGGCAATATGTGGGGGTGATTAACGTCATTCCTGGGTGGGCAAACTGAAGACGTCGCAGCAAGCTATGGAGCTAGTTGCTTGCAGGTGGGTGGGCTTACCAGTCCGGCCATGCCTGATGCTTATCTAGTGTCAGGGGCTAAGCAGGTTCAGACAGAAATACCTTCAACTGTGCTTCATCCTTCACCCGAGTATATTGTTTCCCCTTAATAACAGCTACTGATCTTTAGTAATGTTTTGTGTTTGATGTCTTGCCCCCCTCCTCGTGCGGTGCTCTGCTCTGTTATACGGGAGATGTGGGTTTGATTTGTGCTTGTTATCTTCTTGCAGGAGGCTTCTGTGGCAGGAATTAAAAACCTCCCTCCTACGGATGTAAAATATGATCTAGTCCAAACTCATAAACTAAGACATCCTGGGCAGGGACATCGCTTTTGAGTCCCTTCACCCCGCCCATAAAATGGAGCCCGTTTCCCCCAGCATCTGCCTGCTGTTTTGCTCTCTAAGGGCCCTCTTCCAGTGCCTGCAGTTTCGTTTCTTCTTCACTCTCTTAACTTCTTTCCCAGGAACAATTTTAGAAAGCAAAACTGTACATAAAGAGACATTTGTACCACATTGAGGATGAGACTTTAAATGCTCAACAGTCAGGAAAATTCAGAGTTAAGGTTCCCACAAGCAACTTCAGCTCTGCCCTCCCATGCATTACAATAGGGACTTTGGTGCCATTATCACAGGACACAGGACAACCCCAGCTGCTGTTCTGTGATCCATGCAACCAGATGTTCCTAGCTGGACCATGGCAGGGGCGGACAGCGTTTCAGGCGGGCACTGTGGAGCACGCAGCAGCAGAAGACACGGTAGCATCACTCTAGAAACCAGGAATGCAGGAGCCAGGGGCATCTTGAAGGTGCTGATCCAGCTGCCAGAGCGGAGAGGGTGTGCTGCAGCTTGGCAGGGAGGGGAGAGGAGGTTTTGTTTGGGAAGAGCTGGGGAAAGCAGGCTTGTCTGCTCCCCTGCTGGCCTCAGCCATGGCCGAAGGGCAGCGCCTGCCAGCCTCGCACGCCAGCAGAGAGTATCTGCCCAAAGCTGAGAGCCGAGCGGGGCTGTTCCCACCAGCAGTGCAAGCACAGAGGGAAAGACCTCCCCATGGATCAAAAGGCCACGCAAGCCCGTTCTTGCCATCCTGTGCAGCTTCGTTTCAGGTGAAGACGGGCAGTTGGTCGGGCTCCCACAGCTTTCTCCGCTTGTCCTGTGAGAACTGGGCTCCTCCAGCAACGCGCACACACAGGGTTCCGCTCGCTGCCTTTAAATCTAGCTGTACAAACTCGTGGTTGTTTACTTAGCCTGTGCTCTTTGGCCAGAAACAGCAATAAATCTCCACACCACCCTCCTCCTAAAAGCACGTAAATCAAATTGTGCTTTTTTTATAATCCCCTTCCCTTTGAGACTAATTATTGATCCATATTGGAGACTGATTATTGATCCCTATAACAGTTAAAGATTTATTGCATAATAGTAACCCATCCTTGATAACTGCATAATTTCCTAAGGGTTCAGGGGCTTTTGCCACCAGTAGCTCATGTAGATGAAGAAAAGCTTCGTAAATACATTTTTTTTTTGCTGCTTTTCTGGAATGGGCCCTCACCAGTGATCAGGTGCAGACTACAAATAGCCTTCCATGTCATGTCATATATGTACTGAACAGTGCTATTGCAATGCATATGCCCAAAGGGGCATAGCTCAAACGACCAGCTAAGGATTATTTATTTTTAACTGTGGTTTTGCTTTCTCTTCTCCCGTTTTTTTTATTTTCCCCTAACCGTTTTGCTTTATTGTGCTATATAATGCAGAAGTGAATGGTTTTGTTACCTTGTTTTTAAAGGGATTCTTTTTCCTGCTTCTTTTTCTGTTCTTGATGGGTGATTATACCCCTCTCCTCACCATAGTACCTGAATGTCTTCCAGTGGTGCATTAAATAGTGTGACTAACATCTGTCACATGTGGTTCATTTGCTTTCTCTCTCTTGTCCCCTCTTCTCCCCAAGGGGAGACTTGTAGTGGTAATGGAGTGCTTTGTTTCCGTAGTGGGTTTTATTCTTTTTTTTTTCCCTTGTAATGCACATACTGCCCTATTTTTCTGTGAGATAAAGCAGTCGAAGGACAGAGAGGGGCAGGTGATGGTGGTCTGGGCAGCCATTAGCGCCCAGTGGAGTTGTCCCCACAGCCTTGGCCATGCTGTCAGCTGCCTCACAGATTACTTCATCCTGGTGACAGAAAGCTCTGCTTGGCCGGCAGAGCTGCGCTGCTGGGCACGGCCTTAATGCTCGGGTTGCTGTCGGAGGGTGTGGGGTGGTACTTTACAAGTATCTGGAATGTCAACACTGTTTCCCAAAATAACTAGGGACGTGCTTGTTGTGAGCTCTTGCTTTAGAGACAGTGGCCACTATGTTGCATCTTGAGGAAAAAAATAGTGTTCTCCTGTATCATAATTGATTGTGAAGTAGGTAAGTGAGGATTATTTTGTCTTTTAACTCTCAAAGCAAAATTCCCTTCCTTTCTCTGTCTCCTGGCCCACAGTCTCCTGGCTCTCATAATAGCATCCTTTTGGAAGCTTACCAGTAACAGAATACTCCAGGGTCTTGGCCCATAAGTCATGTGTTTTGAATAGGAATGTTTAAACCTTCTTTTGAGTGAAACAAACAAAAAGACTTCCTTCCAAACCACGCACACACATATGTGTATGTATGTATATGCACCTAAAAATGCAAACAGCAAGAATGCAGTGCAGATACCTCTCTCCCTCACCCCTTCCTGGTCAGAAATGCACATAAGGTGAAAGAGTTGCAGCCTACTGGAAACATTTCTGTTGTTCCCTTCACATTCATTGATCCACCCTGTCTTGCATGAGAGCCCTTCCCTGCTGCCATATTCCCTTGACGCTTCCTTGAAACCACCCAACTATCCAGCCGTTCCTTCTTCTGACATCTGCTTTCTCTCAGCTTGTCAGTGCTCAAGGGCAAAGAGGAGTGCAGGAAAGAAGTAGCCTGGGATGCACATGCTCAAGAGACTGGGAGAGTTTCCAAAAACTAAGAAGCAGAACAGATTGGGGCCTATTCCTGGCTAGAGACCTATTTCCAGATGGCCAAAAAACATTCCTAACCCCTAGACTAGTAGCCCAGGATTAGATGAAAATAGGAAGGAAAGCTCCTCAGTGTGGCTGTCGTTCGTATGTTCGCACAGTATGTGCAAGGACTCCTCTGCGTTTTTGTGCTGATGAGCACAGAAGGGCAAGAAACGAAGGACAACGTACTCAAATGAGTAAAGCCTGAGCACACAGGGTGCAAGGGACCCAAGTTCGTTCCCGGCTCTGGCATGCATTTGCTGAGGAAAATCCCTTCATTGGTCTCTGCCTCGGTTTCCCCTCTGCCCATGGGGAGGCTTTTGTAGCGGGGTCTGCCTTGTGTCCCTGTGCAGTGCCTGCCACTCTGAAGCCCTGCTCTGACTGTGGCTGCTGGACGTTGTCAGACAACTAATAGAAAAAAAGAAGAAAGCGATAACACTGCCTCTGCAAAGAAGTCATGCTCCCAAACAGGAACACAGGGAACTAAATAATGCACAGCTCCACCCTCCTAGGTGTGTAGGATGCGGCGGCCTTTAGCCTTAGCCCCGAAAGGGATGTCACGCTGTGGAAATACCACTGAAAACAAATCCGATGAAGGGCTGGCCCTGAGACAGTACTGAGATATCCAGTGCTAATGGGGAACCAGTTTTCTCTTTGGAATGCATAGATAAATGACTTCTCACTGGATCTTATTTCTTCCATCATGTGACAGGGCAGTTGAGCCTCAGGATATAAAAGATCAAGAGCCCTGGGTTTGGCACTACTTTCTCCTACCCTTCTGGACCTCCATAGGAGAGGGTTGGTGGGTGCCTCAGAGGGTCAGCTCCCTCTGCCCTGCCCCTTGCTGTTGCTGGGGAGGGAAGGCAATACCATGCCAAAGGTCTGGGAGCTCCTCAGCTTCTCAACGTGACCTCTTTCCCAGAGCTGTAGGGCACAGAGCCCAAACTGCCTCCATGTGGAGGGGATACCAGCTCCGTAAAAGTTCTCTGTTTAAGAGCACACACCCTCACTGAAGAGCACTACAGTAAAACCCATCAAGTTTTGCTTAGGAATTACTTGCTGTTATTAGGGTCACCTGCATCACCTTAATCCAGCCTTCTCCTTGGGTGTCAGCATGGCAATACTGTCTTTAATTACATGACACCTCATGCTATTTTTTGCCATGGGACCCCAGCCCCTGTGGTGCCGTGGATGGCGGTGCCCTCTGAATGGATCGCTACTCAACATTTTCCTTTGCCTTCATCACTCAGTGTCTGACTTCATGCATTATTTAGCGTGATCTCTCCAGCCCCACCCCCCACGCCACGCAGAACTACATGCTTCCTCCTGGCCTTTTCGGCAAAAGCCCTGGGATCAACGGCTGCTGGATGGGGAGACAGAGCTCCCTCTTCCTACCACCACCGGCTGCAGGGGGAGCCCAGCTGTTCCCACCTACCCGTAAGTGATTAAATGGTAGGGGGCTGCTGAGCAGCCAAGTAACACCTGGTTCTGATAAAAGGCTGCCAGCAGTTAAGGCAGGAGCTGCCTGCAGAGAGGGGAGCTTCTGTAAGAGAGTGAGAGGCACTTTGGAGATCTGTCTGAGATGTGAGCTCCTGGACAGCTGTAGGAGGCCTCACTTGTAAGGGGAGAAGCTCTTTTGGCAGGAGGGTGTTGAGAGGAGAAGAGTGCTACCAGGCGGAGGACCTGTGTGTAGGGTTCATTGGCTCACCCAGCGTCCAGGCTGAGACCCAACCCCTTGTCTGAGGGCAGGAGGGCAAGTCGTAATTCCTGCTGCCTGAGAGCCCTGTTGGGAATGAGTGCCTCATGCTTCAGTGTGGTGAGTACCAGTGGGGCTACACAGACAGGCCTCAGAAAACAAGGTTGGTGTTTGGAGGGTGAGGTTGGGTTGGGTTTTCTTCTGGGTTGTTCTGGGTTTTTTTGCTAGTGCAGTAACTAACATAAGTACTTTGCCCAACTTCTTGCTCTGAATCAAGACAATGACTTCACGAAAGACTTCTCTGCTGTTGGGGAGAGCCTATTCATCAGCTACCTGACTTCCTCCTCCTGTTCCTGGGTACCTCAGGGGATGAGACAAGGTCTTTCACCATGCAGCCCTGTTCTGTGCTGGGAGTACATCGAGCCTGGGTGCTGAGGAGAGGTGGGGGCAGGTCACATAAATCTACTTAACCCACTGTCTTTGGTGGTGTGCAAAGGACCAGCGTGAGGGTGCACAGAAAACTTCAGTTTTGATGGTCTCTTACTCTGCTCCACTTAGTGCTGCAACCTTCAAGCTCTTATGTTGCTGTTTGCTTGTTCTTTGTACGCAGCACTGAATGAAGTTCCCCGCTTCCAGAGCAGCAGGCAAATGGGAAAGCTGGACCACAGAATGATCCTGCTGGCTACACAATGCTCTCATGAAGTACTGGCAGGCTTGCAACCCCTCTTCACTCACCTGCTATCAAACTCGGTCACGTTGCGCAGCTGCTTCCGGTAAGTCTCCAGCAAAACCCACTGGGAGCACTGGCCTGGCACTGGGTTAGGAGGATGAGGCTTGGAAAAGCGAAACCGAACGGTGCCTGTGTGGGTGAAGCAAATATAGCAGTCGGGGAGGTAGGTAGCATTGTGCACCAGCCAGTCCACGCTCAAGATGGCATAGTCATGCAGGTGTAAGACAGCACCTGGTGGGAGGAAAAATGTATCCTAATGAGACAAGGCAGCTGAAAAGAAGGAACTGAGGTTTAATGTGATAATATTTTGAGTTTGCACATTCAGGGATATCCGGAAATGCTTCTAGATGGCTGTGAGTGACTTTTCCCAACAGAGACTGTGCGGCTGCACTGCCTCCCCTATGCTGGGGCATGTGGCCCCCTCCACATGAAATATGGGGCAGGCAGAGCGTGACAGCTCCCTGAGAGCGGAGGGAGAGGGGAAATCAATAAGCAGCTCTGGTTCTCCACTGGGATGGAAAATGCTCTGAGTTATTAAAGGTCTTTCAGACAGACTTTGCTGTGAGCTGGCTCAGGCCCCACTAGTTTAAAGAGGAACTTGCACAGTAGGCAGCGGTTCACAAGGCATGCTAGCTGACTGGCAGGCCAGAAGCAAGCCTCTGCATCTAAGCTATCTGAATCCCAGCCTCAATTTTTTGCATCTAGTTTGTCTCTTCTTTCATCTTTCTGAAACTCTGGCATACACCAAAATCCCAGACCGTGACACAACAGGGAATTGCACTCAGATGCAGAAGTACCATCTACTTCCATGCCTTATCAAAGGCATGCTCACACTTAGGCTGTACATCCACTGCTGGCCAGCATGAAGGGCCTCTGGGATGCTCTTTTACTGTGCAGTATGTCGCCAACTGCCAGTCTGCCTGGCCTAGGAAGCATCCTCTGCATCCTCACCTTCCTCAGCCCATCCTTTTGTTTTGCTAAAGTCTCTCCTTTTGCAGAGACTTCTTACGTTATTGGTGATTGAACTAAACTTCACCTTTGTAAAGGGAAGATACTGTGAGAGCTGAAGTCTTACAGATAGGTATCTTACTAGTCCAGGGGAGACCTCATAGTCAAAATAGCTTTGCCTTTAGAGGTAAAGGAGGAACATGAGCAGCAAGAACAAGACAGAAGACCGGTGTGTATGTGACATTAGACAAACTTCAAGACTATAGTTTATAGTGGACTAATCTAACATGGAATATAATGTCTGTAATCTCCCACTACAGAGGGTCTGACTGTTAAGATGCTGAGCAACTGCGGTTGCTGCTCTCAGAGCTAGTGCAACAGAATGGGTATGCCACAGCTGTCTAGATCTGAACCTCCTCTCACTGGCAATGGCCACCTCTTTCCTATGTGAGCAGCAATATAAATTACAAGAGCGCTTGAAACAACAGTAATTCCCAGGCGATCTGATCAAGACCGAGGCCTCTAAGACTAGGTCCTACTCAGACAGCAACAAGGATATGAACTTTGCCCTAAAATCTTATGGCCTTTGCAAAGATTCTGAGAACCCATTCTAACATCTTCTGTATTGAAAAGTGTTATTTTTTTGTTTTGATTCCTACTTGGTATCAAAGATACCCCACTGGAGGCGAAGGGGGGGTACTTTTAAATTCCTTACTGTTCAATTCAGCAATGAAAGGATAATGACAATTCTGACATACCAGTCATTTATGGTAACAGATTAGGATGCTGCAAGCCAAGGATCGTCAACCCACACCAGAGGCTGGGAGGGAGAAGCTGGAAAGTGAGAAAGAAAGCTCTTTTCCATGTGCCAGTGTCACAGCCTTGCAAGTGAAAAACGCTCCTGTGAAGCAATTTCCAGGTCTTCCAAAGCTGGTCACCAACCTGTTTCCAGGCAGCCATGTGGGCAACGCCATGGGACTCTGAAACTAAAAAGGCACAGCCTGGAAGGGTGGACGTATTGTTCAGAGTCATAGGAGTATTGACAATGTTTGCTGCAACTGTCTGGTATCTTTAGTTAAAGAAGGCACCTTGTTCATATACTACCTTACTGAATCAGAGATGCAGAGGGAGAAACTTGTCAGTCAGGAGTCAGGGCCTTCCTCCTGTGATCACCTCAGCCTCCTGCCTCTCTGCTGAACTGTCAGCAGCTCGGGGACATGGAGACATTAGGCTTCCTGGTACCCAGCCTAGGTGGTCTGGATTTCACCTTGGCTAAAAATATCTTCTCCCCCTTTACAACTGCAACCCAGAGTACTGAGCTTTCAGATGCTGCTGTGTCCCAGCTGCTCACCAGAAGATGCACAGTATGGTGAGGTGAAGGTATCAGACAATCTCATACCACTATCTAACCTACGATGGTCCCAATGCCTTCAAAACTCTGTGTGCGCTGCAGAGTCCAGAAACCCTCTTGGGGCAGGGCAGGGCAGGTTATTAGCACATAGCTTGCTGCACGATGGGGGAGCAATGACATCTCTAACGTCACGAGGAGAAACGCCTCGCTGACAAACAGAGAGCTCCTGTAAGTGCACAGACCACAACCTGATTAAGAAAGATGAGGTGAGAGAACATAGTAGTTTTTATGCTGTATCTCATAGGTCACATGAACACAGGCTTTGACTTGCATTCAGCAAGTAAAGAAACTTGCAGTGCTGGAAGTAGCACCGTTCGTCTCTAGCGCACCTAGGCTTTGCAGTAGACTTCCAGGTCTGATGCAGAACCACCTACAGGAAGACTTACAGCATGTTTGGCTAAGGTGTGGGCTGAGACCAGGTTGGCAGCACATTTGTGGTATATGTATGTGGAAAAAGGAAAGACCCTGGCTAGAACATGGCAAACAAATATGGATGTTTGTGACATCTTGTTGTCTTTGCTTCCTCTGTCCTTTCTCCACACTCAAAAGGCGGAAGGATCCATACTGTAAGTTATACTAAATGCCACAATTGCCAGAAACCTGTATTCATCCAGTTCCTCCCCCTCTTCCTCTATCCCCCTGCCTTGTCCCCACGATCAGAAGTAGGAGGTCTTTGCGGAACCCAGCGAGCACGATTTACAGCTCTCGTAAGCTCATCTGCCACATCTCATGCTTTGTCCCAGCTCTGCCATAGAAAGCAAAAGGTGAGAGGAAGATGAATAAAACAAGCATCTCTTAGGCCAAGCCTACCTTTTGGCATGCGCTTTAAGATGCTGAACACTGTGCTCTGATCAATGAGGCTTTTTGCCCGAAAGAAGTGCATGCTTGGAGGAAACTGTCCCGTAGTTATGGCTGCTGCAACCTCCTTCTTCTTGAGGTTTATGAGCTTTGTACTGAGCTGCTGTTCCTGTCTATTAAGCACCAAATTGCCACCCATCTGATGGGCTTTCTCCTCCTGCATTAGGGAGTCCCGGTCCTTCCAGAGTGGAGTGGGAAGGCAGATGGAAGCCAAATTCAGGACAAGGTATGCCAGCCTTATGCCTTGCCCAGATGAAGGCATCATCTTGAAGCTGCACCTACGCAGGAAGAGAAGATTGGAGCATTAGCACAGGTCAGAAGGTGACATCTTAGCAATGACCCATTGAGATATTAAACTCTTGGCCTGTCCTGCAGATGTAGTGGGTTAACTGGATGCTCAGTACTTGGGGGAGCCTCTGGTACTAATGTCCCCTGTACTTAGGGCTATGCATTCACACACTCCCTGTGATGCTGATTGCACACAGCAAGGCTGTGGGCAGGGTGGAGAGGAGGTACTGCTCCCTGGATCAGGCTGGCAGCACATCATACAGACCTGCACGATGGCAGAGGTCTAGCCCTGGAATAGGGGATCGGTGAGGTCAGGACTCTGGCTTGCCAGTGGGGCTGGAGTCACCTCAGAATAAGGGGTGCTGGTGGTGAGGTGCTGGCTGTGCTGCCAGCGTCCCAGGGAGGGAAGCAGGGGGCCATAGCACTTGAGGTTCTTTTTGGGTGGGTTGTTTTGTTTTGCTTGAGCTAATAAGATCCTGATTCCCTGTCATCAAAATAAGACCTTATAGTGTATTCCAGCTATCAGAGGGGTTAATTTACAGGCAGAAAAACCCCATGACTTCCTCTGCAGTAACAGAGGCATGTTCCTTCCTTGCAATCCCAGAAGAAAGAGGACAGAAGGGAGACATAGAAGTAATAAGAGAACACAAGAGACAGGCACATGTGAACTCCGAGATCTCTGCCCTTCCCAAAAAAGCACAGCTGCAATATAATCCTTCAGCGCCAGGCTTTAGTGACCCTCCACACCGGTCTCTCCAGACCAAAGCAGGCTGGAGAAAGGCTCGATGTTTTGAAATGGTCCCCTGTGAATTACGTAGTAAGTCCCTGCTTGCACACATCTTCTGCTTCCAGCATCTCCACCTGTGGATTCACCAGGACGCCCTCAACCCCGTCAGTAGGTCCCAGGAGATTAAGGCGTGCTGGGGGAACAACCTGCTGAGAACAGAGAGGGGGTGGACGCAGCCCCACATCAGGCCTGGCTCTGAACTTAGAGAAAGAAACATCCTAAAAGGTGCTATCTTATCCCTGGTGAGACTGACTTACTTGCTGTTATCTTTACTCCTCCTTGCATCCAGAGCTCATCCAGCTGCCGCCCGAGAGAGCAGGGAACAGTTATCTCTCTTGCAAGCTGGCACTGTCCCAGCAAAGATAGAGGCAGGATCCGTCCCAGCGGTGCACAGCAAGGCACCCGCTGGCGCAGACAGTTCCTCTTCCTGTGCTGCTGCTCCGGCTCACTCAGCTTTTATTTATGCCCGTCCCTACCACTTCATGAATATATAAAGAGGAGGAGGAGGAGGCAGGGGAGGTTGTAAGAAAATGGGACACAGGCAGCCGAAGGGAGCTGGGCTGGGAACCGGGGGCCAAAGCAGTGAGGTCACCTGTGGGAACCCCTCCAGCTCCTGCACAGAGTAGAGGGGGACTTTTTAACCCACCCTTGACTGCCAGCAAGGCGATCGGGGGCATCCCTCCTGCAGCCCCCCTGCTCACCCCGATGTGCATACGCAGCTTTTAAATATCCTGGAAGAAATGCTTAGGCACGCGTTCCCGGTGCAGGGGAGCTCTTCGCCCCGCTCAGGCTGTCCCAGGAACACACTTGAGTCACTGCAAACTCTACTCACTAATGTTTGGGGGTTTTTTATCGGAGAAAACAGTAATTTGTAAAAGTAGCTTTAAATTATTTGCCCAGTCTTTGGCAGCTGTGTGAACCAGGCAGGCATCAATCTAAAAGGCTGCACTGGGCGCACAGGGCTAAGCTTGTGGCTGGGGAGTAAATCAGGTTGCAGTGGGTAAGGTCTGATTTTTTTTTTCAAATCACAACAAATATTGTCACTTTACCATTTTGTTTTGCACAGTTGAATGGACTGAGCTTTAATGTTATTTAAAACAGATGTTACGTAAACAGCTTCCAGCGGAGAACAAAGTCCATTTGGTTTAATTCAATAAAATTTTAACTATTATAATTTTTTTTAATAAAAGAAAGATCTCGTAAACCAAGAATTATTGAAAACAACCCGCAGCAGTCACAAAGATTGTTTTTGAGGCAGAGAAAGTAGAATCTGGTCAATAACACATTACATTTCATTAGCTGGCACCACTGCAACAGATTGAAAGCGGGTGGACAGGCTCCCCTGAAAATCCCAGCTGGACACCCGCCAGCTTTTCCTCCTCTCCTTGTGCCTTCACCTTTTTGTGTCACCAAGATCAGTCCCAGCATCCATGCAGGGATCAGCCAGGGTTCCCCAGTGCTCTCCCAACCCCAGCCAGGGCAGCGTGTCTGATGGGTGGCTGCAGCCTCTTGCCTGCTCCTCAGTAGGATGGGATTTTTCTTGAGTCTTGAGCCTGCTCCCAGAGGGACATCAGAGGAGCAGAAAGATGACCCAGCCATGCTCAGCATCAACTATTTGTTGATGAGAGCAACCCGAGGATGGGAGTTACAGGGAGGGAGCATACAGGGAAGTGCGTGGAGTGGAAAAAGAACGGTTCAGTAGGGACAAGCGTTCTGCCTACAAGCACCTCCAAGGGAACGATATAAGAAAGGAAGGGAATTGCTGTAATTATCTCGGAGTACTAAAGCCTGGCATTAGAACCATAAAACCAAATTCAGGCTAGGCAGTTAGAAAACCGTCTCTTCGGTGAGCAGCCAGGAGCTAGAGACAGGCTCCCAGGGAGGAGCATTGAGAGGGGTTAAAATGCTGCGTGAAAGACCTCAACTAGCAGCTCAGAGCCAGGCAGGGGTCTTGGAAATGCCTGCCAGAGGGCCTCCGAGATTTGCAGCGTTGGTTCATCACATCAAATTCAGTTGGAAAAACAAGACCAAAGTCTGGTGCTAAAATACTTCTTTAATGGGTCTTTTCCATGTAAGCAATTGCAGCCATTGCCAGGAGAGTGCTGTACAGATGTTGCAAAGGTTGTGCTAGGAAATAAGAAGGTGTTTGAGATGCTTTGGTCTGTATTAAAATGTGGTCCATGCTCTGAAAACAAAAATGATGGGGGGCCAGCACTGGTGAAATAAGACTGCAGCTGCTTTTAGGCAGGTTCCATCTGGATGTGGAGGGTGGAAGGAGGGAGAACAGGACAACGCAAGCCAGGGTATGGTTGCCACCAGCCAGCAGCCCCATTTGTGGGAGGACCTGGGTTCCTCTAGTGCCAGCAGGCATTCACAGCTCTGGTTTCAGACCTTCCTCGGGACCAAGGCATGGTATAGGAAGATTTGCCCTGTGTAAAGGACCGACAAGGAATGTTACAGGGGTCATTTCCACACCGACGTATCTCTCAGCTAGTTTGAATTCTACCAGAAAAGTGGGTTGCCTGGCTAGAAGTTAGGCAATAGCTCTGTGTGTCTGTCCACGAGACCGCTATTGCAGTTCCTGTCCAGTCATGACTGGCTCCTGAAATAATAATCTTAAACTCCTTGGCTTCAGTCCCACTTGCTGTTTAGCTAGGGTTGACAGGGGCACCAGTCATGCCCTGCTCCTTCATCAAATGTGCCAGCTATTCCGTGGTTTCTAGCCCATGCTGACCTCTCAGCTGCTGCAGCTGTACCTAGCAGTGCTCAAAAGCCCTGTTTTAAAGCTGTCATGGGTGCGTCTGTGCAGCCTGCAGGCACACCTTTTCTTTATGCCCAGCTGCACATCAGATGCGTGTGAAGCCTTAAATAGCTGGTGGCCACCACTTAGTGCTCTCAGTGAATTCGTCGTGATTCAGTTTCAGTTCCATCTGCGAACCAGTTTTTTTCAAACCTTTCGGGCTTCTTGGAGGCGGCAGCTGCCATCTCCTCCAGCTCGTTTCCCTGCCTGCCCCTGCTGCTGCCACAGCTGGTTGCCCACTCCCACCATTCAGTCCCTCGCAGCAGCAGTGCAAAGAGAGCGTGGACACAGTCCCCAGCAGTGGGGTGCAGGAGGGGGGAAGGACTGCAGAGGCGGCAGCAGCATCGGGATTGCGGATGTGGGTTTTTCACTTCGTCTTTCAGCTGGGTGTATCACACCGTGCTTTGCAGCACCCTGAACAGCCCATCTTTCTGCTGCAGCCTCTGCGTGGAGGGTCAGCTTGCTGTGTGCCACTGCAGAGAGATGGCAGCAAAAGCTACAGTGACAACAAAGCCAGCAGAGGCTTGGACTTCAGCACGTTCAGAGAGGCTAGGAAGCTAAAAGACACCCCGACCCTCTGCACTATTAGAAATGCTTCTTGGTTTGGATTTGACTTCTGCCAAATGGGTTGCACACACAGGAAACACTGCTGGGTCTGCATCACCCCTAGGTCACAGAATCACAGAATCACAGAATAGTAGGGGTTGGAAGGGACCTCTGTGGGTCACCCAGTCCAACCCTCCTGCCGAAGCAGGGTCACCCAGAGCAGGCTGCACAGGACCTTGTCCAGGTG
>Ga0065711_1007235_pt1 | contig 20070 bp, 12 predicted proteins | sample Hoacrofraction12_FD_59098 | JGI IMG/M metagenome (GOLD analysis project Ga0065711, IMG submission 59098) | Hoatzin crop microbial communities from Cojedes, Venezuela - Epithelial fraction 12 v2 (version 2) | ecosystem: Host-associated > Birds > Digestive system > Esophagus > Crop | place... | reverse complement strand
TTTGTGTTACTTTTAGTTCCCATGTCTTCTACTGGTAAGCTGCAAGCAGTTCTGCAGCTGCTATCTGGGCCCCAATGTAATTGTAGGGAGAGAAACAGAAACAAACCACCAAGTAAAGTATTTTGCTGACAACTCTGCTTCTCATGCAGTGTTAATTTGATCCCTCAGTGCCTATCATTTGTGATACAGCTTTTTACAACACGATCAGAGAGTATTTCTTCAAGGTACTTAACTTTTCAACGTATGTGAGAGACAAGAGATGGAGCACAGAACCGCAAAAAGACAGATGACAATCTTGCATTTAAGAAAATCTGAAACAGATTTTCAGTATAACAAGGAACAGAATTATCATAATGTATACGTACAACAAGACTATATTGAGGTTGGAACAGGCAACTTCTGGTGCTTAACTCCGCAACTTTAATATTCTTATTACTTCTGCACATAATTTTAAAAGTACTGTTTAATCTGTCTTGCACTGCAGTTGCCTAAACTTCAAGGAATATCAACAGGCACTTTGCCATCGAAAGATGGCAGCCGAAACCTCAGTAAGAGAAACATCATTATTAGTAAGCTGAAACACGTTAATACCATTCCGAATCAAACCCAGTTCCGTTACAAGAAGAAAGTTTTACCAAACAAAAATTGAAGTGTTGGTGAAATACCACTGCAGTGAAATTTTATTCTATATGAATCATTCTTTTTTCAGTATTACCACCAACCACCTTATATATTTTAATTTTCCACTTTGAATTATATAGGACCGTTCTATATTTTTTTCTTGAAACACTTACTTTAAGTGTTTCATTTTTCATTCATTAGTTTATGATGACTTTACAAATTATCTTCTGGTTTTCACAATGCATTTTCAGGTGAACACACATTCAGTGACATAAATGCAACTTACTGGAAAACATAAAAGATGATTTCTCAAACACTGGATCAATCTTCAGATATCCTCTTCATAAATCATCTGAAATTATCTTCACCTCGCAATACTTATGTATGTTGTAAAAATGTGCTATTTAATTAACTAGACATCTCTTTATCTCTACAAATTCTGATAAAATGAAATAATAATTTCAATCAAAAAAGTCAAATTAAAGATTAAAATAATTGTTGAATTCTTTTCATTCTGATGCTGATGCTATTGTATGCAGAAAAAACCAACTTTAAATTCCAAACTAGCAGATGTTTTTCATAGAATTCTAAATAGCAGCACACTGACAGAAAAGACAAATGCTTTTTTTTTTAAACAAATGAGAATGATTAAGCAATGATAAAAGAATTGGTACTCTGAAGTAAATGCAAAAACAACTCTCGAACACTTTTAACAAAATCAAAAATATATTAAAACCAGATGAATTAATAAATGTTTTATGACATTCCCTGTTGTACCAGTATGCTCACACATCAGGTAAAAAAATAAATAATATAACCTGAAAAATAAATTTTGCACTGACTATACCATTACACAAATTCTGCAGGAAAATAATTCTAGATAGAAAAATATTTTTGTGAATTTACAGTATTTTCTTTTTGTTTCTTACTTCATTCTCCACCATTATTAAAAGATCAAAGGGGTATAAAATAGAACCAAAAACAGAAGAACAAATACAAAGTAATAACAAGTGAAATGTAATTACTATGGTGGCTAGTATTTGCAGGTACACCCCCAAAAAGGCAATCAACATCTATAAAAACACATACACTTCAAATTAATACACGGTAAAATCTCACAGGCCCTGATGCTCACATGCTTCGTTTCATTTACTGAAGTAGCCCTTCAAAGCAATGAAATCAGTGATGGTGCACAGGACTGAAGCTATAATTAAGGTCTTTCTAAGAGGTGCCGCCAGTACGGCCATTCACATACACTTCAATATTACATATAGCAGTGACAGGAAATTTTTGCACTGTTTAACACTGATCTCAATCCATGTCACCTTGTTTACTTATTAATATACTAACTGATCAGGGACAGAACAATCACAGCATACTATAACAATAATTTTATTTTTTGATTAAAACAAAACTTGACAGTTTCTGCAGTAAGCATTTGCGGTATGTTACTTGGAGGTAATACGACCATCAGTCCATATGTAGCAGGGGTCATTTGCAGGCATTTCTATACTAAACCTGATATCGGTCAAGCAACTCTAGGTTCTGAGTGGTCTCTAAACCTCAGACCTCCCAGGCATGGCCATCTGACATAACACATTGCACCTGACAAACTATCCAACTTTGTAAAGAGAGTTAGGGCCACACGAGGTCAACCCCCTCCACGTCCCAACAACTTTTGCACTCTATATGAATTACTGCTGCTTCCCATTCAAATCAGAATGAGGATGGAAAGCAGTTGTGAAAACTAAAATCTGGTTTTAAAGGGAAATCTCCTTTCTGGAAGTAGATTTATTATAAAGCTATGCAAATATACAAATAAATAATAAGAAATACAATGCACACAAGACTTAAAGGAGTCCACAAAGACCTCCTCTTTCAAAGAGGTCAGTTCACAAAAATCGTAAGACAACTGTGAATTCTACAAATCATTTAGCTCAAAACAGAAACGTGAAAACCTTTCATGACATGAAAGGCAACTCATGTGATCAGATACACAGGAAGAGAAGTAACTCCAATAAACACCCACGGTTCCTTTGAAGGGTTTTCCCTATGGCTGGCTCACATATCAACTGAACTCTGCAGAGCAGACGGACAAACGAAGACATAACCTAGGTAAGCAACGCAGGCTGTATTTTGCTGGGCGGCTATCATTCCAGCCTGATCTGGTGGGATTCTCCAATTCCTCAAAGGGAAGCAGTTCTGTGACCAGTTTGTCACTCGTACTGCAAAGAAATGCAACAGCACCTGGCAGTACTGGGGCACCCCACGTGCTCCACTGAAAGGCAGAGCCTGAAGATGAAAGCCATTACCTAAGCACAGGCCAGCAGCCACAAGCCCTCTGCTTCCAGAAAGACTGAGAATTAATAGAGACAGGCCGCTGCAGTTTGCTAGGAAGAGCAGGATGCTGGAAGAAATTCCCGGGAATGGCATGGAGGGAGGATGCTCTTAAACGCACACATCTGTAAATCCCACTGAAGCAAACTTGCTATCTGTAATTGTTAGCTGGGGCAAGAAAAAAAATCACATTGCTAAGCAGATATTTATGAATACACACACACACAATTTTTTAATTAAGAAGCTATCTTAGGTGTCTGTCCTTGTGCAAAATCTCAAAGAGCAACATGGCCCCTGGATACTGTGCATAAATACTCTGGGAAACAGACAACAGTGAATGGCTGAAACATGTTATACAAGGATTTTACCTCATTATTTCCCTGAAAATATTTGCTTTCAATTTGCCAAAATACTTGAATTGCAATACTACTGCAGGAACAAAACTTCCAAACCCATAGAAACTACTACAGTCACATTTTAATAGACAACCTTGCTGTACTAGAGATTAGCTCAGCAGCCACCAGCAGAGATAAGAAAGCGATTTTGTTCTACAGTGCAACAAGATTTTATTTTTTTTTTTCAATGGATTGGACTGGGAGTGGGGGGAGGGATGGGACAGGACCGGGGAGAGAATGGGGTGTGCAAAATAGATGGTTGGCTTGCTGATAAAGGAATTTCAGAAAAGGAAGGATGCATACAGAAAAGGAAAGGGAAGATTACTCCTACTTCATTACTGAAAAACAGGAGAGAAGAAAACTTATTCCTTTTATCATTTCAAACACATATTTGAGATTTCTGGTGTGGGATTGGCTCTTTCTTCCTGGACAGCATTAAGCAATAGCTGGAAAGAAAACCTATGCAGCAACAACCAACAAGTGATAGTCAGGGACTTTTACACTCTTTCTCTTCTGATTGTTGGCACAATGGCTATTGATAAAGAACCCATTTTTCTAGTTTAAGAAGAAAAAAACAACAGAAAACAAGGATTTCTTCAAATATAATGCATATACACACAATACCAAGAGCTATGCAATTATTTTCCTACTTTGAATAATGTTTAATGCATATACATGATTTTCTCTTCCCACACTCTTAACAGTGTGACCTCACACTGGACGACAGAACCGGATGAAGGTTGCATGGGCCAATTACACCTATGAACAACAAAATCCTGGTTACCAACTGGGTCGTTCCTCTTAGGAGGTAAGCTGCTTAGGGAAAGCAGACAGTACAGAAAACGCAGACCGGTCAGTACAGAAAATTCTACTGCTGGGAATCCCAGTTTCTTATGGAAACATGACAAAGAATTTAATGAAGGCTGATCATACCTCCGATCCTTAAGGAATGGATGGCTGATGGAAGAAAGCAATGCCATAGCAGAGCAGCAGCAGCAGCCATATCATAATTGCAATCAAACATTTCTTTTGTTATATATTTCAGGGTTGTAGATCAATGTTTTCCCTCAAAAATCTGAGATGAGCTAGTAAGTTCAGTTATAAAAAAGAATGATGCTTCTCCCGAACCGGTTAGAAAATCCATATCAAAGCAAGGCATAAACTACTATCATTTTACTCTCTTACTTACCCATTTTCAAATTAGTGCATTGAGTGCCCCAAACTGAAAATAATACATTAAAAAGAGTTCACTTACAGCAAAGGTTATCACATTTTCTTTATGCTTTTTCGTCCAAAAGCAATTTGGCTTTGCTACTCTTAAGGCCGTTATACTCCAGATCAGACCAGGTAAGAAAATACGATACTGCGTTTCAGGCTGCCTGCTAGGTTTTGGATTTTTCCTCCTGCCAAACTCTATTCAAGTATGCTTACCGATTGACTAGAATTTTCCAAAACAGAACTTCCAGAGCATCTTTTCAGCTAGTGAGGTCACAAAATCTTAGGCACAGAACTGCTACAAGAACACACAAAACACATAATCCTAACCCATCTTTGCCAGCATTATTAAAACTTGCAGTTTTATCAAGTTTCAAAACATCTGGTGATATCCTGGATGTCCCAGCTTGTGAAAAATCTAGTATTTTCAAAGCCTGAATGATGGAGGCCTGACACCTGTTTATAAAAAGGCACTTCAGTGAATCAGTGCCTTCAGCAGGTTGCACTGGTCCTGCATCGGACACTGCAGCATTTCCAGGATATACACCCCAATTCTCGGCCTGCAGTATTTCTGATAAAGACAGAGTCAGTAATCTCTCTGCTTATAATGTGCAAATTAGGTTACTATAAATCTCAGATTTATGACAAATGAGATAAACATTCCCAAAATACCTTTTGGCAAAATGCTTTTGGACTGCAATTTTGCCAGAGTTTTATTTGTCTGCAAAATCATCAGTCTATAGTGTACAGAGGCATCATTTAGGTACTGTCACACCACAAAAAAATGCTCTGATGTGTAGTTCTTTCCATTTGTATAGGTTGTGCGTATCAGTGACTCTCCAACTTTCTTTTATTTGGACTCATGAACTTCCATGAAGCAGCTCTTAAAAATCTGTGGGGTTTGGTATAATATTTCTGGAGTTTTTCATTCTGTCACCTACAAGGTAGGCAACAGAAATCTGTAATCCCCCGCTTCAAACGTTTGTCTGATTTTAAAGACAGTATAAAAAGAATGGCTTTTTACTGGTTAAGATTATGAGCTTGGATTTATTTCTACTCAAAGTATTTATCTGATTCCTCAAAACATGAAAAATAAAATTTAAAAGCTTCAGTTAGTCTCTGAAGTTGGACTTAACATGTCTTATTGCTTTATTACAAGGAGACCACAGCTCCCAGTGGTGCAATGCTACCAGTAAGAACTATCTAATAAGGATGACGCTCAAATTGGCTGGGACTGCATAAACCAATACTACAAAACTGTTGTCACTTCTACATGCTGAAGCTTGCAAGATTTTATAAACCAAATAAAAATAATTTACAGACAAACAGAAAGCAAATTATTAACAGTGTACTTCCTTTTTATAATGCAGAGCAGAAAAGAGCAAGTGATGCTAATCTGAGGAAACGATTTCATGGTGTGTCAGAAGTATGATTTCTGCTAGAAATGCACAAATGATGCCATGCAGTGCTTGCAAATTCACAGAAAAAGTATTATAAAAGTGAAGTCCTGTTATGTCAAATATGCCACACAATTTTTGTTCTGGTAACAGCTATTTAGGTTAGGGCGTGACTTTTCTCCGATATAGCTGTGCTAGTACAACCCCTAGTGTGGGCACAGTTTACTGCCATGCAGGCATTATGCCCGTATAACTTCTAAAGCTTGTTCCTAAGAAGGAAAAGCATGAAGTAAGGCACTGTTACTTCAGCACAGCTCCATCCACAATGGGAGGGCTGAGAGAGGAAAAGTGAGGACAGTAGGTTGTGCTACTTTACAGCATACTGGGCCAGACGAACAGATGCGGTTTTTGTGTAGAGAAACTGTGTGGTACATGTCTTCCCCCCCCCCCCCAAATCCTAATGTTAATCAGGATCATGACAGATGATATTACAAAACAATTATTCAATTTAAATGGTAACATTGATCACTGCTTCTTCATTTTTATTCTAAGAAATTTTCATGTCAAATATTAATAACAGGTAGTCATACCAAGGTGCCAATATTTGTTATTAGTCTTAACTGAGTAACAATGATAGGAAAAGAGATACTAGACTAGAAGAGAGAAAGACCAAAGATAAGTACTCCCTTTAATTTTCCTAAATTATACAAATTCACTTTTGAAGAACTTTAGAAATAACACTGTATAATAAACACATATCTGTATTTACTGACATAAATGTATCTCATGATCCTAAACTGTACATGTGGTGATTTCTGCTTATTCTGACACACCTGAATAACTTTAATTCCTTTTTAAGTCACTACATATAAACAAAAATACATCTTCAATACTAGAATTTATCCATAGCACAGTTAAAAATACAGTCATACCTCATAAAACAGTAAACTCACTTTCAGTATAGCAAAAGACAATCTGAAACATGATACTGTGCTTTTAAAATAGAAAAATGCAACATTTACTATAGACTAGCATGAAAATATTCATACATTATTGTCTCTACTTTTAAAAAATAAATATGTATTTATTATGAACAGATGGTGGCCAAGGAAGGTATCAACTCTCTCTCTTAGCCAGAAGGTCAGGTCATGGCTGAGAGACCAAAGAACAATTACCACTTGCTATTCAGTGCCATATAAGATGAAACATTTTAGGTTTTTCTTTAAATACAAAGCTAGATGCAATTGAGCTGTTTTCATTTAATTTAAATGAAATAATTTGCAATGACTTACTAACATTTGTTAAAATTTGATTTTAAACCACCGCCCCCCCAAAAAAACCCCCAAAAAAACCCCAAAAAACCAAAATACCAAAACATACACACACTCTTCTTTTTCGTTACCTTTTAACATATTAAATAATATTAGGATCTTTACAGAATTTTCTTGGTTACTAGAGCCACAGCTGTAAAACAGCTGCTAGACTCTGAGCCTGAGAATTTCAAACTAGTTTGTTTTCCTTTCTTTAAGGAAACAACAATCATATTTGAACAATACAATTCCTTCATGTAATTACTGAATTAGTCTAATAATCTTTGCTTGACACGAACTCCTCCTCCCACCACTTTAATTATATCAAATTATAAATCACCACATTTTGGTGTATTCATTCCCACACTGAATAAAATACCAGTATGTCAATACATGAGGTTAAAATATTTTGTTAAATTTTGCAATTTGTTCAAAAGGCAATCCTGAAGCAAGTTGGAGAACAGGATTTAAAATCCAAGATACTTCTTCAAATATCTTATTAAACACATCCTGTTTTGTTTGTATGCCAAGATTATGCCAACTCTCTTATCTGTGATATCTGTCAAGACACAGACGACAAGCCTGGGTTTTTTTGTTTTTTTAAGTGTCCTTAGGCCTAAAAAGAAAAAAAAAAGCCAACCTGGAAAACAAAATCTTTTCAGGCCTCTGTTTTTCTGCCCTGTACGTTTTTCTATACATATTGAAGAGTTATTTTATCTAATGAACTTCTCTTTTGGTTTTTACATATCTTTTTATTATCATTTGAATTAATATTGCTTCCAGCCTAAGCTCGTACTTTATTAAGAAACTTACTGTCCTACACAAAGATTTTGGGGAACTGATAAATAAAAATATAATTTCAGAAAGAATGCATTTTTCCCTACATATATTCTGACACAGGGAGCAATTTTTCACTTATTTATAAGAAAAAGAATGATTTAAAACCTGTTAGATGGGCTGCTCTAATAACAAAATGCATACAAAAAAAAATTATCCTCATGTTCATTTCATACATCTGTGTATTCAGAAGACATCCATCCACTCTAATGTGCAAATCACAACTTATGAAAGAATAACTGGAAGTTTGAATACCTAGAGAAAAACAGATACAACCTCAACAAAAAAGGGCACTTCAAAAGATGCAGATTACACCTGTCCAAGCTATTTGCCAAGTATGTCGCAGGTTACTCTAATAATCTTTCTTCCTGCATGGGACGTTTTCTCACAGACTACCTATAAGATATATACTGTTTCTTGTATTCTTATAAAACACAGGTTTAGATAATCAACAATTAATGCCTAGTGGAATTTCTATGTACCTATATCCTCTAGAAGGCTTTGGGTTTTTTGGTCTGGGTTGTTTGTTTGGGGTTTTTTTGTTGTTGTTGGTGGTGGTTTTTTTTTAAACTTTTCTATGAATCCCAGCATTCATTAACATTCAATCTTTAAAGAAACAGGAAGATAAATGATTTTCATTTTTGGTATCGCTAGGTTATACTTCAGAGTCTTTAGTGTTTTGTCAGGCTGCATATGTAATCATGTGTGGATTTATTTGTGAGAAAAAGTGTATAAACATATGTATACAGTACACACAATTTAAGTACATTCTATGAATACATATGACAGAGTAATTCTATATGAAAGCATGGGATGAGTATTATGTAAAACCGAACATACTAGGGCTGAAAACAAGAATAAGATAACCAAGAGGTATTTATTTAACAGTAATAGCTGGCTTGTTGCCCTTAATTTAGAAACCATTTAACAGTAATAAATGACCACTATTAGAAAAATGAATCATTCCAGCTTCCGAAATAACCCTACTTAGGCTTCTAATAACTGCAAAGGTATAGCAGTATTATCTCTTACCTGGTCCTTAATTTCAAGCTCCCTTACAGTTTTTGTTCTGTACTCTCTGAGCTCCTTTTCTGCCTCATCCTTCTTCATTTTGGTTTGATTCAACTGATAGCGCATTTCTCCGCACACCTGTTAGATTATACAGACAACACGATCTGTAGCTTGAAGAATTCACAGCCCAGGGTTTGCAATTAGATCTTTTGGTGCCCTCTAGAGGTCATTTAAATGCAACATATCTTAATTTTACAGGTATTTTAAGACTATGCATGGTAAATGTTTTTATATAAAAAGGTGGATCTGAATTCTCCATATAGCCATCGACTTTGAAATACGCAGTGCCTTCTAGATTCAATCATATTTGGATCAAGATTTCAGTAAGTATAAATATTTATGCTGTAAATATATGTGCTACTAAATACAGTTAAACTACAGTTGCTGCTTTTATATACTTCTCCCATTCTCTCTAAAATCCCAAGAAAATCTATGTCAACACTTTCAAAACCTAGAAGTAAAGGATCTATCACACTTCTAAATAACGGCGTAGTTTCTTATCTTGCCAATTTTCCACTGTTAAGAAAGAAAATGTTTAAATGTTAATATGATCATTTTCAAAGTTAGATCAGAGCATTGCAGACTTACTACAAACTGAAGATAAATTCTTTAAAAACAATGCCTAATTCAAATATATGCATGAGCCAGAAGAAAGAGAGCAAAGCAAGATTTAAAGAAATCTAGTATCCCTTCCACAAAGGCAACAATTCCTCCCTGCTGTTGGGATTTTTATTATATTACCTCCTCGTTCCTTTCCACCTGAAGGCAGCTCAACTTCAGAGGGTCTGGGGAGGGGTTAGGGGAAAGAAAGAGAAAGAAAAAAACCCCACATCAATCCCCCACACAACGTTCACTACTGCTGTGTAGGGTTGTTATTCTCCCATTTCCCAGTCTAAGACTTTAAAAGGATTCTATTTGATCTTCTCTGCTGGGAATGGAGAAGGATGGTGAACAAGCTGTGCCCTTTTTGCCCTTATCCTGTGCAATCACCTCCAGTTTGTGCCTGTTCACCTTAATTAACCAAACATAAATACATACACACTCCCTAAGAAAAACACAAATGTGTTGACTCACAGCTACTCTTGGAGAATGAACTTTCCAACTCACTCTGCTTCCCTACCCCACTTCTTTCACCAAACTTGCTTCCTAAATGTGCATGCTTTTAATTTGCTGCTGCAGCTCTCTGTGCTTCTCAATCTCCTCACACACATTCTACAATCCAAATTACTTTGTATTTTTCAGTCTCATAACTCTTCTCATTTTTCATTACTTTTTTTTTCTTCTTAAAAAAAAGGTAAGGTAAAAGACAATACACACACTGCAATCAAATCCCCTTAGAAAAAAACAAAAACGACTATCATAACTTTTAGAAGCAGCTTCAGTTATAAATTCAAAGGACAGTTTGGGAATTGACCCTGTTGCAAATAATGCAAGGTAGCAAATGCTTTGAAGAACGGCAAAGTTCTAAAGCACTGGGGGGGTTTAATACTGAAATATCATATGCAACTAAAAAAATCCTAAGGTACAACTGCATAGATTGCCAACCCTGTCTTTCTACCTCCTTTCTACCTCCTCCTTCCTTTACATGAAGGATGTGACAGAGTGATATGTCACTTCCTCCAAGCAAAATAAAAAAAATAAATCCAGCCGTCCTCGCCTTCAGCACCCCCCTCCTCGCACAAGTGAAGAACGCAGAAGAATCAGCAGATGGTGCTGTCCTAATAATGGATTTTTCAGTCTCCTTATAGTTCAGAACAAAGGAAAAAGATTCTCACTCCAAAATTTTTTCCCTGACTCCTGGTGCTTTCAGAAAAAACATTTCAGATAAAAGTCAAAAGAAAAAATGTTGCTAGTTGATGTTTTTAATAATGGCAAACTGAGTTCGGAAACAAGGAGTCAGATTCACAAGCAGACATAGATGTCACACAGCCAACGAAGAAGGTCAGGGTGATGCAGACAGACAGCTTAACGGTCAGCACCTTCCTCCAGGACGTTTGAGACTTCTCAGTTCAGAACAGGGACACAAATGCAGGGTTTTGCCATCTCTCACGACAGCGCAATAAAAGCACAGCATAGACTATTGCAAGGCGGCCACCTAGCCAACTTCGTATTGACTAACACTGAGTGAAGCAGGGACTGGAACTACAGCGTGACCCTCCTGAGAAACTGCTTCGAATTGGTAGGTTATAAAATTGCTCTTTCCAGACCAATGGATATTTATACCTGCTACCTCTTTCCCCTGCTCCCTGACCCTTTAAGTGGTGCTAGTCATCTGTGAACCCAGCCTGAAAAAAAAACCCTGTATTACAGAAATCATAAATAAAACCATTTCAACATTCTTCAAATGCTCCCTTCATTTGTTTTTCAGCTGAAGCCGAATTAAATTTTCTAATAGGTTGGGATGACTTGTTGCTGTAAGTTTTCTGTAATGCTTTAACCTGTTGCTACCAGCAGCAGAGGAAGACAGGAATGATGAAAACCTCTCCAGCAGTCTCTAGAGGCCTGAAGAATGAATTGCTTCCCAAACCCTTGCAATTAACAACTGGGGAGGTAGGATTGGCCCCAAGATTATTGGTAAGGTATATAGACATTTCAAGACGCTGTAACAAATTTGAATTCTCAGATTGTATATTCTAGAGAAATTTAGCACCCCCTCATCCTCACGAAGTTGAAGTTATTCCTGTACCAAGTGAATGATGAAACTAAGCTAATAAAAATAATCACTTTAACACCTGTGTGACTCCCCAGCAGAAATTTTGTAATGGCAATTGTTTTTCCGCTCTCACGTTATGACCCACATTAAGGCTTTAACAGGTTGAGAAACACATGCAAAATAAAGCACCCAGAAATCATACACATACATAGACAGATGTTAAGCTATAACTCTTAACTGGAAGAAAGATCTCTTTGTAAAAGGCATGTCATCTCAATATTAATGAATACAGCGGTACACCACATACACATTCTACAGGAAAGTACTTGAAAAACAGCGAATTGATGCAGCTCCCTTTTTTTTAAGCACTGCATATCCCAGAGGTAGCAATTACAGGACAGGGTTGAATACCACAGTCTCATTCACACCAAATGCAATTTTTAATGAAACACTGGACTGCAGTTTTAAATAGTGATTTGCACAGTCTGCAAGGTAGAAAGTTTAGCTTTTGCATCACAAGGTGATTTAGCAGACTGAAAAAGTTATCTTTTTAATCATAAAATTGTGTCTCTGGGATATTCAGATGAAGTTTACATTTATCACACTTTTTTTTTTTTCACCAATACAGAGGAAAATGCAGAAAGAAAATAATTCTTATCTTTCAGGTCACAATGATAAGAAAAAACCAAGCTCAATACTTATTTATAAATGTGCCTACCTTATTTGTCTCCATGTCATGTGATACAAGCTGGTGTTGTGATTCTTCTAACTGGTTAACTAGAGAGTTCTTTTCCCTTGTAATTCTTTCCACCTGAGCCTCCAACATGGCCACGTTTTCGGACATGGTCGTCACCTGCAAAAAGCCCAAGAACACTATGACACAATTTGACCAACCACGGATCTAAATCTTGTCAGACTTTCTCCTTGAAAGCTAGTGTATGTAGCCAAAATACACAGCACCAAAAAGATAATTAAAAAATTAAGTATATACAATAAAAATATACCATAAAAATATACCATAAAAATATACCATAAAAATACAATAGAATATGGCTAAATGATTTTAATAATAGGTTCATTATTTTGACTTATCATACACTACTTCATTTGAAACTTTTCATCAACCAGACTGGTCTCCAGGACTTGTTAGTATGGACAAAGTGTCAGAGCAGCTGGTTGTATTATTCTTGCAGCTGTAACAGGACTGTTCAACACCTTCTTATCCATCCTTATGTAGGTTGATTTAAACTAAATCATGTTCCCCCCAGCTAAAGAAAACTTCGATTGCAACCACAGATCTTAAATTAATTTTGAAGTTCAGGAAACATTTCAGCATTATAGATCAAAGCATGATGTTGTACAAAAACCATACAGAAATAGTACGTTAAAAATGCTAATGTAATTCATATTAAATTTTGCTGAATGGTAAAAATAAGTAACAATAAAAGAGAGACAGTGACCGTTCAGCTGTTTAGCCCTGAAGCTTACTAAAATAAGTGGAAATAATGGTGTCTGACGGTTCTAGGTTAACTTACAGGAATTCAAATCCAAACCTAGAGGACTACATATTCTTAACTATTTTTCACTCACTATACATCCACCTGATTTATGTATCATGCCAATTCTCCCGTTCAAACAAATCACCTCATAAAGTGATAAAATATTCATATGCAAATTGACTTGATGCACAGTATACCATTTCTACCATCTCATAATCCTGAAACATAGAAGTAGTTAATTGTACGTAGGCGTAACTCGTGCATACAGATCATAGTTTTCTACAAAGTCATCCCATATCTTTAATTACCAAGCACATAGTGCCATTACATGTTGCTTAATGTGTATGTAGGATTTAGAAAAAGGACTACAACTAAAAGTGGGAATCAGTCCCAGTAAAACACTTTTCAGTGGGTGATGAAATACAAAATAACATGGTGACACGAAGGAGTGAATTATTCTACCAAAAAAGAGGCATGAAATTCTTGTCTAGTAGGCTATATTTTGGAGTGCCTACTCTGCTCTAAAGCAAATCTGTAACTAAACAACAAAATGCATGAGAGGGATAACTCCCAATAGAGCAAGGACTCAAACAATCTCATTGTCTCCAGTGTAAGGTTGTTTTTTCAATTTGTTTGCCCTGGCAACATATTTCTGATGATCACTCAAAACAGTTCACTTTCTTAAATATCACTTAGCCCCTATCACTGTGTTTAATTTCTGCTTTAATATCTGGAACTGGAATCAAAGGCTTTGACTTCCTGTAGCAGCTTCAGAACATTATTCCACCATCTCATAATACCAGAAATACAAACATATCACTGTGGTTCCCTGTCTGTATTAGTAGCTTTCCAGCCATTTCACAGGCAACAACTCTACTAAAGAACCTCCTGTATTTTAAACACTTAAATAGTTTATCCTGTTCACTCTGTGCTCTCCAGATTTTATAAACTGTATGGCTTATTTCTAAAAGGAGCTCAAAAAATATGGAAAAAGCCTACAATCAGAACAGAAATTCACTATATTGTTTCCAAACCTCCACTACAAAATGGTTGAAGAGGTTACACATCAAACAAGCATGAAACCCACTAATTCATGGAGCATTTCCCTCTCTACTTTTCTTCCTATTTCTTTCTCCAACCACCTTCGACGTGCCGCCTCCATCACATTTTACAGGCTTACTGCTGTTAACATGAGGTTTCCTCTGTAGATTCCATTGGGCAGAAAACCCTTATGTTTTACACTTGGATTACACCAGCATCTAGAAGTCTAAAACATGGTTATCAAGGCTTTGTTGGAATTGTCACACTATAAATGATGAGACAGATTCTGTCTCAGAGTTTACAAACATCAGTAAAAGTGAGAGGAGAGATTCCAACACATTTCTGCAGGTGGGCAAATTAAATTTATGATAATGTCACTCTGAAAAATACCATATTAGAATGTAATTACAAATTACAAACATTGTAACATTAACATGTATGTATACGTAAGCTCAGAGTAGCAAAGAATCCCAAATTCGACGTGCTAACTTCTGAAAGCTTGACTTGGCAACCTAAACAATAAACTTTATAAGAAGCTAGGTACAAACCTTGCATCACATATTACTTTACCCTTTCTTACTTTGACAAAGTGCATTACAAACCATTATCCAAACTAAAATAAGTGCATAACATCAACAACCTATTATGTATCCAGTGACATAGCATAAGACCCAGTTATTCAGACTCAAAGGATTACTATCTACCACTGCTTTTAAGCAATGGTAGAAGTGATTTACTGAGCTCTCAAATCCAAAACTGAAACAAAATGAAAAACAAGCAAACAGAAAGTTTAAAGAGGCCAATATCCTCATTGTAATACACAAATATTAAAAAAAAAAAAAACCAACAAACCAACTCATACCATTGCCGCCAAGCCCTCCCTTTCCTTCTTCATTTCTTCCCGCAATGCTTCTTTCTCATGAGTCCTCTTATTTAGCTGGGCAGCTAACTCCCTCTCAAGACGATTCTTCTGCCGTTCCATCTCACTTTTCAGCTGCTCACACTGGACTAGAGCCTAGAAAAAAATACTTATTTTTAAGTTGAAGAAATCTAAAATTTTAAACACACATGGTATTTATCTGATGCCTTCAGAGAAACCAATTTGCTATTAGAAAGGACGTCTTTTATTTTTTTACATAGCTATTAGGATGTTTATACATACCGTACTGTGTTAACATGTAGAATAGGACTAAGAAATTGACAACAGATGTACATCTTTGTATGTATATGCATGCTCTACTGTAATTTATAAATCTACTAGATTTTAAAAGTCATGGCAAAGATGAACGCATTTTTCAGAGTATATTTTCCAGATAGGTAGCTGCTCTTCTAGAACTAAGATGATTATTTGTCTTCCATTTAAATTTAATGAACGTACATCACAAGAACCAGGGTCCAATATCTGACTCCTTGCAAACACTGTGGTTACTGCCTAACTGCATAGCTGAAGGAAAAATAAATAAACAAGTAATGTATGCACTTCCACTTGTTTTCCCCCTGAAGTGAATTACTGAGTGCAGAAGACTAAGAAGAAACCTGGAAGACCTAAGTAAAGATACAAAGAAACTATTTTTTTTGTAGTTTCAGGTTTGTCAGATAAAGAAGATTAATTCTACTGAAAACTCGTAAGTGTCCTGCTCAATTTGAAGTGCTAAAACACAGGTTATAGATGTGTTTTCTATCAGAAGAAACATAAATTCATATGCAAGAAGTACAGTACCACTATCTTCTAAAAAAGGTAGGAAAAACCCAACATCTATTAATTTATGCTGATGTATCCCAGCCAAAGGGATAGCAGTTGAGTGTTACGTCAATTTAAATCAGAATTACACTACTCCATTAAGTAAATCAAAGTATTCAAAGCACCCTAAAGGCAGCTTGCTAGCCCATGAGTAAACTAGAGTTCATTTCATCGTTTCACTGATATTCAGCATATCCTATTTCAAGGAAGCTGAAGTAACTTCCTTTTTGGAATTCAACCTTATTACCTTTTAATTTCAAATTATTTTTTTTAAGTGCTTATTTTTCTTTTACTCAAAGCCATTCCCCTATATGCAATTTCCTTGGTGTTCGGCTGTTCATGAGGGAAGCAAATTAAACCACAATTTTTAGAGAATGCTGTAAGAGTCTCTATTAGTTTATGGCAATTCTGTAGGACCCTTCTCAGAATCTCTTTCCTATCACAAGTCTGTCTTGGTGAGGGAACCCCTCTGTTGTTGCCTTGAATCCTCTTCTGTAGGAATTTATCACCAGCATCAGCAAACAATTGTCTGCATAAGACTGGTGTAGCTTGGCAGACATGTAAAACAACGCAACTCTAGAAGATATAAGTTGCAAGAAGAAATGTGTATTTTGTTACTCTACTGTTTCAACTACTCAACGAGCAGTTCAAACAATTATTGTATTGTTCTATCTTATATGACATTTCTGTTGAAAACACGTTCCTGGATGTACTTCAACTGTGGAAGTTTAACCTTACCACATCTCCTCCCTGCTCTATGTAATAGCCAAAAGGCCACAAACTAGAGAGACAACCAAAACACAAGAAAAAATGGTGGTTTTAAATGACAGGCACCTGAGGTTAGACTTTCTGTAAACAGGGTGATGAAACTGCAATTATAACACACTGGGCTTTCAAGTGCTAACTCTTCGCTTTTCTTATATGGCCTGTTCTATTGGATTCAAAAGTAAACAGCACTTCACCTTAAGAGTAGAATAGGACTGGGAAAATAAAGGATGGTTTGTACTTACCAAGAGAAATACCAGTACATGTAAAAATCATAAATTAAGGGAGCATGAGCGAAGGATTTCTTCCAGTTCCTTCATGTAACAACAGTTTTTGAGCAAGAAAGAAAGCAGGTTAGTGAATAGTCTTGTACAGGGCCAGCACTTCACATTTCCTTGCTGCAGTGAAAAGGGTGGCTGGTAGAGACCATACAAAGCTGCTTTCTTTATGTGGTGTAAGTACAGGTACAAAGAGGCATTTTATTAAAGGTTCTACTAATTCATCTTAATACATTTTATTCTTAGGCCATACTCCTAACATGAACTATACTGAATAAGAATTTATAGGGATTTTTCTTTTTAAATATTAGAATAAAGATTCCCAAAACCAAATGAAAAAAGAGGAAGATCAGACAACTTCACTTTATTGCACAGAGGAGGAAAAGTATTTTGTGCAGTTTCAAACAGGGTTAAGTGAATAACATTTCTACGGGACAACTGTAGAGCCCACTCCCAAAAAAGTAAACAAGTAAGCAATTAAAAAAGTCTAACCCCTCAGGGACACTATGTGACAGGCGAACAGTGGGCTCAGCAGGATTCTTTCTGTCTTTGTTCAGTAAAAAACAAGTAGCTGTAATACTCTGAAGCTAAATTTAACAAGTACATAGGATTTCCAACTCTCATGATTTTGCACCACTGTTTATAGTTACAGAATCCTAAGCACACACACACACACACTCTATTATGGCATTGGATGAATAACACCAATTTGATCAATAGAACAATCATATCAATCTTGCCACTATTAAAACCAACGGCATTTCATTTAAAAAAAAACAAACAAAACAACCCTCTCTCAATTCCATAGTAATTCACTAATAATACAGTAGATGTCACTAAATATCAAGGAAATAATTTAGGTCAACATCGGTTGATTGTATACAGTAACTAGGACTAACACATGCATAAGATCGAAACCGGTTTTATCATTATTATTTACATAGCACCAAAAGCTTCCTGTAGGTAGCATCAGATAGGACTTCTCATCTTCAAAGAGTCTGTTAGCTAATCAGTTCTTGCACTGCACTCATCTGAGGCAAAAGAGTTGTTTCTAAGCTTTTTAAATATTCTTTCTGGAGTAGCTCAGAAATGTGATATGAAGATTATCCTCCTGCATGTCATGAATGGCTTTGAAAACTCTACCACTCAATTTCTATCACCTTGCCGTGAAACTACATTAGAATTTAAATGATGGCCTAAGAATTGAACACACCCTACAGCCTTGACGAGAATTTAGGAACTCAAATACAGAGTTCATGCTACTGCTCAGGAACAGTCACACAGTGCAATCCTTTTCAATCTACTACACCATAGCAACAAGTGATAAAGGTCTTCTGCGTATATTCTCTCATTAGCATGAAAACTAATTAACATTTGCAGTAGATCTGCAAATTAAACTAATTAACATTTGCAGTAGATCTGAATACTGAAAGGCTCTCGTTTCTTGATTAATTTACCTTTGTTTTTTCTAAATTGGCCTCTTCTGCCATTTGCACAGCTTGCTTAACTTGCTCACAAGCATTAGATTCTCTTTGCTGCATCTCTTTCATGTTTCGTCTCAGTGAAACAAGTGCATCAATCAAATCATCTCTTTCTCTGCATATAAAGAAAAACCAGATATTTCTTCTGTATCTTTTCTCAAGAGGAAAAAAAACCACAACAGGTACATCAAATATGAAATGTTAACAGATAAAGACATAAGGGTGGTAAGTGAAGCAGTGAAGACTAAAACCAGCATGGGTTAAGAGTGAAAGACAGCATACTGCTAGCTTGGTAGATACTAAAAATATCATTTGCTTGCTGTCCAGTTCTTCACTTCAGGAGGATGGACCATTAGTAAGACCACCAGTAATGACAGTAGAGCTCAAGTCATAAATATATTGAAACTGAGCAACATTCTGTTGGCATTACAAAATGGGGACCCATGCTAGAAAAAAAACAAAAAAAACAAAAAAAAGGCAAGTTCCTGAAGAAAAACAGATGGAAGCAATATGAATTTACACTGTCATTAAATGTAAAATAGCGAGAAAAAAAATAAAAGGAAGGGTTAGTTTCAACAAGTAATTCAGAGCACTAAGTATGTCAAATGAAAATCAATAGCCCTTTGCTGCAAACTGGAACTAAACTAAACAGTAAGACTTCTGGATCCTACATCCCCATTCTACATCCCCTCCGAACTCTTGTTAACCAAGAAACTGAGACCTATGCCAAACACTGAAGCACAGTCAGTAAAACTGAAATACTTAACATCACCTTTTAATTATTTTGATATATTGAAAGCTTTTAAATTAAGAGCATAATTATCTGTGGTTTAGGTGCAACCAGAGATTCCGGCAGAAAACTGTTGTGTTTGGTGGTGTTTTTTTTCTTGATGTTGTGTGGAGTGGTAACCCACTTGTATGTGCCAGTGAACTAGCAGTCATATTTTGAGTTTCAATCCAGCAAGATCTGGACAAAGGTGCTTTGAAAATCCCTACTGAAATATCTTTACTCTTAATAAATTGCATCACATGAATCACAGAATCATTAAGGTTGGAAAAGACCTCTAAGGTCATCAAGTCCAACCGTCAACCCAACACCACCATGCCTGCTAGACCATGCCCTGAAGTGCCACATCTACATGTCTTTTGAACCCCTCCAGGGATGGGGAAACCACCATTTCCCTGGGCAGCCTGTTCCAATGCCTGACCGCTCTTTCAGGAAAGAAATTTTTCCTAATATCCAATCTAAATGACCCGACGCAACTTGAGGCCATTGCCTCTCATCCTGTTGCTAGTTACTTGGGAGAAGAGACCAACACCCGCCTCACTACAACCTCCTTTCAGGTAGCTGTACAGAGCAGTAAGGTCTCCCCTCAGCCTCCTCTTCTCCAGACTAAACAGCCCCAGCTCCCTCAGCCGCTCCTCATAA
>Ga0065711_1037206_pt1 | contig 20072 bp, 8 predicted proteins | sample Hoacrofraction12_FD_59098 | JGI IMG/M metagenome (GOLD analysis project Ga0065711, IMG submission 59098) | Hoatzin crop microbial communities from Cojedes, Venezuela - Epithelial fraction 12 v2 (version 2) | ecosystem: Host-associated > Birds > Digestive system > Esophagus > Crop | place... | reverse complement strand
TTGTGGAGTCTCCTTCTCTGGAGATATTCAAGACCCGCCTGGACAAGGTCCTGTGCAGCTTGCTGTAGGTGACCCTGCTTTGGCAGGGGGTTGGACTAGATGACCCACAGAGGTCCCTTCCAACCCCTACTATTCTGTGATTCTGTGATTCTGTGTTTAAAGAGTACTTCAGGAAATGTATCATGCGCTGTTTAAATAGGCAAGCTTTCAACACAAGGAGGTGCTGTTGAGACAAACGTTTGGGACAGATCCAGTCATGCATCAATATACAGACCAACATATTTGCACAAAATTTCTGAGCTGAGCACTATTCTTTACATGCAAGAATTAAATCCTGGCTCTGTGCAAGGTAACTTGTGCTTTGCTATGAAGTTCATAACCTTGGAGAATAGGTAAGGATCAGTACTATGTTGTGCACAAATATTTGTGTGTTTCTGTAAGACAGAGATTATCAGAATTCTCTTACAAGTTTCCAATATTCGTGACTGGTGCTCAAAAAGTCTGTAGGTAACATTGCATGGACTAATGTTAATAGCCTAACAAACACTGGGAGGGCAAGAGACTTAAGAAATAAACATATTAAGAATTGCTTCAGTTTTATTTTTAGTAGGAAATCTCCTATCACAGATTTACATTCACTGATTTATTTTCAGAGTATTCAAAAAATCAGTTCATCGTGGTGTAAACACAGAGCTTCCAGGCCACCCAGATTTTGTAAATATAAATATGTTTAATCAAAACATCTATGCTTCAAATCAGGCACTCCTTTTAAACAGGTTGGTGACAGTGGTGTAACATAATCATTATATAAATCAATAGATAGAGTAAATTTTCAGATCTCCATATCTGACAAATCTGTTCCCATATTTAGACATACTTTGAGAAAAATGCATGATTTTCAGAATTGCTGAGCAAGTGTAACTCCCATCATCTTTGGCATAATAATGTGCAAAGATGTTTGGCCCAATAGATACACAGCAGCAGGAATAATTAAGTAAAACTGAATGAAAGAATGAAAGGATGACTGTGATAAGCCATGGGACCTCATTATGAATATACAGTGCAAGGGGTAAATAAAGTCTCAGTCTTTGTGGTGGTGCAGCGACCTAACCACTCATTCGCCACAGTCTTACAGAGGAAATATAGAAGAGATAAAAATGAACTTTTTCTATAGGAAACACTGACATTGTACCTTCTTCAGACTCCTATTCCTCTGCAAAAACGGTACGCCTTAGTCAGAGTATGTTTCCAGTGCTAGTTACCAGTCTCCGATCATGAAAAATGAAGGCAGCTACATCACAGGAGCTCCTGGCCATAGATCTCCCTAGGAGACACAGTTAAGATGGGAGCATGATATCCAGAAGAAAATGGCTGCTAGAAACAGGGATTAATTAGCTTTTCATTTTTCAGCTTGTCCATACTTATTTTAAAATGAAAAGGGGGCTGGAGGGGGGGGATGTGTTTGAAAAAGTGCATTTTAAAAATAGCATTTAGAAATTTAGTCACTTTTTTTACTGGAAAAATGTAGCTGACATTGCAAAATTGTTATCTGCCCCAGTCATGATTTTGATCATACCACTGCAAAAAAAGTTTGAACAAGAGTATCTTTATGCTATCACCTGTCAGCTTCACAAATTAAGCCAATCTTTGCCTTTCCACCCCAGCAGATGGTCATTATTTTTCTTTTAAAATGCCAAGAAATAAGGTAGTGGAGTCTCTCTTCCATGTATATGTTGGCACTCTGTCCTTACCTTGCTCTGTCTGGCAGAACATAGTCACATACACGAGAATGTACACTTCAGAAAACCATAACTGAACACACCGGGATTCACTGGGATCCCACTTGCAGAGAACGAGCTCTTTGCTTCTCAGTAAACCCAGGAATTTCCAGCTGAAGAAGGCAGTCTGTTTTACACACCAGAAATTACATGAAGGAGTAGAAACACTGCTCCAGCTCAGCATCATCTGCATTTATATAGTCAAATTATTTCAGACAGCCAAATTATTGGAAAAGACATCTATCTTCAAAACACCTCCCCGAGGTCAAGACTTCTTATTGCCATTCACTGAGAGACAACTGTGTTATGTGTCATATCTGATGTCATCCACTGAGTCATGGGCAAATCCAGAGTATTGTCTAAGAGATGTGAGAATGACTGAAAGAGAAATACAGTGTTTGTCCCTGCACTCACTCCAGTAGGTCTTGCTGCCTCTCCACAGGTGAAGGCAAACTGTTTTTTCTGCCTCATCTCTCTTCTCTCATGCAGCTTTATTAATTATAAGTTAGACCTCCTGGGACCATCTCATCTAGAACGTTCTTGTTTTTAGCAAAACTTGACCTTTCAAAATAAGTGTATATGGCGGGACTTTTGGATGACACATTAACAAATTTTATGGCTGAATCATACACATCCTTCTGTATTATTTCTGAACCTGTGCCTACAACTGCAATAATATATTTGACGCTAGTTGAAAATACCTTTTTTCTATTTCTTGTATTTTTATATTCTTTACTGAAGTATTTTTTATAATCTAACTTTTTGTAGAAAATTTTGACAACTCCAGTGATTTTGAGGACTAACATCAAAACAGTTGATTTTGAAATCATCAAAACTGCTGATTTTTGCAGACTATCTTTAGAAAGAGACCACAATTCATTTTCAACAGGAATTTCAAAGTTAAATATAAGTACAGTTCTGCCAGTTTCATTTGAAAGTTGCACTTTCTGGAGAGAAAAAAATCCCTTGTCTTTCACCAAGAAAGGATGGTTGCAGTTTTGTTTCAGTACTTCCATCTTTCGCCATTTTATCCTGCATCTTAGAATACTTCTTCTCTCATTTCTTAAGCCTTGGCATCTGAAATCACTTAAGAATTTGGGAATCTTATTTTTGTCTTGAAAAGCATCATCTCCTACTGCTATTCAAGAAAGTTTGAAGTAGGAATCCAAAGCACTTAAATAAAAAGGAACACTAAAAAACCCTTTAATTGTTATTTTTTAAATCTCATTTTTAAAGCAATTTCATGACAGAGCAGAAATACAGTGGCATGGAGTTGGCCAGGCGAAAACCTTATGCATTCATCTGACCCTGCAGAAGTCCTGAAGAAGACAGCAGGATGTCTCACAGTCAGTACAAGTGGGAACTGTTATGTTATGTTAGGATGAAAGATTCTAGCCCCTCTTTTCCTCCATCTCAGCCCTTCTCAGTGTAAGGCAGGAACTGCAGCCATGGATGCCTTCGGGTCAAGGCTCCCACACCCTGCAGTAACACCAGAGACATGTGGTGAGGGTTGGACACAGGATCAGTGTCTAAATTACTTTTAAAACAGTAGCTCAGGTTTGCCATTATTAAGTTGCTAATCTCATTAGATTCTACAAGGAAAATTTACATTTGGAAACCAAACTATGTTACAAAGACCCAAGTCTCATCATTCTGCACTTGTGTGTTACATCACTTAGTAGATTCACTCTCACACTAGCATAGCTAAACAGTGCAACAATACAAAGAATAGCAGTTTTATGATATTGAGAGTGCATTGACATAAAATTGTTTGTCATGGGAAAGAATGAGCAATACCTGTGATATGGCTCAATAATGACAAAAATGAAAATGTCATAGGATCAGGTTCTTATTTTGCCTGACTTCGTACCTCCAGAAATAGCAGACTAGTGGAGCAGCTGCTCCACTACTAAATTTGGAACATCATCTTTTGAAAATATTTAAATCAATATTATACTTTTAACACGTGAATAGGATAAGATTATACAAATAGGCTTTAACTATGACAAATTATTTTAAGAGAATTAGAAATCTCATTCTTTAGAGATGTGTATTAGATGAGTTCGCTTGAATAAAGTTATGATAATGCTAAGGTACTTGCAGACAGAAGACAGAGACAGCCTAGTTTGGAAAAGAAATCTCATATTCACTTAAGGTAGCCCTTCAATCATGATATTTCTCACACAGGCTAGAGAAGATAGTCACAAACTTTAATTATGTACAGAGATTTAAAAATATCTTTTTTTTCTACAAAGAGTTAAATTATAATGCTTATTCTTCACTAAAGGTGGAAAGCAGAATTTTGAGCAGAAAGCATGTTTCAAGATCTAATGAGATTTTGAGGAATAGAAGCATCCAAAGCCAATTACTTTGATTTTAATGACTGTTTGTTAAAAGGATCTAAAAAGGCTAGGCACAGTAGGGGCCAGTAAAAGGAGGAAATTAGGAATGTACATCTCCACAGTCAGCTTCCTAAAACAGCTCACTTAGTTCTTTCAGATCAAAAAATTTAGAACCAAAACAGGGTGTTTCAGCTCCCGAAACATACTTTTGATTATACAACAGAAGCCTTTCAATTAACTGTTAGAGTGATACATCTTGAGGATTTGGCAGCTCTAGATCAATAAGATGGTCCTAGGATTTTATTTTAGTCCTTCAGACTATCAGGAAAAGGGAAAAATAGCATCCAAGGGGAAAAAAAGTGTAGCCACATAAAGCATCTGCACAGTATAAACAGAACAATAGTAACCAACATTTTCCAATACCTTTCACTAGATGCAATTCCTTGACCTTTCTCCACCTTATTACACTGCTTTCAAACAAACAAAAACATTTCTATGATAAGTCAAAGTCAAAAGCAGGGCATTTTTCAGCTGTTTTCCTGTCTCTTTTAGCTGTGGTGATCTTCTAATTGCAAATTCTTCTCTATATGTACATTACAGCTTTTTTTTTTTTTCTTTTTTCTTCTTTAAACTAGAATGAAACTCAACAGCACAGACACTTTCAAACAAGCTTGGAGGCTTTCCTATGTGTCCACGAGCCTTAAAAGCAAAATTATTTCAACGCTGTGAAATCAAACAACAATGCATCCAAAAGAGAAAATGCAACCGTACTGTATTTTTTTCATCACTTCAGTTTCTTCTGGACTGTAAGTAAAGGAATCAAATTCTGCAAAAGTTTTCTGCATTCTTCTTCTAGCCCACTGAAGATCAACAATTCATAATGTGGACAGCTAGGAAATCAAGTTCAGAAATTTATGTGAAGTTCCCGTGCTAGAGCCACTAGGAAGTGATAGACATGGGGTTTAAAAAAAATAACATAGTACACATGTCTCTGTATAAAATCTAAGCTGTGTATCAGGAGGCCCTCTTTTCCCTATATCACATAAAACATACCACATAACATGGGAACAAATTGGTGTGGTAGACTGTAAGGCAGAATTATGGCCATGAAATGTGAGCACAAGAAACAGTGAAACCTGATGTTACACAGAAGCAAAGAAGGGAGAAGGGAAAGGACACTCTTGCCAAGAGAGAGTACACACCTCTGGGGCTTGGATGGAGACCGGCAGGGAGGAGATCCTGCCCAGGAAGGAGGTTATTGCTATGGCAGGCTGTGGGACCATCCAAAATCCGCACATCGAAGGCCACAAGTGAAGCTACTGCATGAGGGCAGGAATGGCTGAGAGGCAAAGAGCAGCAGGAAGTTTTCTGTCCTGAAACTCCACTGTAAGGAACGTAGCTGTTAAGTGACCAGGCAAAAGTACAGACGGCTTAATGTGGATCCAGGAGAATGGGAAGAAGAGCCAAGGCAGGCCTTGATCTTGAATGGAGTACCAGCCTGTGGCAAAAAAAGCTGTTCGGCCTTTTGGATATGAAAATAAGATTCCAATAACTGAAGAAGCAAATGTATGTTAGATTTTAATATTTTTTGTTTATGACTCAAAGACGTGTCCCATTGTGTCATCTGCATTATGTCCCAACCTCATCCTTTCATAACTCTCCAGTATACTTCCCCAACCAGGGAAGACAGGCACACAGTCTGGGACCCTCCTTCCATAAGCAAGTGCTGAGAAGGTATGAGAGAACTGATGCATTATGAGCCTGTACAGCACAGGCAGGACTCGAATCACCCTTTGAATGGCCACACCAGCAAGCAGAGCAACTCCTGGACCTGAGCCTGCACCAACTCTGTACATCCATCAGCAGGCGAATGGGAATCTTTATGCTCAGACTGACTCATCCATGCTTTGCAACCTCCAAGTAAAATTATTAGTACTGCTCCCAGGGAGAGGAGAGAAAGATAAATGTGATAGCTCATTTCTGTCTTAACCCAGGAATTTCAAATGGGCAATAGGGATTATTTCCTTTTTAATGCGCATTATCAAGTTTGAAGGGAGGCAAGGGAGAATACGTACTAGGGCCACAAAAGATTTCTTTCTTGAGCTTGTTTAGTGAGAACTGTGCTATTCAGCTGCCACTGATGGGTTCTACTTATAAAAAAAAAGAAAATCTTATTATAGTGTGCCAGCGTAGTGCTCTGCCGTATCCTAGATTTCCCAGCCTAAAATTACAAGAAAACTTGCCAAAAAAAAAAAAAAGTGAGTGTGAGACAAAAGGCAGAGTGAACCAGAAGACAGAACACTGTCAGAAAAATCACATAAAGCAATGAGTTATATCATGGGATTTAAGCATCAGAGAGCACCATGAAATGAAAAAATTCCATTGATTTCCTCTCAGCTCCATGAGTGGGCTCCTTTATCAAATGCCTTTGAAAGTAAAACCTCCCACTGGTTTTCTTACATTAAACTGGGGAAAAAACACATTCCATTGTCGAGGTTTTTGCAAGGATGTAATCAGAGGTTTGGCATCCCAGCTCACAGAAACCAAGCAAGTTGGAAAAAAATCCCCATACTTATAGTTGCCATTTTTCTTTTCTAATAGAAGATTCAATATAATTACTTCAAAACTCAGTGACATCAGGGGTAGATAACATTAAAACAAATGACCTTTCTTCCAACTATGCATTTTCCTCATCATTGTGATAACGTGATAATTGCCTGGAGATTGCTTATTGTAAAGACAATCTCTTGTCACTGACAAATTCTGTCTTTAGGTCACTTTCCTGACAAGCAGAATCATTTACAACATGAACCATGAACCTGAGCTACATTTCTATTCAGTTGTACTGAAAATTAATGAGAGAAGCAGAAGGAATAAGGCTGGGGGAGGAAAATTCTGTAGGCATCAGGTATTTTGGGGAAGATACCGCATTATCTAAATGAATGGCTGCCATCATCCATCTCAGCTCAAGAGCCAAAACACTGTGTAATCAGTTTGAGAAAGAAAATGATCCGATTGATTAGCTGATTAAGATCCACCAGTCCAGAGGGGACAAACATTTACCAAAGGTTTCCTGTTCCTGAAAATTATGGCTTTTGTGTTGTCAGTGTTAACCCATCTCTGGAAATAAGCATTTAGTCAGAACATCACATCAGGATTTCCATGAACTCCATACATGGGCTGGCATGGGCTTACTGTGCAGGCAGTAATGAGATGGAATGAAATATATGAACAGTATTTTCCATATGCAAAATGCAAACAGGGCATGTTTGTTTATAATTATGATCTTTTTGTATACGGCGAAAGCAAAGGAAAGAAGAGAGAGCACATGCACAAAAGACGCTAAAGTTTTTCCTTGAAGAGGATATATCTGACGCAAACGAAACATTGCATCTGCATCCAGCAGACACCTAAAAAACCTGCACGTGCAACAGTATAATCATTTGAAAAAATATATATATATATACACACACTGCTATGTGTACACACTGCTATATAGAATAGAATCTTTGACACAGAAGGAAAACTCTTCAACGTGAGCAAAGCTTTGCAACTACAAGCTGACACGAGATGGATGTTACTTGTTTGGCTACTATTCTTTTGCCAGCTGAATCAGAAGGATTCATCTGCAGTTGCACAGTCTCCCATATAGGCAAAGACAAAGAAGATCTGAGGTGAAGGAACTGTGTGTGTGCCTTGGGTCCCAGAGGCAGGCTTGCCCAAACTGCAGGCAGCTTCAGGGTTGCTCTCACTACATCTAGCTGTTGCGGTCCTGGGGGGCTGTACAACAAGTAAGGGCTGAAAGAGGGCAGTGAGCACCAGGTGTGTCTGAAAGGACAAGTCAGAGTGATGTAGATTTATGCCACTGAGCTGTTCCTTCACCCTCAGTGTTCAGGAGGCTGTTTTTGCCTGCTGTACAAAAGTTTTCAGCCACCCTCACGTGCTGGCTGAAGGGCAGCCATAGGAATGGCCTCACTACATAAGATGAAAACTCCTGCCCCTGATGCTTTGCAGACTGAGCACATCTACATTATAATCACTGTTCTGGAAGATACTTTCACATACATGAGAAGAATTGTAATATTCTTCTCCATTCCCTTCCTTCCCAGTTAACCTAAATATTGCCATTAACACTATCAGATACCTACAAATGGAATTCTCTGTGGAAAATACAGATACTGTTCTTCCAGCAGTCCGCTCTACCAATAGCACAAAAACTTGGGTTTCAAGTGAATTTATCTGAATAAAACTTCACAAGTAATGCAGCTTTAAACCATGTTTTATCAGCTTCTGCCTTCAGACGTTGTCAGCACCTTACTTTGGTTAATTAAATCTACTTGAAGTAGTTTGATGGCAATCCAGACTGATGAGCATTCAGAAAAAAAAAAAGTAGAAGATAAAGGAAAACGAGAGACATGAAGAGATAATGCAAATTAAAAAAAAAAAATAAAGATAAAATATGTTATAACAGCAAGGTTTGGGAACAAAAACACTGAAAAGGAAGAGAAAGGAAAAGAATTATAGCAGCTTAGAGAACAACAAAATGTAAGAGGAAAATTCCTTTCAAAGCATTTAACAGGATGATGGTGATGATGATGATGAGTAGTAGTAGTAGTAGTAGTAGTAGTAGTAGTTCTTTTAAATAAAGCTATCTAAGCTGAATATGGATCTTCACTGTATTCCTGATTTTTCCTGACTCCAGTTCTGAGCTGTTCTATCAGTAGCTACAATGACAGCCTTAACTACAATGACACATACATACCCTTCTTCATCTTGAACTTTCAGAAACCATTTATATTAGAGAACTGGAAGCAAGCATCATAAGGATAGTTATGCCAGTGCTATATTAGCCAGATACTTGCCTGTGCAAAAGGAAGCCCATGTCCCCTTTAGAGCAATCCCTACTAAATAAAAGACAGACTATTAAAAATAAGTAAATCTGTAAAACAGGAAACTTTTTTTTAAATCTATGTGAAGATATTACTGTGCTTTATTGTTAGTCAATTTAAAATTGAATAGCAACTGCCTGTGCTGTTGTCTTCTCGTTCAAGTTTTGTTGTGTCCTTCATTACCTCTATTGGCCGAATTTCTCAAAGCTGTATTTCTCATTATGCATCAGGATTAAAGAATTCCTACAATGCATTGCTTTGACTCAACAAGACAAAAGAGTGTGCTAGAAGAGTTAAAGTTAGTAGCTCACATTATTTTGAAAAAATGAGAAGGGGATATTTAAAGTACAACTGACATGTTGTGCTATATCATGTGAAGTAAATATGGATTAATGTGGAAACTAAATGTTTTTCTATTCTTAAAATAGACGTATTTTGTTTTCCTCTGTCTAAATGAAACTTAAAATTCAAACAAAACCTATACATTGCTTCTGGGTTTGCAAAAATAAGAGATGAGGTGTGAGAGAGATGCTCCTTGTAAATACTCCAAATATCACCTTGTCCTTATTCAAATGATTCCTTAAAATTTCCTAGCAAAATAAGTAGAAAAGCAATCAACATGGATTAAGCTACCAACATATCGAGAGTACTAATATTACCTTATTCTTTCCTCCTCTTCTTTTAGCTTTTAGTTTCTTCCCTTTATAGTCTTACTCATACACTGTTCAGTATCTCAGGCCAGGAATGGTCCCTCTGTTGTAAGTTCGTATGAGCGAATACCAAATGCACAGCACATACGGCCACCTGAGATAAATTGAGACAACTACTGAACTTCGGTTCAACTTAGCAAATCCACACTGCACTATTCTAAGGTTCTGGACATCCCTGAGGTTTCAGCAAAGAGGGCAGCTATAAAAAACGCATCTCAAGGCTTCAGCCTAAAAGTGTTTCTGTAGTACAATCAATAAATAAGTAATTTATCCCGGGGCGGGGCGGGGGGGGGGAACAAAAAAAACTTTTCATTATTTTTGAAGTGTTCAGTGGAAAGGAATCATGTCCAAAGTATAAGTTACTTTCTGACTCCTCCACAACTACTTACCCAAATCTGGTCATCTCAGGCTGTCTATCAACCTACTAGATAGTGTTTGCTGAGATGGTGGTATGAATTCCGGTGGTTCCCAAGAGCTGCTGTACCCCTTTTCTTAACTCCTCCACACAAATGGCCAGATACTGCACTGCACCTAGAAGGTATACTGGGCAGTACACAAAGCTGCATTTCCAAACTCATGGACTAAAAGAATATACGTGAAAAAAATGAGTCAGAAGGATCAAGTCTGAGGTCATGAAGGTGGTATGACTATAGTATAAGTGGCAGTAGCAACCAGCTGGAGGGAGGCAATGACAATATTGAAATGTGTTTGAATGCGTAACTCAGTCCAGTTGCATGCTCACCTACAACAATAGGCCAGAAAGGGAGTTGCTTGAACTGCAAAATCTTGTTGTGTTTCTTAAAGGATGAGGAAAAATATTGAGGTCTGAAAAGAAGGACAAAGACTGAAATATTGCATTTCTGGTACGCAACAAGTTGTTTCTCCTCTTCAGTTAGCTAAGGCAGGGTTCTCCTTCCTCTTTCCACTATAAAAGAATACATGGACATTTTGAGTTACCGACAACGCTCAAACTTCTCAAAAAAATAGTCTGTCTTTTCTCCCCAGAGTCATAGATCAGCTGATTACAAAACAAAAACCACAGCCTGACCGAATTTCTCCTGATAATGGGTATTCAGGATATTTTCTGAACTCAAGACACCAGAGCAACATCGCAGCCTTAAAATTCTAGGTTTGCATCAGAACTTCAATATGGAGTCTAACTGAAAAGAGAAGGAAATTATTTTAAGTCATTTGATAATTTTTTTTTGAGGTAAACTAAACATAATAAACAATAATAACTAGAAACTAGCACATTCTTTTCCTTGAGAAAAAGCACAGGAGGTGGAGAGAGGAGAAACTTCACACAAGAACGTCAGCAGTGGCTCTGGAAAATGTCATGCTACAGGTGGTATAAATGTAAATGAACACATCGTAATCTGAAACAGGAACTTAACGTTTGGGGTTTTTCTCTTTTCATTCTTCTTTTTTTTTTTTTAATCTATATGGATTTGTTTTGAATACTGAGACTGCTATCTGTAAAGTTACTAAGTTATGGGTCACTGGAGGGACATTCCATAGCTAATAGTTTCACCCAGGTGGCTCAGTATCTCTGAAGTTTTCCGCAAGCTTAGAAGAGTCCCTGCTGATTCCCATGACGGATCTCTTTTTGTCACCCCTCACACATAACCAGATGTTCCCTGTTCTCCTCATCGGTCCCTCAGTCCCTGACAGAACTACATGCTCCTAACTCCATACACATTGACCCTTTATCCCTGCCTGTGCCCATTCTGAAGCCTCTGTAAATGGTTATTCCCTTCTCAGAAAGAAAGCAGTACTCTCATACTCTTTCCCCAGATGGTCCACTCTTCTCCAGGCGTGTTCTTCACTTCTACACTCCAAGACTTACACTCCAAATAAAAGAGGAGCCATCAATATGATGAAAAATGGTAAGATTGATCACTCTTTATTATTGCCTTTCTGAATTTTGATTTTTATGGGGAGTGGTATCTCTTCCTATGGTCTCAAGATACACTTCAGTTTCCTATGGAGATACTCAAGTTATCTCAAAACATGCTGCTTCAGGTATCAAGAGCACTGTAGCCCTCTTAGACTGCTAGGAAGGTGAATCAATTTTCAAAAAATGTACATGAAGTTATGATACTTCTAAGCTAACTTTTTTCTAGAGCTTTAATTTTCATATTTTCATTTCTGACTTGCAAGAAAAGGCAAATATCTACTGCACACAACAGATCGATGACTCTTTCCCACATACTTCTAAATGGAGCCCAACAATCAATCGTACTTTGATTTCCATTGTTGGATGTGTGAACTGTTCTCGTCAGGTAACTTCTAAATGCATAATCAAGGTAATGTGCACATGTCATGATATTTTACTTGTAGCAGCCTATAAACATCTTCAATCACTTTTAAATTTGTTTAGCATAATCAAAATACAAAAGGCCATGCATGGATTTTAAACAACTTTAAATGGTTAAATCTTATAACACTTGTTTAATTTTCATAATTACCACACATCTGTCCACTCTATTTTATGGATCAAGCCCGTAAAGCTAGCATTCATTAGTATGCTGAGGTTGCTTACATGCCTCATGAGCAAAAGTCTTTTGATAAGTGAGATGAAAATAATTATTTACTTCATCAGTTCTCTCATATCTCTAAATTCCTGACTGAAACTGTAGATTCCCCAGTGTGATTTTTTTCCCTAAGATTTCCTCAACACACACTGAAATCAGGTTTACCAGCCATTCTTGGAGCCGGTTCGATTTAAAATAAAAAACAAATAGAATAAATGTGCAAGCATACACACACAAAGTGGTAAAACAACAAAGCATTTTGCAAGGAATTAAAAAAAATTAAAACACTGAAATAAGTTACCGTTCTGCTGTGGGGTATCCTTAATGCACGATGATTTAATATTGGAATGAATTTAACAACTGCTCTTTCGTATGCCCATAAAAGCACGGTTCACATCTCTCTCACAATTCTTTCTTGATAAGACTGAACAATCCAACCGAAAAGCTCCATCTTCCAAATTGTTAGCAGAGCAGTTATCACTTTAAAAAAAAATAAAGAATGTCCTTGGGGTACAGAGTTTCTTCTTTCTGCTTGTATCAATTTGAGCAGACACCATTCCATATGCATTTGCTCATTTATTCAAGGATGATGCACGTTATACATGGATTGCAGCAAAAATCAGAATTAATCAGTGGAGGGATGGAAGCTGTCAGTATGATTGCACCTTTTAAATGCTTTGGTTGAGTTTATTTAAAGTTTGTTCCTATGCTAAGGACAAGTCAAAAATAAATCTGCATCCACATCAATGATGCAGCAAATGGGGAAATTTCAAGACCTACAGGAAAATTCCAGTGTCTTGACATCACAGCATGCTTCTTTCCATCATCTAAATAATGAGGATTACTGTTTAGCCATTAAAGACTGTACATATAGAGGAACGCATGCCAGAGAACTTCTGCTAAGGTATTTTCAAATGTATTGTATGTATTTTCAGATGTGTCATGCACCACCCAAGCAGAGTTGACAGAAAGTGCAGCCATTAGCTCACTTGAGAGATGCGCCTTTACCATTGTTTAACACTATAAAAATAGTCTACTGTAAGACACCTTTGCACTATCAGAGCACTGGAAAACAGCATGAGGTAGGTACACATGTAGGTTTGTTGACTGTAGTACACAAAGTCAAGGACGTCAGTGAAAAAGATAGTCAACTGAGGACAAGGAGAAAGACAAGACAAATTTCAAAAGCCACACATGAAAAAAAAAAGATCATTTTCAAAGCCTCAGAGAAACAAAAGCCCAGCAAGGGCAAAGAAAGGGGAAAGAAAATAAATACTTCAAATCCATTTTGCTCCCAAAGTGCTGGAAAAATTAAGAACTCCAATTTCATTATCTCCAAAGAGTTTCTGTCAGACTAGTTATTGGTTTTCACCAGCCACACTTTCGTAGAAAGGAATGTTCTCTCTAGGTCCCTATTGCTTTTGCCAGTGTACTACATAATCCAGTACTCCAGGTGGTGGTTTTAGTGTGTTCTCACCTAGCCCTTACACCAGCATTTCCACCCTTCTCTCCTGAGCTGAGCTTACTTCTGTTTGTCTCACACCTATTCTGATTCACAGTGCAATCGAAACATAAAACAAGACATCAAAAAATGGTGAAGTCACAATTTGTTCTGATACTTTGTTTTGGAATTTAATCACTTCAAGGTTAGTTTTTCTTTTAACTTCCTTAATTTTTAGATTTCCCTTTGTTTGATGTCAGCTTCACTCGCTCAGTTCTTGTTTTGCCTTTGCCCATGGGATGACAGAGGCTTTCTTCTGCCACTACTTTTCCTCTTTACTGCACTGTCTCTAAGTGTAGAAAGATGTTTTTAATATTCCTCTGAAAAAAAAGCTCAGGAAAGCTAAGCTAACCTGTCAAGGGACACTTATTTAGGCCACCAACCCTCTGCACTTGTAGTAAGACACTGACAAATAGGACTTCTTGGTCTACCAGTTACAATACTGTTTCATTTCTGCATGAAAGTAATTTCTGCATGCATTTGGTTCTCTAAACAATGAGAATTATCATTATTGCTTCCTGCTTATAAAGAATATCAGAAAAAGAGGTAAATATTTTAAAGACATAGCTCACAAATAAGCGAAGCTGTTTGGTTATTGCTGCATTTTTCCTTGTTTTCCATTTTAAACATTTCCAACCAACGCTTCCCATTCTCTTAACTGTTTCCAGCAGGGACCATCCTGCTTTGGAGCCAAACCTTGAAAAGCAGGGTTTTTTCACAGGAACACCCCAGGCTGCTGAGGGGCCACAGAAATGCCAGACAGTCCCGAAACAGAGGCTGAACAAAGTCAGAACAGCAAGGGGCAAGGCCAATGCCGACCATGCCCTAGTCGAGGGGGTCTGGGGCCTGCTCTAGTTACCCTTTTGCATTGCACAAGTGAAAAACAGAGAACTTGAGCCCAACGGTAGCGACAAGAGTTGGGGCTGTTGTGAAGAAAATTACAAACACTGCAAAATCCTTGATTGCTACCAGAAGGACTCAGCTTGTGATGTGAGCTGTGTGCCGAGGCAGACCCGCACACTTCATTGCACAGGTGGTTATCATCCACTAATTCCTCCATCATTCTAGTCCTCCTGTTGGTTGAATCTTGCCTCTTCCTTATCCATCTCCCAGCCTGTTCTGTCCCTCACAGGTACTCACTTCTCAATGCTCTGTTCCCCTGCTGCAGCTCTCACTCTGCTTTGGGCTGGTCGCCGCACCTTTTCCACACAGCCACAGTAATGGACACATAGAGACACACACACACATGCTGATGCATCCTTTTTAGCACAGATGGTATGCTCCTCCACGGATTATTCAATCTTTAAAATTTTTTTCTTCCCACACAACTCGTTTCATCCAAGATCACAGCATCTTGTCCTGCCCACTCTCCAGAAGCCCAATGTTTTCTTCCTCCTGTGTCACTTCCAGCAGTGATTCATAAGCCCACAAATTGTTCTGCCATTACTTATATTTGTTTATGAAACTGCCAACAGATGGGTAATGGTCTTCCAAAATAATAGTTACCTCTAGGCACACATATTGACAAAGTACCATGAAATGCTTTTGTTTATACCCTGTGCTCTTCTTTATTATACATGAAAAGTGCCTTAAATGGTTTCTGAAATTTTTTTTTTACTTAACTGCTGTTCCTTAGTGAAGTCAGTTTTCCATTACGTTGTAGACCATACCCTCCACAGTTTCCCACTCAAACGCAGGACGCCGAGATTTAGTATTTTTGCTGCTCTATTTTCCTCTTAAAAATAGCCAGAAATAATTTTTTCGGGTCTTAAAAAAAGTTACAAAAAAAGTTGCATTACTCTAACTATAAGAAGATATATTGGCATAGCCAAAGGTGGTCATAAAAGACTGAAAAAAGAGGACATAGTTGTCAATTAATGGGCTAAAATGTAATACATTTGGAAACAAGCTTCAAAAGACCAACACATTGAAGAGCTAGATGCTTCTGCTCATCACATACTTTTTCAGATTTTTTTTGTCTTTTTTTTTCTAAACATAGTCTAGGTCTAGTTGGTCTCCTTTTTTCATATATGCCTCTGTTACATGTTAGCACTTTGTCTCTATGTAAACCCAAAAGGAACAGAAAGGTGAATGCATTCTGAAATGACAAAAAAAACTCTAGTTTTGCTTTATGGCTGTCCGTTAAATTAGAATAAAATGCAAACAAACTTTTTACTCTTATTTTTTTAGTTTTCTAGACTTGCCTGTTTTGAGAAACCATATATCCCTTTAAGGCTTTTTCAGACTTAGGCAAGACTGATTTAGGGCTGAATAGAAACATCCCTGTGTGAAATATATGGATTAAACAAGAAATATTAACTCAACTTTAATCATGGCAATTTGATTGTTACTATAGTCATTCATCATTTTTGTAGAACTCATGATTAAAACATCCCTGAAGTCCATGTCTTAGCTCACAAGAAACTCAGAAGGGCAGTGTAACTCTCAAAGATAGAATTTGGATGTCATTTGCAGAGGAGTAATGGACCTCATCTCATTTCTGATGTAATGAACACAACTTAGAGGAAGAAAGCCTGATCACCATTGCATCTAATGCAAGTGATGCAAGTTCCGTTGATGATTTATATATATATATGAGTTATTTTATTTTGAAACTGAATAACTAATAGTTTTATTCAATTCCTAATAAATGCAGTAGCAACTCTGAATAAATCATGCACTCATGATGGTGTTATGACTTTTTTCTGTCAGTATCCTCTTTTATGATACCCCAAAACCTCAAGGAACAAGCATGGGTTTACTGACAGTGTGAGTTCCAAAACATCAAATAAAAAGTTTGCATCATTATAATATATATTAAAACAGAAGGTTAGTAACCAGTAAAACAGTTGCTAAATAATTTTTATGGGGTATTTTAAAACTTTTAAATTTCTCTTGTAAAAAGGAAGCACATAAACAAAGCAAACAGCAAGACTCATTTGTACCCTCCAGCAGTCCCTGAGTCAAGATGTTTTCTCTGTATTTAACTTGCAAATCACTGCAAGACAATAACTGACACACCTGACTGCGCAGTTCCCTGTTCTTCTTTCCTATTCTCTCATTTAGGTTTGTTTTTATTTGTGCTTTAACAACTTGGAGTTTATTTTTTTAGAGAGTGTCAGTAAACATACCATTGAAAGAGACTGATCTGTAGATCCAGACAAGCCTAGCAATGTAACTAGCAATGTACCTAGCAATGAACCTAGCTGTAACAGACTAAATCATGGCCCTAGAAGACATAAAATTCTTTAGCAATTCCATGCAAGTGCTAGGTATGCTCAGTCTACTGCTTTAAAGAGCAGTTCTTTGCTGTTCAGAATACGCGTACTGCAGAACCCAAGGACGGGATGACAAACCGACAAGAAAGAAAAGGACTGTCACATAAAAAGCAGTTTAAAAATATCCCAGCTGCAGACATCACATAGAATGCAATCTGAAACATATAAAGCTCAGTTCAGGAGCTGAAAGAGTGTATTTGATGTTACATTTGTTAAGATTTAGTTTAAATTTAGCAGTGGTCTGCAGATTTCTAAAAGGGCTAAGGGACTCATCGGCATAGTATTTGGCTCACCACTGGATGTATAATATTCCCGGATGATAGGAATCACATTGCAGCATACAATAATAACTTCTGAATATTGTAATAAACACACTTCCAGAGAACACAAAATAATAACAATAATGAAAAGAGTTCATTGTCTTTTACAACATCATCGTAGAAAAATTCAAGAATATAATGCCCTGTACATAATTACTATACAGGAATGTCATATTAATTACCATGCTGTACACTGAAGGATAACTTTCCAAAAGACTCTTATCTGCATTCTGCCATTTTTGAGTCCCTGGCAGGACTATTTACAGTGCATGTGTGTGGAGAATTAACAGATTCTGAGCATTTGGCGCTCTTTTCATTATGTTTGCTGCATTCAGCAGAATATAAGATTTCAGATTTGAAATATGTTTCCTAGCTCATCCCACTGTATAAATCCACGTATTAAGCCATCCTAGCAGAAAGCTAGAGGCAGACACAGAGAAAATGTGCTTATTCTAAGATTAAAAAAAAAAAAATCAGGATATTTTCTTATATAAGTAATAGTGAATAAATGCTTATATAGTGGGTTATTTACCAAAGCATAAGCCATTTTCCATGTGTTCCAAAGGTAAGGGGAAGAGGGCAGGAAAACTGTACTACAGAGAGGAAAAAGTTTTGACTCCCTAGTTGTGCTGCTTAAAAAGAGAAACATACTGTTTAAATAAGGAATTCATCTATTAAGCCAATGACATACATTCTTCATAAAGTGGAAAATATCACCTTTTTAGAGAAAGCAAGTTGGTACTCCAAATTATAAGGTATACCTCTACTTTTAGAGGCTAATTTAAGGAGTTTATAGTTATTTGTAGGGATATTGCAGCAGGCTCCTAGCTGAAAAAGAGTGGGGACAACTGGTCATTTCTGGAGATTCTTGCTTTGTCACATTGCACAGTTCCCAGTCAATTTGTTTTATTCCTTTGAGATATTCTCAGAAGATACTGAGAATACCTCCTGTACACATAGAATTTATCTGTCCCTTATTGTCTTTCTGGCTCATCCTTCTCAAAGGGTTCTCAAGAAAAATAATCTAAAACATAGCAAAAAGAAATTAGAGTCAGAGGTAGAAGAATATGCTGTAGATTATGGGTAGAAAGCAGAGGAAATTGTGATTCACTACCAAATATCATAATGGATAGGAGAACCAATGCATAAATTCAAGGTAAGCTTGTTTCCTTATGCATCACAAAGATACATTACTACTTAAAGCATGGATTTATTATCTTTGGTATCAGATAGCCAGCCTTGCCAAAGAAAAATGTAACATACTCTGAAGGACACTTGATAGCAATGGACCATAGTATTATTGCTGCTAACAATAATCCTAATAATAACAACAGCAGAACATGAACAAAAAGGGAAAACAAATTCTGAAAATCTGATGCTTCTGTGAACAGCATTAGTAAAGAGTTCAAGTTAAACTATAACAGAGACAGAAATGTAATTAACCCACATTGCAACTTTACAAATGCACAAAAGAAAGGCATGGCATGTGGGTTTTCCTGAGATTTTGTCTTCATGTGCCAAAACCACTTATGGGCAAGGTAAATTTCTTTTTGCCTGGATAATTAACTCTTGCTATTCATTTTGAAGGTTGCTAAGGCACTCTGACCAAATCTGAAAAGGCACTCAGAACTGACCATTTGATGATTTTTTACAGTAGATCCTTTTGCATTCTTCCACTGTGTGAGAGGTTGCAAGGAAAAGGGAAACAGCCCAGAGGGAATAAGAAGCAGAGTTATCAAAGAAATAAGTTAGACATAAGTTAGAAAAAGTATCCCAGAATGATCTCTGGGGAAATAAGTGGAAATATAGAGAGAAAAAAACAAAAGGACTATGTCCTGGCCAGTTCATTACCTCTAGCTTAGCAAGGCAGAAAAGATGAAATTCTTGCAGATCTGGGAAAAGGGAAAAGAAAGCAGAAATTTAGATGTTATCTTGACAGCACCCTTCCTCCAGCTATGTGATAATCAGTGAGACCAAGCAGACAATCATTTAGTGCTACAAAGAATTACCTCTCTGTGGCATTTGGCCAAGCCACACTAACTCATCGCAGTCCAGATCGGACTTTCTCTAAAAGCCGTCAACTTTATTATTTCCAGTAAGATAGAAAGCCGTGTACCCTTGTTTGAAATGGTTTCTATGTATGGAGACAAAGAGATAAACAAATGGAGCTTATGGACCCTAAGGGACCATAAAGGAAAATATCAGATTGAAGCTGAAGGAAAATCGGAAGGGTACAATCCGAAAGATTGGCTGGGTTGTGACAATGTATAGAGAAGAGAGAACAAAGATTGAAACTCTGTTGTGAGAGAAGGAATGGGAAAAGAAGAAGAAAAGAAAGAACGGGGTGAAACAGACTCTGGAAAGGGCAATGTGAAGGACTCTTGGTAGAGCAAGGTGGGGAAGGGCAAAAAGAGAGAGGGAGGGGCAAGGAGATAGGGAGGAGATGGGACAAATAGCGAAAAAGAACACACCTTACGAACTTTTGAAGTTTCCACTCATCTGTGTCTTCTAATCCCTTATTTTGCACTGGTCTGACTAAATGACATACTGAAAACCTTTTGAAGGATGTCTGAGGAAGTGTAGCTGCATGTACTGCTGTCCTGGGTTTGGCCAGGACAGGGTTAATTTTCACCGGACTCCAGGAAGGGACACAGCTGGGCGGGCTGACCCCAACTGGCCAAACAGAGCAGGGTATTCCATACCATGTGCCGTCATGTTGG